>OHPC01001523.1_pt1 | contig 9689 bp, 10 predicted proteins | sample 1577631 | NCBI WGS metagenome assembly OHPC01 (sample SAMEA3879560, study PRJEB24766) | human gut metagenome | biome: human-associated habitat; feature: feces | place: USA | collected 1985/1987 | reverse complement strand
TTAGAGGTGGTGAATTAGATATAAATTAAACAATTTATGTCTTTAGTATAGCAAACACATGAAAAAATAGCAACCTAAGAATAAAAGTAACTTCCCGTAAAATAAAAAAACACCTAAAAGGTGCATGATATACAGTTTATGTTTTAGTACCATGTCAAATAGAACAGTAACTAAACCTCGACATGGACCAGCTCCCGACCTTCTTGCCGTGGCTTCCGGTTAGGCTATCTGGTATTTACAAGGTTATTCAAAACTACCTTGAAGGTTCCTAAATAAACCCTTTTAGTTATTATAACATATTTATCGTTTGAGGCAAGGAATCAAGCAAATAACCCTATATCACTTATTCTTATGTTTAATCTTGTTCAGTTTTATATCTTTAAATGAGAGTTTATTCTCTAAAATAGCCACAAATTCATATGGAGCATTAAACATAATTTCAAAGCCTTTTTGTTTACGTTGGTCAAACCAAGACATCTCTTCTGGGTTATAATCCTTACGGGATTGCAAGGATTTGAAGTCCTCTTGATAAAGAGTAAAGGTGTCACCCAACATCAAGATCTGATTAGCAATCCGTCCAAAACGGTTCTTTCGTGCTTTTTTTACCTTATGCCAGATATAACGTTTTTGGTCTAGAAGTTTCTTATAGGCTGAGTCCTGCACCCATGCTCTCTTCCCTTTTTTCGGAACATCATTTTCATCGTAGTTGTCTGGGTTTAAGGCTCGACGCTTACTTTCTATAGCTCTATCCAAGTCCGCCAACCGTTTACTATACCCAAAATCATTGGAGAGATCATAAACAATAGTCTCATTATCACGCGCAGCAGTAATCGCCATCTGCTCAACAGATAACTTGATTTCCACGTTTCCTTTATTTGGTAGCTCATGGTCCAATCCATAAGGAACACCATCAAAGACTAATAAAATACTGTATTTCCAAATATTTCCCTTAACAAGAGTTCGCTTAATAGCATATAACGCTAATTTTTGGAATTCTAGTGCATAGGCAACCTTAATCTCTTGGCCTCGACGAAAAGCAAAAGGGATAAACAGCTTGTCGTTTCTGCCTTTCCCGGTCTCAAAGAATATCCCTTCATCAGTCACGTTGTTATTGCATTTACGGTACCATAAAGTCGTAAAATTCGTTAAGCGACCAATTGATACATGGTTGCTACTTTCTCCTTGCTTACGACGCTGAAGATAGGCCCCTTTAACTGTCTGACTAAGAATTTCCATAGTAGACCAGTGGATTATCCCTTCTTCTGCATACCTTTCATACATAGCAGTTGCTTGTCCTAATTCTTTATATCGGATAAATTTACCACTATTAAGACCAAATCTATCATTTAAGGCTATCCAATCAGCTTTAAGTGTCGCCGAAAGCTCCTTATGAGTTTCCTTCATAGAAAGTTTCTTTGTCTTGTCTTTCTCTTTAGAGATAGCTTCCTTTAACTCTGCTAGCTCTTTAGTACGTATAGACAAAGACTTATATTCCTCTGAGCTAACACGGCGATGCTCTTGACAGTTGATCCAATTTGTTACGGCTCGTTTTAACTTGTAGCCATATTTAAAACGTTTGGCTAGAAAATCAGCATAACCTTTGGTATTCAAAGGGATCTCTAAAGTATACACTCTCCTACTCCTTTCTCCGAGAACATCCTCTGGCTAATTTGCCATATAGACCTAGTCTCTCATATATCGAAGACACCTCTTATGATGCCTTCTCATTCACTTGTTGTATTTAAAGCCTCAACGTTACAGAGCCAATTTTTCCATTCCAATAGTAAACTAGATTAGTATAAATTCTCCCACTGTGTGATGGAGTCTGGAAGTATTGCTTTATAATTCTCGTAAAAGTCAATTAATTCATTTGGCGTAATAACGACAATATTATCCACCTTATCAGCATTCAATACTTCTGGTGCAAAGAGGAATACTTCATAACCATTCTGGGTAAAATCCGCAAATTGTAATGCATCAAGTGCTTCGGCTTTTCTACCCTTTACTTGAACAACTGCCTTTCTCACCCGTTTAGGATCTCTAGATAAAAACTCGCATTCTACTTTTATAGTCGTCGATTTGCTTGCAATAGAATTCGAAAGAACATAATAGTCATAATTTACCTGTATATAGGAAATCACTAGCTCTTCCAAATCAAAATCAGGCAGATTATCCAATAAACTGCCTTCTAAACGAGCAACCTCGTAGTGATTCGTTTGAGAGAGTTTATTATAAATAGCTTTTGAGTACTCAACTATAATAGCATCATAAATTTTCTGAGCCGTGCCAGCATTAGCTCTGTTGAATGCTGCCTTGATTTGTCCTGGCACTTGCATACCGAATTTATAAGCATCTATTGGCAAAAGTGCTCCTATGTCTAATCTTTTGTCACACCTTGTAAATACTTCACCTTTAGCTCTACATATCCAATAATTACCATCTAAATCACGTGTCCAAAACAAATTATCTTCATATGTATCCTTAAAGATATTCAACACAGTATTTAATCGACCAGGCTCTTGACGAAGTCGTTCATAAAATTCAGAATAAGTTAATACTTCTCCCTCACCATATATTCGACTCCAACCAATAGCCAAATACTGTTGATCTCCTTTTAAACAGAAATCAATTAATTCGTCACGATAGGATGTACCAGTTTTTAAGTTGATTCTAGCTACATAATTCATAATTCTACCTCTTTGAATAACAAAAGACTACAATGAAGAGAAATAATGAGTTATTGCTGTTGGATACATTATGTCATTAAGACTATTCTCTTCGATTGACATTATAGCACTCCAGAATACAAGGTTCACTATAAAAATATAACCTATTAAAGTATTTCTTATGTTTAAGACAGATCTTCCTTGATCGTTCCTCAAAACCTTCTGCAATAACATATCTGATTTTTTCTCCACAGATTGCATGGTAAGCTCTTTTACGGATCCATCAAATTCTACTAACCTAATTCTCTAATAATAAGGGATGTGACACCCCCTAAGTCCATTGTGTCCTTCCCCATAAACTGCTATAATTTTCTTGTAGTTCGACAAAACTACACTCGAAAATTAATCCTTTCAGTCTCTAATCCTCCTAACAGAAACAGAGACTCCTAATCAATCCAGTTCACATCATAATCTCCTATAAACCTAGATGTGAACAAACCTCCTTTATAACTAGGGCCATTGCCCTAGTTTTTTTGTCTTTTTTCTGGTTAACGTTTCTTCACCCTCCACAGTTGACAAACATACTTTCAAAAACAAGTAAAATAATGTTTTTTGGGGTCTTTAATCTTAATCATTTCTGTGCTATTCTTAATAAGTTTCATAAGTTCTTCTTAATGATGGTTTGAACGCTCTTCATTATAGTTTTTATGGACTTTTTGTGAACACTAAAAAGCTCTATAATCTCTACAGTAATCTTAAGCACTACAGAAATTATAGAGTCTTCATTTTGAGCATTTTTAGGATTTTTTTCAAATCACTATATATAAAATATATAACAACTATGAATTCTATAATATCATTTCAATTGTAAATGATACCCAAAGCACTCATACCCTCTTGTTCAATTACTACAAAGAATGAAAAATATATTTCTAATCCCCAAAGTATACTATTCGTAAAAAAAATTAAAGTTATGTAAACTCTAGTTTCCCAGAGGTACGTGACTGTCTTTCCATATATTTTAAAAGAATAGATGCTACTAGAATGAAAGAAAATCCTAAGGTTAACTCTTCATAAATTAGTTTGTTATATTCTAAAAGACTATTTCCTTCAATTAAACCTTGAGCAATCTGAATAGACCTTGTCAAAGGTAACATTTTAGAAAACCACTGGAAAATATTAGGCAATTTACTAACTGGAAAATTAGCTCCAGTAAAAATCAACAACAATCGACTGACTAAATTCAATATAAGATTTGTTTCACTTGTTATTAAAATAAAGCATGAAAAAATATATCCAAAACTCATTGCAACGAAAGAAGATAGGAAAAGGACACCAATAAACGAAGAAATCATTTCTATATTCCAATTAATTCTCAAAATAAAACTCACTAATACCACGCCTATAGTTACAGAAATCATACTAGTAACCATTGTGCTAATTGCACTAGAAAATAGTATCGAGCTTAACTTAGTTTTTGAAGCAATTAGAAAACTCAATGTCCCATTATATTTTTCATCCATCAGTTGTGTACCAACACCAAACAAAGCTCCAAAAGATGTTATTAGTATCGCATTTCCAATCATCCATTTTTGAATATAATCAGTTCCGTAAATGTATCCGGCAATCAGAGAGAAAAGCAATGTTTGTGAAATTGGAGGAATTAGGTCAAACATCATATAAGTTTTCCAATCCGACATCATTGAGGATTGTTTATAAGAAAAGATGATCCTTCTGAAAAATCTTAAAATACTTTCCATCTAATACACCTCCAAAGTTGCATCAATTCTACTTTTTTTCTCTACACTGACAAAGGCAAAGTGAGCAATTATAAAATAAAATACAGTTAAAAAGGAGAGAATTGATATAACAATAAATATCTCTTTTGAATTTCCACCGTATACAGCAAGTTCAAATCCTTCCATTACCCATGTTGGAGATAAAATATATGAAACCCACTTTATATATTGGTTCATAAAATCTATAGGGAATACCATTCCTGTTATCAAAAGTAACGGATACTCTATTACGTTCATTAACAAACGTGCACTTCTTGATAAGGTAAATGCTGAACACATCAGCATTCCTATACTAACGAAGGTCAATACTGCTAAGACAATCACAATTACTAATAAGCTAAAACTCTTAACAGCCATTATGCGACCAAATAATATCGTCACAAATATTACATTCAACAGAAATGCTGCTACTCCCCAAAGACTATTACCAAGTAGTTTGCCAAAAATAATCTTTTTAAAACCTGACGGTGATGTGAATAAAATAGGTAATGTCCCTAAATACTTTTCTCTGTTTATGTCCGCAGCTGACGAAAAACAGATAATAGTCCAAAATGAAGATAGAGAGGTTCCTAAAATAGCATATAAAGTAAATTCTTGATTGGATTTGTTACTATACATTAGCCCTAAGAGAATAGCATTACACAGAGGATTAAAAAATAGACAATAGCGAAACGTACTTCTAGCTACTGCTTGCTTCATGTGTACAATAGCACTAGCAAAAATAACTTTCATACTTACGACTACCTCACTAAATGCAAATAAATATCTTCCAGTGTTACATCTATTTCTTTTTGTTCTTTCACTTTATCTTGAAGAATTTTTGTTCTATCTTCATCTGAAATTAATGATGCAATTTCTGGTAATGTACCACAGGTTACAATTTCGCCTTGATTAATGATTGCAATTCTATCACAAAGTTCCTCAGCTTCAGCCATATAATGGGTTGTTAAAAGAATTGTTTTCCCATTTTTAGCCAACTCTTTTATGATGTTTCTCAACTCAAGTGCTCCTACTGGATCAAGACCAATACTCGGTTCATCTAAAAAAATTATCTCAGGATCATTTAACAATGCTCTAGCAATCTGAAGACGTTGCTTCATACCTTTTGAGAATGTCTCTACTCTACGTTTTGCAACACTATTCAGCCCAACCTGTTTAAGTAAATCTGGAATCAAAATCAGTTGCTTCTTCCGAGGTATCTTATATAAATCCGCAAAATAAAACAAATTATCCTCAGCAGAAAGTCTAAAATATAAACTTCTTTCTCCTCCAAAAATGAAATTTATTCTCTCACGAATTTGTTGCTCATCTTTATAGATATCGAATCCGGATATTTCTACTTCACCTGATGTAGGAAGAAGCATTGTTGAAAGAATTTTTATTGTAGTCGACTTGCCTGCACCATTCGGCCCAAGTAATCCAAATACCTCTCCTCTATTTATTGAAAAAGAAATCCCTTTCAAAGCTTCGAAATTTTCTCTTGTTTCTCTAACCAAAAAACTTCTCTTTAGATTTTTTATATTAATTACCATACTAGCTCTCCTTTAAATTATTGATAATTATCATCTGTATTGACACAATTAAAAATTACTCGTCTTATTGATACTAATACAAAAGGTAAATTGAAAATGAAATGAGTTAAAATAGCATAAACTATATTATTTGTCTTAAACAATAAGTAACAACACACCGTTGAAAAAAAAATTTGCCTGAATATATCATTTCTTGAATAACCTTTTGGAGTGCTGACAAGATGTGATAGGACGAATAAAAAATTACTTAAGAATAGGACAACTAAAAACCCCTTACCTATAAAAAAGTAATAAACAGTATATCTAAAAAATAATTCTTCTCCAATTATCAAAAATAACGAATTAATAAAATTTATAATATATATGTGTGTTGGTATCTCACCAGAGATATAACCAAAATCAGCTAACAAGAATTGTACTTTTGTAAAGTTCATAACCCAATAAAACAAAGGAATACCAATACTTATCGACATATATATCCAAGTAAACTTAAATTTAAATAGATTTTCTGAATCTAAAAAAAATAGCGGAACAAATAACAAGAAAGTTTGATTAAATCTCCTTAAAATGAACTTCAATAATGAGTCATATGTATTAAAAATAAAACCTTTATACCTAAATGATAAGGAAATAATTCCTGCCCACAGCAATACTAGTAACTGATTCAATTTTTTCTCCAAATTCCAATAAAAATAAAGTAAAACTAATCTTAGTCTATCTCAAACCATCTTTCGTTCTACTTTTAAGCACTGAACGTTTCAACGAGAATCCTCATTTTACCTCAACTATCTGTTTAGATAGTTGTTCGATTTGTACGGTTCATTCATAATCATTAAGGCAGAATATATATTGGAGGATACTATATTTTAAGACGAAATATTTATTTAAAGGATATCAATTAAATTGTTTAGTCACAATCTTTCAATTTCTAGAAAATTCAATACATCTAATATCATAATAGTATTTACCCCTCACAATTTATCATTCTGTACTAAAAAGGATGAAGACACTAGAATCTTCATCCATACTCTAATCATAGCAAAATTGCCTATAACTTATATTTTACATTTTCTCCAACATTAGAGCTGCAGGTAAATCAACTTCCTTAATCATAGGTAGTTCTACTTTAACTTCAGACATTATTCTCACCTCCTCCACTTTTATATCTACAGTTGCTCTACAAAGAATTGATATTATCGTAAGAGCAAATCTTTTATTTACTTTTAGAAAATCACCCCCTTTAAGGTCTGTTCGTATAGTATTGGTGAATATCTTCAATTCAAAATTTTTATTAATTCATCTGCAACCCTTTTTTGCTGATAAAATTTATCCATCTCTACAACATAGAAATTTTTTATTCTTTGAGATAATAATAACAAATTCCTATCCTCATCAGGGGTACAACTTCCCCCATATAGTTGTTCTTCCGAATTTCTTAAAATTTGACGTTGTAGTATTTTTTTTCGCTTATTTAAATCTTCTATTTGAGTAATTTTAAATTCTTCACCATATTTTAAATATACAACTGTCTTTATGTCTCCTTTAGGAGACAATTGACAATTAAAATTAGAGGAAAATTCTCTCACTGAAACTCTCTTTTTTGAGTCCCACTTTATTCCATTACTATTTTCATATAAATTCAAATCATATTTATACTCAGAACTTAATTCAAAATTTAATGTTTTTGATGTGATATATCGTATGGAAACCGACTTCGGTATTCCATAACCAATACTTTGTTCACAATTATACATACCTACATCATTAGTGATAAATTCAATTTCATCTTTATTTTTTAGTAGCAATTCAATCATTAATGTAGTTTTTCCAGAAAACTTATCTCCTGTGATTAGTATCCCCTCATTACGAATATTTAAAGCTGCTCCATGAAGACAAAGATATTCTTTTTCTTGAAGTTCACCTATAGCTAAATTTCTTATAAATCTAAATAAATCATACGCTTGAACTTCTGCGTTACTAGAATAATGGATAATTTTTCGACTTTCCAAATTAACAATAAAATAAGAAAATGTAGAATAATCATCATAAATATAGTACATATTATCCTTAAATTCCCAATTACTATAACCCCACTTTTTGGTAGTTTTTTTTAAAATATCTTTTACAACGGCTCTTTCACAGGATTCTATGGAAAAGTTTACGTCACAATTTTTTGAGTTATCCATTTTAAAATACGGATCCGAGATATAACTTAATTGTCGTAAAATTGAATCATTTGCTGTTACACTCACAATACAAATACCATAAATTCTAAAATTCATTCTTTCTCCTCTCCACTACTTTGTTTAAACAAATTTTCAATATTTCCTCTATTTACAAGTACTTGTATTAAACAAATGGACCTAATGGAATAATAAAATAGTATTAATAGTATATTTTCTAAAAAAATCTTACCAAATTGTTTTATTGAAAAAACGTTATGAGTAGAAATTCGATGAATTTTTCTAGATAATATATAATATAGGCTATTAACAAAAATCATTACTGCCAAATATATAATTAACCACAGATAATTATTACTAATAATTGACCAGACTATACCCAAAGTAGCAAACAATATTACGAACAAATCTCTAAATAAATCTAGCATTAAGTATACAATGTTAGGAAATTTAACTGAAAACAACAAACGTATATTTGAAAAATAACCAAAAAAAATTCTATATAGTTGTTCTTTTAGTTTTTTTATATTTGGTACCATATTGTTGATTGTATAAAATGGTATAATAGTCTCTCTAATCCCCAAATTTATCATTCTAATTCCAAGTTCAATATCATCTGAAAATTTTGGAAACCCTCCAATCTTTTTCAATAGGTCTGTTTCTATTATCATTCCACTCCCCGATAGATAGCGAACATTTCCTTCTTTAAATAGAATATTCCTTCCTTCAATTGCTAAGTTTCTTCTCAAATGTTGGATAAAATAATTTTTTACAAATATATTATTGTTTACTGGATAAATACTTAATGGTATCTGTTGAAAAACTTGATGTTTCTTTTTACTATTGTTTAAAACATTTAAAACCCAATTAAATGTTTTATGATGAGGTCTAGAATCGAAATCGTAAACTGCTAAATAACTTCCCGAAGACTCACCTATAGAATCTAAAAAATAATTCAACTTTGTAGTTTTTGTACTTTCGTGGCTAGTATCTAAAATAACAGAAATTTGACTATTATACTCTTTCATATTTTTTTGGGCAAAATTATAATCTTTTTGACTACCACAAATAATAGAGACTTTAATATTGTCAGATATAAATTTATTAAAATACTTAATAGTATCTAGAAAAATAGAATATTCTTTGTGAAAACATATCACTACATAAATCACTGGTGAATTTTTTAAGCTTTGATCATAAATATAAATATCACTATCTTTGCAATATTTAAGAAAAACAACAATTGACTTAATCAAAATAAAAATCTCATACGTTACTAGAAAAATCAGGAATATCATACTATTGAACTCCCTGCTTCTCAATAAAACTGTTAACATCATTTAACATACGAAAAGCACTTCCCAAAAAATTTGTATCTTTAATAAACAAGTTATATTTAATAATACCGATTGAGGTATAAAATATCAAAAAATATTTTAATATATCTGAAATATGCTCGAATCCTGTTTCTTTGTAATATTTTGAAAGAAATAAATTAATCCTATTATC
>OHPC01001509.1_pt1 | contig 9776 bp, 7 predicted proteins | sample 1577631 | NCBI WGS metagenome assembly OHPC01 (sample SAMEA3879560, study PRJEB24766) | human gut metagenome | biome: human-associated habitat; feature: feces | place: USA | collected 1985/1987 | reverse complement strand
CATCGGCGGCCTCACAAAGGTTGATATCATGCCCATTGCTTCTGGCGAAAAGGAAGCGGAATCCAGCTTGCTTGATTACGTATCGCCTGACCAGCTTCTTGTCCTTGATGAAGCTTCCGCGTTTTTTGAGGAAGCCAAGAAATCCTATCTTGACAACCGGGAATTCAAGGATCAGCTGTTTTCGGAAAAGGAACTGCTGGAGCGCTCCCAAAAGAGTCATCTCCTTGTTGTGAGCGCCCTTTCCCAGCCCCTTTATCAGGCCTATCCCAGACTTGCCATCAAGGTGCGCGCTGCGGCGCCTTATAACCGCAGCTGGGATCTTCTCATCAAGGATCTCAAAGGATGGATCAAAGAAGGCATCCATCCCCTCATCATGATGGGAACCCGGGACAAAGCGTTTGGGACGGCCCAACATCTTCAAAATGAAGGGCTCCCCATGACCTTTGTCCAAAAAGGCAGCCTCATCCCGGAAAAGGGAGGAGCCGTCTTTGAGGGTGGCCTGTCCCATGGATTTCATTTCTGGGATGAGAACTGGCTCCTGCTAACGGAAGCCGATATCTTCGGTTCCCGCAAAGAGCGGCGGCAGAAGAAAAAAATTCGCGGTGCCGGTCCCGCCTTGACTTATTTTACGGATATCAAGGCAGGCGACTATGTCGTCCATGATACACAGGGCATAGGCCGCTATTTAGGGGTCGAGACCATTGTTATAGATGGCATCCATCGGGATTACCTTAAGCTCCAATATGCCCAGGGTGACAAACTTCATGTGCCTGTTGAACAGGTAGGGCTCCTCCATAAATACATCGGCAGCGAAGGAACGCCGCCACGCTTATCCCGTATGGGCCGCTCTGATTGGCAAAAAGCCAAGAAAAAGGCCCAAAAAGCTATCACCATCCTTGCTTCGGAGCTCCTGCGCCTTTATGCCCAGCGAAAGATTACGCCGGGACATGCTTTTGCCCCGGATACGCCTTGGCAGAAAGAATTTGAGGACCGTTTTCCTTTTGAGGAAACGCCAGATCAGCTTAAAGCCATCCAAGAAATCAAGGCTGATATGGAAAAGCCTGTTCCCATGGAGCGTCTTTTGTGCGGCGACGTGGGATACGGCAAGACGGAAGTTGCCATCCGGGCAGCTTTCAAAGCGGTCATGGACGGCAAGCAGGTGGCTGTCATGGCCCCGACGACGGTTCTTGCCCAGCAGCATCTCATCACCTTTCAAAACCGCATGGATGCCTTTGGTGTAAGAATTGAAATGCTGAGTCGCTTCCGCAGCCGTAAGGAGCAGAAGGATACACTGGATAAGCTTGCAAAAGGGGATCTTGACATTGTTATCGGCACCCATCGCCTGATTCAGCCCGATGTCCACTTCAAGGACCTGGGCCTTCTCATCATCGATGAGGAACAGCGTTTTGGTGTGGCCCAGAAGGAAAAAATCAAGCAGTGGAGTTCTGGCATCGATGTCCTTACCCTGTCGGCAACGCCTATTCCGCGGACCCTCCATTTGGCCTTGGTAAAGGGACGGGATATGAGCGTCATCGAATCACCTCCGGAAGACCGATTGCCAGTAGAAACCTATGTGGCAGAATACGATGATGGCATGGTTAAAGAAGCCATTGAACGGGAGATCCGCCGTGGCGTCCGCATCTACTATGTCCATAACCGGATTGAGGCCTTGGACCGCATTGCCCACCGTCTGCGGGAAATGATTCCTGGTCTGTCTATTGGTGTAGCCCATGGCCGCATGACGGAAGATGAACTGGAAGAAGTCATGGTCGGCTTTTACCAAGGGGACTATGATGTCCTGCTTTCAACGACCATCATCGAGAATGGACTTGATGTGCCCCTTGCCAATACAATCATCATCGATGGGGCCGAAAACTTTGGCCTTTCCCAGCTTTATCAGATGCGAGGACGGGTGGGACGCTCTTCGCGCCTTGCCTATGCGTATTTTCTTTATAAAAAGGATAAGGCCCTGTCTGAAGTCTCGCAAAAACGCCTTCAGGCCATCCGCGATTTTACGGAACTTGGCGCTGGCTTCAAGATTGCCATGCGGGACCTTGAGATCCGCGGCGCGGGGAACCTTCTCGGGGCAGAGCAGCATGGCCAGATTGCCGGTGTAGGGTTTGCTCTTTACTGCCGCCTGCTGGAAGACACAATCAAAGCTCTCCAGGAAGGCAAGAGTCCGGAAGAGGTCCTTCACGACCCTACCATCAATATGAAGCTTGATGCGTACATCCCGGATGACTTCATCGACAACCCGCGCTACAAACTAGAAATCTACCGCCGTCTTGGCAGCATGAAGTATGAAGAACGGGACGCTGTGGCGGGTGGCTGCCATCCGGGCCCTGTGCCGAGACCTTGTAGTGGATGCCGTCACCGCACGCCCCGGTTCCCTGACGATTCGCTTCAACCCGCACAGCAAGGCCAATCCCGATGTCATTCGTGACCTTGTGAAGGAATATGTGCCGCGTCTTACTTTCAGCCTTAACCCCGTGCCTCAGCTCGTTTTGCGGACAACAGGCCCTGTCAGCGACGCCCTGACTTTTCTCGAAAAGAACCTGCCCCGCCTGCTGAACTGACAAGGAGGAACCCTATGGCCGATCGCTTTGTAAAAGGAACCCTGATCCTGACGGCAGCAGGACTTATGGTCAAAATCCTCGCTTCCGTAAACCGGATCTTTTTGTCCCGCCTGTTGGGCGGGGAAGGAATCGGACTCTATCAACTCGCTTATCCCTTATATAATCTTCTTGTGGGCATTGTCGCGGCAGGTATCCCTGCCGCCATGAGCTTGATCGTGGCCCGTTATGCGGCCCAAAAGGAGTGGGGAAGTGTGCGTCGCGTCGTCACGGTGTCTTTTCCTTTCCTGGTCTTTTTGGGTCTTGCCGTAAGCCTTGCCGCCTATGGCCTGATCCCCTGCCTATTTTCAGCGGGTCTCATCAAGGATGAACGGGCCTTCGTCCCCATGCTATTTTGCGTGCCTGCCCTGTTTTTGACCGTGCCCCTTGCAGGGTTGCGGGGCTATTTCCAGGGCTTTCAGGAAATGCGGCCTACGGCACTTTCCCAGATTTTGGAACAATTCTTCCGCGTCGCCTTTATGCTGGTCCTTTCGGTGTGGCTGCTCCCGAAGGGCCTTGCCATGGCGGCAGGCGGGGCTATTTTTGGAGCAGCTCCGGGGGCCCTGATTGGGCTGCTCTTCCTTCTTTTCTGCTACCGGCGCCAGCAGCATGCCTGGAAGCGGGAGGGCAGGGACTTGACCCTTAAGGAACCCATTTCGGTGCCTTTTATCCTCCGTGAACTGGTCAGCCTCGCGCTTCCTGTGACCCTTTCTACCCTGATGATTCCCCTTGTTGGTCTTGTGGAAATCATCCTCGTGCCGGACCGTCTTCTTGCAGCTGGCTTTACGGTGGCGGCTTCGACGACGGCTTTGGGCTATCTTACAGGAATGGCCATGCCTCTTGTCAATATGGGAACCATTCCGACCAATTCCCTTGCCTGGTCAACGGTGCCTGCCATTTCGGAAGCGCATGCCCTGGGCGACTGTGACGCTGTACGGAACAAGGCCCGTACGGCACTGCGCATCCTCATTCTTTTTACCTTTCCCGCGGCCGTGGGTATGTACCTGTTAGGGACGCCCGTTTCCCAGGTTCTTTATGGAATGAAAGCAGCAGGCCCCGTTGTTTCCGCTCTGGCCCCGTCCGTCTTTTTCCTGGGCCTGCATCAGGTGACTGCCGCCATCCTGCAGGGACTGGGACGGCCTAAGATCCCGATGGTGAACATGTTCCTTGGCCTTGCCGTCAAGGTTGGGGTTCTTTGGGTCCTTGCCGCACAGCCTCGTTGGAATGTTATCGGCGCCGCTTTGGCAACGGACCTCGGTCTTGCCCTTTCCGCCATGATGAATCTTGCGGCCGCCTACCGACTGGAAAGGATTGTCTTGCCCGTAAAGACGTTTCTGCGCGCTCTATTGGCGTCCCTTTTGATGGGCGGCGCCGTCCTTTGGGTAAATAGGACCCTACTGGTGAAGCTGGGTCTCGTAACGAGCACCTTGGGAGCCGTTGGTGCCGGTGCCCTCTTTTACGGGCTCCTGCTTCTGGTTTTGAGAGAGGTTCCCTTCCACGTGCTTAAAAAGAAAAGGAGACACCATGGATAAGAAAAAAGAAGAGGGTGTCATGGACCTGACACCGCTTATGGATGTCGTACGGACGCTGCGCAGCCCTGGAGGCTGTCCTTGGGATCAGGCCCAGGATCATAAGAGTATGCGCCGGGAACTTGTGGAAGAAGTCTATGAGCTCCTTGAAGCCATCGATGATGGCGATGTAAAAGGCATCCGGGAAGAGTTGGGGGATGTCCTTTTTCAGGTGGTCTTCCATGCCCGTCTGGCAGAAGAAGTGGGGGCCTTTACGATGCAGGACGTCATTACGGATGTGTCCCGGAAACTCATCCACCGTCATCCCCATGTTTATGGTACGGTTACGGTCGGAAGCGCGGAGGAGCTTCTCAAGAATTGGGATGCCCTCAAAGCAGAAGAGAAAAAGGAACGCAAAAGTGCCCTTGATGGCATTGCCCGAGACCTGCCGAGCCTGATGCGGGCCTATAAGCTCAGTGAACGGTCTAGCCGCAGAGGATTTGACTGGCCCGATGCAGATTGCGCTTATGAGAAGGTCAAAGAGGAAGAAAACGAATTGAAAGAAGCTATTTTGTCCAAAAATAAGGACCATGTAGAAGAGGAATTGGGAGATCTGTTTTTTGCCCTCTCCGTCTATGCAAGGAAACTGGGACTTGAACCGGAGACAGCCCTTCACCGAGCCAATGTCAAATATGAAAAACGCTTTCGGAAAATGGAAGAAATTCTTTCCGAAAAAAATAAAAAATGGGAAAATTTATCCCTTGACGAGATGATTTTGCTTTGGAAGTCGGTAAAACGGGAAAAAATCTAGCTTTTTCCAAAAAAAAGAGTGCATTTTCATACTGTTTGTGATACCATAACGGTAGCCAAAGCGCCGAAAGGCGCAATCAGTATTGAGGAGGACTTACTTATGAACAAAAGTGAATTAATCTCTGAAGTTGCGTCCAAGACTGCTATGCCTAAAAAAGACGCAGAAAAGGCTGTAAACGCATTTATTGATACCGTTAAAGAAGCCATTGCTCAAAAAGACAAGGTTCAGCTGATTGGCTTCGGTACCTTCGAAGCTCGGGTACGCAAAGCTCGCAACGGCAAGAATCCTCGCACCGGCGAAACCATCAAAATCAAGAAGGCTACTGTTCCTGCTTTCAAGGCTGGCAAAGCTTTCAAAGACGCCGTCAACAAATAATTTTGCATGATTGCCCGATGCCGATTGGTATCGGGCTCGTTTTTGTATGGAATCGCGAGGGGAGACATCACCATGTCTGAAGGCAAACGGAAAAAGCTGAAAAGTGCCAAGGAATTGGCTCTTCGGGGGCTGGGACTGGTCATTATCCTGATTGCTGTCATTTCTCTGTACCAGCTTGGAAAACAAGCCTATGACCTTTACCTTGTCCGCAAGGAGACCGTCAAGAGCAGTGAAAAGATCAAGGCCATCGAAAAGGACAATGAACGTTTGGAAGAAGAACGCAGCAATCTCCATGATCCCAAATATGTAGAAAAGGTTGCCCGCGATGAACATAACATGGTGGGGAAAAATGAAGTTCCGCTCTTCATCGTGGATGAAAAGAAAAAATAGGGGGGGCCCGCTTACGGATGGGGGCCTTCTTTTTTTGCTTCCTAACGGGAAGGAAGGCCTCAAGCATAGGAAGAAAGGGACTTGACGGAACTTTCCAAACAACGGTATAATGGTTAACGTAACACAACCCTAAAGGAGGATTTCTTTGACTTATGGCTTTGGAAAAAGGTGCAGTCGTTGACGGCATTGTTACCGGTATCACGAATTTTGGAGCGTTTGTGGAGCTCCCTGAAAACAAAGTAGGATTGATTCACATCTCTGAGGTCTCCAATGTCTTTGTCAAGGACGTGCATGACTTCCTGACGGTGAAACAGAAGGTGACGGTCAAGGTCGTCTCTATTGATGAAAAAGGTAAGATTGGTCTGTCCATGAAGGCCCTGATGCCCCCTGCGGAACAGAAAAATGAACATGGCGGGGAAGGCAGGAAGTTTGAAGGCCGTAAATTCGAAGGCCGCAAACCGGGTGAACATCATGGTGATAGAAAACCAGGAGAAAGACGTTTTAGCGGGGAACGCAAGTTCGAAGGCCGCCCAGGTGGTGCAGGTCGTCCGCAGGGACCGATGAGCTTCGAGGATAAGTTGTCCCGTTTCCTCAAGGAAAGTGATGATCGTCTCCTGGACTTAAAACGGAATACGGAATCCAAAAGGGGAGGCCGCGGCGCCCGTCGAGGTGACTGAACGGCGCTTCCTGGATAAAGACCCGAGATCCTTACTGCATGAAGCGGTTGCGGGTTTCAAGGGGCTGTTCTTATTTGACAGCCCCTTCTTTGGTTTTGAGGTGATGAAATGAGTGTGCTCGAAGAGAGCCTGATGAATATGGTTCGGACTTCTCGCCTATGGCAAGAAGGAGGAACCGTCATTGCCGCCTGCTCGGGCGGTGCCGATTCCCTGACGCTTACGGATATTATGGCAAAAGCCGCGGAAGAAGATGACGTGACGGTCCTTGTGGCCCATGTCCACCATCATCTGCGGGGCGAAGAAGCCGATGAAGATGCCCGTTTTGTTTCAGCTTTCTGCAAGGATAGGGACTTATCCTATACCCAATTTGATATCGATCCCCAGGCCCTCAAGGAAAAAGAGGGCCTCTCCTTGGAAGATGCAGCCCGGCGTCTGCGCTATGAGGCACTTGAAACCTACCGTAAAAAAGTAGGGGCCCAAGGAATTTTTGTAGCCCATCATGAAGATGATCAGGCCGAGACCATTCTCATGAATCTTGTCCGAGGGACGGGAACGCGGGGGCTTAGAGGCATGCTGCCTGTCAACGGATACATTGCCAGACCCTTTCTTGCTGCAACCCGGAAGGACATGGAAACGTACTGCAAGGAAGAAGGGCTTTCGTACCGAACGGATTCGACAAACGGTAATCCTGCCCTTTTGCGCAACTGGGTCCGCTTGGAGCTTTTGCCTCTTCTTGCAACTAAAAATCCCCGTATCAAGGCAGCCCTCGTGCAGGCGGCTGCTGTAGCCCAAAGTGATGAGGCTTATCTTGAAAAAATGGCTCAAAAATATCTGGACTCCTTTTCCCGCAACATCTTTGGAACCTACGATATCGATGTAGGACCGACCTTTGACAAGCTTGATCTGGCCATCAAAAGCCGCGTCATCCGTCTGGCGGTCAAAGGTGTCGGTGGAGAGGAACTGGGATTTGATCATGTGAAAAAGATCCTGCGGCTCATTGAAAAGGGGATCAGCGGAAAGAGCCTTGACGTACCCGGTCATGTACGGCTCATCTATATCAACGGTCGCCTGATGGCCGGACGCCATGAAACTGATCGGGCCGCTCAAAGGGAAAAGAAACTGGAGATAAAGGAGAAACAAAGACATGCATCCCAATATTGAAAAAGTCTTGATCGATGAAAAGACCCTCAAGACGCGCATTGCCGAAATGGCTGCAGAAATGATTATGAAGGGGAAGAACTCCTCGTCATTGGCCTGTTAAAAGGGGCTTCCTATTTTATGATGGAACTGACGCAGCATTTGAGCGTTCCCACTCAGATTGATTTCCTGAAAGTTTCATCCTACGGGTCAGGGACGTCCACGTCGGGGAAGGTCGACATCCAGTTCGATACGTCCCGGAACCTTGCTGGAAAAAACGTCCTCATCGTTGATGATGTGGTCGATTCCGGACTGACCCTAAAAGCCGTCCGTGAACTTTTCAGAACCCGTAACTGCAAGAGTATTCGCCTTGCGGCCATGCTTGATAAAAAGGAACGGCGCCTTGTGAAAATGGTGCCTGATTATTACGGCTTTGTCATTCCCGATGAATTTGTTGTCGGCTTTGGCCTTGATTACAATGAAGATTACCGTACGCTTCCTTATGTTGGCATCCTGAAGCGTTCCGTCTATGAAAAATAAATAGATCCCAGAAGATCCCAGATCTTTTGGGAGAGGAGGATACCGTGACAAGATTCTTTAGAAACATTTTTTTCTACCTGCTCGTCTTTATCCTCGGCCTTTGGATCTATGATTACTACAATGCATCCAATGCTCCGAAGAACGATATGAGCTACAGCAATTTTATGAAGGAAGTCCAGCAGGATGATGTACAGAGCGTCACCATCGTCGATAATTCCGTTATCAAGGGGAGACTCAAGAATGGCTCCGAATTTACGACCGTTGCACCCCGCGATGACAAGATGGTTGACACGTTGCGCAGCCGCGATGTGGAAATCAAGGCCGAACTGCCGCCCCAGCCTTCTTTCTGGAGCAGCATCCTTACCAGTGTCCTGCCCATGATCGTCATTGTCGTCCTGTGGTTCTTCATGATGAACAATGCCCAGGGCGGCGGCAGCCGGGTCATGAGCTTTGGCAAGAGCAAGGCAAAGCTCTATGGCGACGGCAAGAGCCGCGTCCTCTTCCGGGATGTGGCCGGTGCTGACGAAGCCAAACAGGAACTGCGGGAAGTGGTGGAATTTCTCAAGGCCCCGCAGAAATATAACCAGCTCGGGGCCAAGATTCCCAAGGGTGTCCTCCTGTATGGGCCCCCTGGTACCGGTAAGACGCTCCTTGCAAAAGCTGTTGCCGGGGAAGCGGGCGTGCCTTTCTTTAGCATTTCTGGTTCGGATTTCGTGGAAATGTTTGTCGGTGTCGGTGCTTCCCGTGTGCGTGATTTATTTGAAGAAGCCAAGAAAAACGCACCGTGTATCGTATTTATCGATGAAATCGATGCTGTGGCAAGACGCCGTGGTACCGGTATGGGCGGCGGACATGATGAGCGCGAGCAGACGTTAAACCAGATGCTTGTTGAGATGGACGGTTTTGGTATCAACGAAGGTATTATCGTGATGGCGGCAACAAACCGTATTGATATTTTAGACCCGGCGATTTTAAGACCGGGACGTTTTGATAGAAAAGTTGTTGTCGGACGGCCGGATGTACAGGGACGTCTTGAAATTTTAAATGTCCATGCGGCAAAGAAACCGCTCGGTGATGATGTGGATTTAGAAAGTCTTGCAAGAACCACAGCCGGATTTACCGGTGCGGATTTGGAAAATCTGTTAAATGAGGCGGCAATTAACGCAGCCAAGCGAAAAGAAAAATATATTACCAATGCAGATGTGAATTACGCATTTGTAAAGGTTGGCATCGGTGTGGAAAAACGCAGTAAGATTATTTCTGAAAAAGAAAAGAAGATTACGGCATACCACGAATCCGGACATGCAATTTTATTTCATCTGCTTCCGGATGTCGGTCCGGTGCATACGATTTCCATTATTCCGACGGGAATGGGGGCAGCAGGTTATACTATGCCGTTGCCGGAACGAGATGAAATGTTTAACACACGCGGCAAAATGCTTCAGAATATTATCGTCAGCTTAGGCGGACGTATTGCGGAAGAACTGGTATTTGATGATATTACCACCGGGGCATCACAGGATATCAAACAGGCCACGGAAACTGCCCGGTCAATGGTTACAAAATACGGCTTTTCATCAAAGCTGGGGCTGATTAATTATGACAACGACAGTGATGAAGTCTTTATCGGCAGGGATCTGGCACATACCAGACCATATGGCGAAGAGGTGGCTTCCCAGATTGATATGGAAGTAAAGAACATCATTGACGAGTGCTATGGCAAAGC
>OHPC01001502.1_pt1 | contig 9813 bp, 9 predicted proteins | sample 1577631 | NCBI WGS metagenome assembly OHPC01 (sample SAMEA3879560, study PRJEB24766) | human gut metagenome | biome: human-associated habitat; feature: feces | place: USA | collected 1985/1987 | reverse complement strand
GCAGGCTTATGCCGACAAGCAGGAGGAGCCCGCTGCCTGATGGCCGCGTGACCGCTGCTTAAAAAACATCTGAAATCAACAAACAAACCATTTATATTGGAGGGTTACTACTATGGCTTCTGAGAAGATTACTGCCATCATCGACTCCGTCAAGGAGCTGTCCGTTCTGGAGCTGAAGGAGCTCATCGACGCATACTGCGAAGAGTTCGGCGTTTCTGCTGTTGCTGCTGCTGCTCCCGCTGCTGCTGGCGCTGCTGCTGCCGCTGAGGAAGAGAAGACCGAGTTCGACGTTATCCTGGTCGAGGCTGGCGCTGGCAAGATGGGCGTCATCAAGCTGGTCAAGGAGATCACCGGTCTGGGCCTGAAGGAGGCTAAGGCTATCGTTGACGGCGCTCCCAAGGCTGTCAAGGAGAAGGCTTCCAAGGCTGAGGCTGAGGACATCAAGAAGAAGCTGGAGGATGCCGGCGCTAAGGTTGAGGTTAAGTAATTTAACCCCCTTAAAGTCAGCTTCTTGAATTTCGATTCTTGAACAAAGAGGCGCTCTCGCTGCAAAGCGGGGGCGTCTTTTTTGTGCTTGACAAACCTTGTGCTGATGTGCTATTTTATAAATATTAGCTGACCCTTCTGCTGACGGATCTTGTGGAGCACCACAGTGCAGAAGGGGAGAGAAGCTTTCATGCCGACCGTCTGGGCAGCCTTGCGTCGTGGTGCGCAAAGCTGCCCTTTTTGTTTAAGGAGGATGCTGAATATGAAGTCTGACATCGAGATCGCACAGGAAGCCAAAATGAAGCCCATCGCCGACATCGCCGCCAGTTTGGGCCTTGCCGACGAGGACGTGATCCCCTATGGCCGCTATAAGGCCAAGATAAACCACCGCCTCATCCATAAGGCATCGAAGCAGGGCAAGCTCATCCTCGTCACGGCTATCAGCCCCACCCCTGCCGGTGAGGGCAAGACGACCACCAGCGTGGGTCTGGCCGACGCCATGAACGCCCTGGGCAAAAAGACCATGCTCTGCCTCCGTGAACCCTCCCTCGGCCCTGTCTTCGGCATGAAGGGCGGCGCAGCCGGCGGCGGCTACGCACAGGTGGTGCCGATGGAGGACATCAACCTCCACTTCACCGGCGACATCCACGCCATCGGTACCGCCAACAACCTGCTGGCGGCCATGATCGACAACAGCATCCAGCAGGGCAACCCCCTGAACATCGACCCCCGCCGCATCACCTGGAAGCGCTGCATGGACATGAACGACCGTCAGCTCCGCTTCATCGTGGACGGCCTGGGCGGCAAGGTCAACGGCACTCCCCGCGAGGACGGCTTCGACATCACCGTCGCCAGCGAGATCATGGCCATCTTCTGCCTTGCCACCAGCATCTCCGATTTGAAAGAGCGCCTCTCTAAGATCGTCTGCGCCTACACCTACGACGGCAAGCCCGTCACGGCTGGGGACATCGGCGCAGCCGGTGCCATGACCGCCCTGCTGAAGGATGCCCTCGACCCGAACCTGGTCCAGACCCTCGAGAACAACCCCGCCATCATCCACGGCGGCCCCTTCGCCAACATCGCCCACGGCTGCAATTCCATCATGGCCACGCGTATGGCTATGCGCTTTGGCGATGTCGCCATTACCGAGGCAGGCTTTGGCGCCGATCTGGGTGCCGAGAAGTTCCTCGACATCAAGTGCCGCATGACGGGCGTTCGCCCCAGCGCCGTCGTGATTGTCGCGACCGCCCGTGCGCTTAAGTACAACGGCGGTGTTGCCAAGGCCGACCTCAACGAGGAGAACCTCGAGGCCCTCAAGGCCGGCATGCCCAACCTGCTGCGTCACGTCGACAACATCCAGAACGTTTATGGTCTGCCCTGCGTGGTCGCCATCAACCGCTTCCCGACGGACACCGAGGCAGAGCTTGCGCTCATCGAGTCCGAGTGCCAGAAGCTCGGCGTTAACGTTAAGCTTTCCGAGGTCTGGGCCAAGGGCGGCGAGGGCGCGCTCGATTTGGCTGACGAGGTCATGCGTCTGATCGAGCAGCCGAGCGAGCTCAAGTTTGCCTACGAAGACGGCGCCGATGTTGCCGATGCCCTCGAGGCCGTCGCCACCAAGGTTTACCGCGCCGATGGTGTCGACTTTACGCCGGCTGCCAAGCGCCAGCTCGCCGAGCTGCGCGAGAACGGCTTTGGCAACCTGCCGGTGTGCGTCGCCAAGACGCAGTACAGCTTTAGCGACAACGCCAAGGCCCTGGGCGCTCCCGAGGGCTTCCGCATCACCGTGCGTGAGCTCAAGGTTTCCGCCGGCGCCCACTTTGTGGTCGCGCTGACTGGCAGCGTTCTGACCATGCCGGGCCTGCCCAAGGTCCCCGCGGCCGAGAATATCGACGTCGATAACGACGGCAACATCACCGGCCTGTTCTAAGACTGCTGCCTATAGTCGCTTACCCGCCCCGTCGTGCCTACCAGGCTCGGCGGGGCTTTTTGATCCTTAGGCCCGCGCATGTCTTGTAGATACCGGCGGGCTTTGCCCATCATAGGCTTTTGCGCGGGTAGAATGCATGGATAACTTGATGCTTACGGGCGACGGAAAGGAATCGTTGCATGGACCAGGATAAGACGACCGTAATGGGTGGCTACGGCTCCCCGCGGACGGGCAACGGCGCCGATGAGACCCGCGTCGTGCCGAATCCCGGCTACGCTACCCCCGATGCGACGCAGGCGTCTGCCGAACCCACACGGGTTATGGGCTACGGCGATACACCACGGGATCCGTTTGATTATGTACCGCAGGACCCGTACGGCAATGCGGCGCCGGACCCGTATGGCAATGCGGCGACGGATGCTTATAACAACCTGCCGCAAAATCCCATTCCACAGGCTCAGCAGACGACGTATATGCCGCGCACGGCACAGGCCCAGCCTCGATATGAGTCGCGCGATCCGTATGCGCGCCAACCTTATCGCGACTATCCCAAATCGATTCCGCAGTATGGTGAGGACGAGGAAGAGGCGCCGTCGCGTTCGTCGAGTGTGATCAAGAAAATCCTGATTGTGCTGGCGATCTCCTTTGCCCTCTCGATTGTGTTCGCCATTGTGTCGGGCATGCTCAACAAGCGGGGGAGTTCAACGGCCGATACCACTGCCGGGCAAACCGAGTCCGCCTCGTCTAGCACCGTCGATCTGAGCGATATCCCGGGGCAGTACTGGTCCAACGCCAAGAAGCTCCTCAAGTCGCGCGGTGCCGATCTTTCGAATGCCGTGGTCCTGACTGATGATGGCTCAACGCCCGTCGTCGATGCCAACTGGGTCGTCACATCTGCCTACTATAACGACAACGGTAACCTTGAAATTCAACTCACGCACAAGAACAGCTCGGGCAACTCGTCCGACGGCCAAAGCGGCACCGACAGCTCGAGCTCCAACATGCTGGAGGACCTGAGCAACAAGGCGCAGGAATTGGGAGACAAGGCGCAAGAGCTGGGCGATACGACACAAAACCTGGGCGATACCGCGCAGAACTTGGGAGACATGGCGACGGATGCCTGGAACGCCCTACAAAACGGCATTTCGGGCGCACAGGGAAACTAGCGGTCGAGCGGCTAGAGCCTTAGCAGTGCAAACAAAAACGGGACGCAGGATCGCGTGACCGGGCGCATAGGCGCGTTGGTCGGCAGTCCTGCGTCCCGTTTTGCTGTCGGTTACAGTTGCTCTGCCGGACGGTCGGGCGAGCTAAAGCCCGAGTCAAACGTGACGACGCATGACGCATCGGGCCGGCGCTCGTGCACGATGCGCGTGACGAGCTCAAGCAGCTCCTCGTCGGATATGTCAAAGCCGTCGGGACGCACCAGGTCAAACGAAACGAACCCGTCGTGTTCGTGAAGGTCGTGGATGGAAAGCGTGGGGTCGATCTGCGCTACGCCGCGCTTGACCCAGCCGCGCAGGTCGTCACCGGTGGTGGCTATGGGGTCACAGTGCAGCGTGATACCGATGCCCATCTGGCGTTTGATGTCGTGTTCGATGGTGTCCAGAATCTCGTGGTGCTCAAAGGCATCGCCCTCGCCGGGCATTTCCACGTGTGCGCTGGCAAACTGGCGGCCGGGGCCGTAGTCGTGCACCATGAGGTCGTGCGTGCCCAGGACCTGGGGGTATGACATGATCCTGTCGCGAATCGCTTGAACGAGCTTGGGGTCGGGCGCTTGCCCCAGCAACGGGCTGATGGCGTCGCGCACCAGGCCCATGCCGCTGATGCAAATGAAGATGCCCACGCCCAGGCCCGCCCAGCCATCGAGATCAAAGCCTGTCGTTTGCGAAATAAGCGCTGCCACCAAGACCGAGCCCGAGGCAATGACGTCGTTTTTGGAATCCTGCGCCGTGGCGATGAGCGTCTCCGAGTCGATGCGGTTGCCCAGCGTGCGGTTGAACGCCGCCATCCAGAACTTGACGAGCATGGATGTAGCCAGTGCCGCAAGGGAAACGAGTGTGTAAGCGGTGGGGGAGGGCTTGATGATCTTGGTAACGGACTCGAGCACCAGGTTGATGCCGACGGCGCAAACCAGGACGGCGACAAACAGACCGGCCAGGTACTCGTAGCGGCCGTGGCCGTAAGGGTGGCCCTCGTCTGCCGGGCGGCTGGCAAGGCGGAACCCGAGCAGACTCACGATGTTGCTCGAGGCATCGGAGAGGTTGTTGAAGGCGTCGGCGATCATGGCTGTGAATATATGACAGGCGGCAGAGTTGTTGTTATAGGCAAAACAGGCAAAAACTTTGCAGCAGGTATGTCAGGCGGTGTTGCCTATGTTCTTGATGAAGAAAGAGATCTTTACACAAAGCTCAACAAAGAAATGGTTCTCTTCTCTGAGGTAACAGAAAAGTACGATATAATCGAACTCAAAACGCTTATAGAAGAACATGTTGCAGCAACAGGTTCACAGAGAGGCAAGAAAATCCTTGATAACTTTGACGAGTATCTTCCAAAATTCAAGAAGATTATTCCGCACGACTACAAGAGAATGATGGCTGCAATTGCCGCTTATGAAGAAAAAGGTCTTACAAACGAGCAGGCACAGATTGAAGCTTTCTACGAAATTGTGAATAATAAATAAGGAGGGGATATTTATGGGAAAACCAACAGGATTTATGGAATATAAGCGTGAGGATGCCCCGGCATACTCCGTAAAAGAAAGAATCAAAAATTTTGACGAATTTCACGATCCCCTCAGCAAAGAGGATCAGCAAAAACAGGGTGCAAGATGCATGGACTGCGGTGTGCCTTTCTGTCAGGCAGGAATGCAGATTGGTTCTGCATTCTCGGGCTGTCCGCTTAACAACCTCATTCCCGAATGGAATGACCTCATCTACAAGGGCAACTGGGAACAGGCTTACAACCGTCTTAAAGTTACAAACAACTTCCCCGAATTCACATCCCGTGTATGTCCCGCTCTCTGTGAAAAGGCATGCACCTGCGGTGCAAACGGTGACGCTGTCAGCGTAAGAGCCAACGAATACGGAATCATTGAAAATGCTTATGAAGAAGGTCTTGCAGACGCAAGAATTCCAAAGGTAAGAACAGGCAAGAAAATTGCAATCATCGGTTCGGGTCCATCGGGACTTGCCGCTGCCGACCAGCTCAATCAGCGCGGTCACTCTGTAACGGTATTTGAACGCAATGACAGAGTAGGCGGTCTGCTTATGTACGGCATTCCGAATATGAAGCTTGAAAAAGATGTTATCGAACGCAAGATTAACATTATGGAAGAAGAAGGCGTAACCTTTGAAACCTGCTCAAATGTCGGCAAAGACATCAAAGCAAGCGAAATTCTCAAGGACTTTGACCGTGTAATCCTTGCTTGCGGTGCATCAAATCCGAGAGATATCAAAGTTCCCGGCAGAGAGGCTAACGGCATTCACTTTGCCGTTGACTTCCTCAAATCAACAACAAAGTCACTTCTCGACTGCAACCTCAGAGAGGGTACATTCATCAGCGCAAAAGGCAAGAATGTAATGGTAATCGGCGGTGGTGACACAGGTAACGACTGCGTCGGCACAAGCATCAGACACGGTGCAAAATCCGTTCTTCAGCTTGAAATGATGCCTAAACTTCCCGACACAAGAAGTGCCGATAACCCATGGCCGCAATGGCCGAGAGTCTGCAAAACAGACTACGGTCAGGAAGAGGCTATTGAAGTTTACGGTCACGATCCACGAGTTTATCAGACAACCGTTAAGCAGTTCATCGCTGACAAAAACGGTAATCTTGTAGGTGCGGAGCTTGTTAAGCTCAAACCCGAAAAGGATGCTAAAACAGGCAGACTTATGATGAAAGAGGTTGAAGGCTCAGAATACAAGGTTGATGTTGAACTCGTACTCATTGCGGCAGGATTCCTCGGCAGTGAAAACTATGTAACCAAGGCATTCGGTGTTGAAACAAACGCAAGAACCAATGTTGCAACGGCAGAAGGCTCACACAAGACAAATGTTGAAAATGTGTTTGTTACAGGCGATATGCACAGAGGACAGTCACTTGTTGTCTGGGCGATTCGTGAGGGCAGAGATGTTGCCAAAGAGGTTGACGAAAGCCTTATGGGATACACAAATCTTTAATTGATTACAAATAACCTGATAATCCTCAATTTTTCGATATACCGGTTAATAATCAGAAAGCGCAGGAGCGGATTTTCCTCCTGCGTTTTTCTTTGTCATTTAGGGTTCGTTTGTGTTGCATATCAATATGATTGATGATAAAATAAAGGATATATACAATGCAATAAAATGTGAGGAAATATTATGAGTAACAGACCTGAAACCAATAAACAAAGCTGTCCCGTTTACAAAAAATGCGGCGGTTGTCAACTGCAAAATCTGTCATATCCCGAACAGCTTGAATTCAAACAGAAGAAAGTCGAAAAACTTCTCAAACGCTTTTGCACCGTTGAAAAAATTATCGGAATGAAAACTCCCTACCACTACCGCAACAAGGTTCAGGCGGCTTTTTATACGGACAAAAAGGGCAAAATCATTTCGGGTGTGTATCAGTCGGGCAGTCATCATGTTGTCGGAATTGACAGCTGTCAGACAGAGGATGTTATTGCCGACAAAATCATCGTTGCAGTACGCAAGCTCCTCCCCTCTTTCAGAATGACAACCTATAACGAGGACACAGGCAAAGGTTTTCTCCGTCACATTCTCGTAAAAAGAGGCTTTGCGACAAATCAGATTATGCTTGTGCTTGTGACAGGTACACCTGTTTTTCCGTCAAAAAACAATTTTGTAAAAGCGATTCTGAAACAGTTTCCCGAAATCACAACCATTGTGCAAAATATAAATCCCTACCGCACCAACCTTGTACTCGGTGACAATCAGAAAGTGCTGTACGGCAAGGGTTATATTGAAGATATTCTCTGCGGTTGCAGGTTCAGAATTTCGCCGAAAAGCTTTTACCAAATTAACCCCGTTCAAACCGAAGTTTTGTACGGCAAAGCAATTGAATTTGCAAATCTCAAAGGCAACGAAACCGTGCTTGACACCTACTGCGGAATCGGCACAATCGGCATAATTGCCGCCAAAAACGGCGCAGGCAATGTTATCGGTGCAGAACTTAACGGCGATGCCGTGAGGGATGCAATCGTAAACGCAAGAGCAAATAATCTGAAAAATATCCGTTTCTACAAAGCCGATGCGGGCGAGTTCATGAGAGAAGCTGCAGACGAGGACGAAAAGCCCGATGTTGTGTTTATGGATCCGCCAAGAGCCGGAAGTGACCGAAAATTTCTCGACTCACTAATCAAAATGTCTCCGAAAAAGGTTGTCTATGTTTCCTGCAACCCCGAAACATTGGCAAGAGATTTAGCCTACCTAACCCAAAACAGCCCCTACAAAGCCCAAAAAATCCAACCCGTAGATATGTTCCCCCACACGGCACACATTGAGACGGTAGTATTGATGTCAAGGAAATAAGCGAACGGCTTAAAAAACGGCTTGTTTACTGACTTTTGCAGCAGTTTAAATTATACGCACAACTGCTGCAAATGCTTGGCTGTATCTTGCGGAAACATATCCGCTAATGTTAGGTATCTAAACAACACAAAACAATTCGAATTAGATACAGTGTCTCTGTTTTTATCGGGTTACCCCAACTATTGACATTGAGCCTACTTAGTTAGCGTTATGTTAGATAACTGTTAGACAAGCAGATTTTCAGAGGGGTTTTATCCCTGCTGAACGCAAAAGAAAAACGCCCTAAACTTCAATGTTTAAGGCGTTTTTTAAGCTTGGTGGGAGAAGATGGATTCGAACCATCGAAGCGAAACGCAACAGATTTACAGTCTGCCCCCTTTGGCCACTCGGGAATTCTCCCATATCAAGTTTTTCAAAAATCAAAGCCTACTGCCTAAACAGTAGGCTTCAATGGAGCTGGTGGACGGACTTGAACCCCCGACCTGCTGATTACAAATCAGCTGCTCTACCAACTGAGCTACACCAGCGAATTTAGTTTTCGCTCTTGCATTCACTCTTTAATTTCGAGTGCTTATATAATATATCACATTCTTCATCATTTGTCAACACTTTTTTCAAATTTTTTTAATTTTTTTTGAAGCATTTTCATTTTTTGAAGATGTCCTCGAATGAGTCAGCTTGACTATTATATCATCCTCAATCTTATTCGTCAAGGGTTTTTGCAAAAAAAATTTTCATTGTATTTTTCAACAAAATATCCTAACGGCTTTGAAAATGCAATCGTACACGAAAACATAACAGACTTTATTCACGGCAACATTGTCTGCACCCAAAGTTACTACAAGCACCTTATCGGCAAAATTAATTATGTTCTGTCGGTAGAAAGCAACAATGCTTATTTTCTGAAAGCACAAGATAAGTTGAAAATGTTGTGGAGAAAACTTTATACACTTTAAATTGGCAAATTACAGAAAAAAAGCACGGTAAACATTACTGTGCTTTTCTTATATCGTCAATAATCATCTGTATATGTGCAATCTGTGAATTATTTAATCCTGTAACATCAACCGTATTTCTATCGTCAATTCCTAGCAAATAGTCGGCACTGACCGAATACAGTCTTACGATTTTCAAGAGCATATCTACAGACGGCTGAATATTATCATTTTCCCAATTACTTATGGTTTGCTTCGTTACATTAAGAGATTTACCAAATTGCACCTGATTCAAACCAAGTGAAATTCTGAGTTCTTTTATTCTTTTACTAAGCATTTCTGCACCACCAAAATAAAAATATCACAATACTATTGTATAAATAATACTTGACAATATTAAAATACTTTGGTATATTAATATTGGACTAAATGAACAAAAACATTTATAAAAAAGGTAGGGTGATTGCTTTGAGGAATAAATTAATAAAATCTTTTAATGTTGAACAAATAAAGAAAGACAAAAATAATAATATCACAGATATTTCATTTAGATACGCAGATGAAAAGCATCAAAATCAAACCGGCATTACCAACAGTAAATTAACCTTAATAGAAATTTACGAAAATGGCATCGTATTTACTTTTGATAATAAAAAAACATCGTGCACAATAAAATACAAATACTGCAATTCCATACAATTCAATCTATCATCATTTATATTTTTCACTGAACACTCTCCGCGATTAGAATTTGAATTTAGTTCAACCAACCACGACTACAGTATTATTCACAAAATGATTGAATATATAGGTGAAACCGCAAAAACTCATAATTGCAAATTAATCTATAGTTATAAGACTACTAACACAAAAATCTCTACGAACAAACCCTTGGATACCATGATTGATGAATCTTTAACACTAAAAAAGGATA
>OHPC01001493.1_pt1 | contig 9874 bp, 6 predicted proteins | sample 1577631 | NCBI WGS metagenome assembly OHPC01 (sample SAMEA3879560, study PRJEB24766) | human gut metagenome | biome: human-associated habitat; feature: feces | place: USA | collected 1985/1987 | reverse complement strand
TTGACCCACACAAAGAACAAATCGCTGTTAAAGAAGCTAAAAAACTTGGTATCCCAGTTGTAGCAATGGTTGATACAAACGCTGATCCAGATGAGATCGATGTAATCATCCCAGCTAACGATGACGCTATCCGTGCCGTTAAATTGATCACTTCAAAAATGGCTGACGCTATCATCGAAGGTAACCAAGGTGAAGATGCTTCTGCAGATTTCCAAGAAGCAGCTGCAGCTGATTCAATCGAAGAAATCGTTGAAGTTGTCGAAGGTGACAATAACTAATCTTTAGGATTAGTTAGGGTATGATGCCCACTAAAGATACGACAAATACCTAAGGGGCGGGGCTCAGCCCAGCCCCTTAATTTTATAAAATAAATTTGGAGAAAAACAAAATGGCAGAAATTACAGCTAAACTTGTTAAAGAATTGCGTGAAAAATCTGGTGCTGGTGTCATGGACGCTAAAAAAGCATTGGTTGAAGTTGAAGGTGATATCGAAAAAGCGATTGAATTGCTTCGCGAAAAAGGTATGGCTAAAGCAGCTAAGAAAGCTGACCGTGTTGCAGCTGAAGGTTTGACTGGTGTTTACGTTAACGGTAACGTTGCAGCAGTTGTTGAAGTTAATGCTGAAACTGACTTCGTTGCGAAGAACGCTCAATTCGTTGAGTTGGTAAACGAAACAGCTAAAGTTATTGCTGAAGGTAAACCAGCTAACAACGAAGAAGCACTTGCATTAACTATGCCTTCAGGTGAAACTCTTGAAGCTGCATACGTAACTGCTACAGCTACTATCGGTGAAAAGATTTCATTCCGTCGTTTTGCAGTTGTTGAGAAAACTGATGCACAACACTTCGGAGCTTACCAACACAACGGTGGACGTATCGGTGTTGTTTCAGTTATCGAAGGTGGAGATGATGCTCTTGCAAAACAAATCTCAATGCACATCGCAGCGATGAAACCAACTGTTCTTTCATACACTGAATTGGATGAACAATTTGTTAAAGATGAATTGGCACAACTTAACCACGCTATCGATCAAGATAACGAAAGCCGTGCTATGGTTAACAAACCAGCTCTTCCACACCTTAAATATGGTTCTAAAGCTCAATTGACTGATGCTGTTCTTGCTCAAGCTGAAGAAGATATCAAAGCTGAGTTGGCTGCTGAAGGTAAACCAGAAAAAATCTGGGATAAAATCATCCCAGGTAAAATGGACCGCTTCTTGCTTGACAACACTAAAGTTGACCAAGCATACACACTTCTTGCTCAAGTTTACATCATGGACGACAGCAAAACAGTTGAAGCTTACCTTGAATCAGTAAATGCTTCAGTAGTAGAATTCGTTCGTTTTGAAGTTGGTGAAGGTATCGAAAAAGCATCTAACGACTTTGAATCAGAAGTTGCAGCTACAATGGCAGCAGCTCTTAACAACTAATTCTAGTTGCTAGATAAAAAGAAAAGAAGTTACGTGAATGAATCGTAACTTCTTTTTTGTTGCTATTAAAAAAACGTCTGAGCATGGCCCAGACGTTGAAAAAGTAATTAATGAGCGAAGGTATTTACACCAAGTAGAAGAGAGAGTGTTCCCATGATGATACCTGCAAGGATAACCCCAAGCATAACAGCAATAACACTACGTTTAAAGTCCCAATCTAGGATAGATGCTGCTAGGGTACCAGTCCAAGCTCCTGTTCCTGGAAGCGGAATTCCCACAAAAAGGAGAAGGGCCCAAAAGACACCCTTATCTCCGGCAGCTTTTTCAAGTTTTTGGCCACCACTGTGACCTTTTTTAAGACACCAGGTAAAGAAGCCACCAATCAGAGGCTTGTCTGCCCCCCATTCGAGGACACGGCGGGCGAAGAAGAAGATAATTGGAACTGGAATCATGTTCCCAATGACACAAAGAATTAGGGCTTGCCACCAAGGGATACCTGAGGCAATAGCAACAGGAACGGCTCCACGGAGCTCAACCAAAGGAATCATAGAGATTAAGAGTGCAATGATGTATTTCATGAGTAACCTTTCATAGGGAAATAAATAAGAGATAAGACTCAAAGTGAGATGAGCTTTATCAAGAGTGATAAGACTAGTACTACTGCGAAAGTGCTAAAAAGTACTTGTTGGATTAGATAGGTCTCAGCCTGTCAAAGTGGATAGAAAATTTGAATCAAACACCTTAAGTTACCTAATATTTTAGTCTTATTTATTGTATCTTATATGTTCTCTAATGACAACTTTAAAAAGCTTTTCGAGAGTATAGTTTCCCATGAGCTGACATTTTTGGTATAATAATAGTCAGTTATAGTCAAATTAGACTGGAGGAATTAAGATGGCAAGAAATACATCAGATAGTATAGAAGAATATATTAAAGAATTGCTGGGCCAGTCTGGAATTGCTGAGATTCAACGCTCGAACTTAGCAGATACTTTTCAAGTTGTACCGAGTCAGATTAACTATGTTATTAAGACTCGTTTTACAGAAAGTCGTGGTTATATTGTTGAGAGTAAACGTGGCGGTGGCGGCTATATTCGCATTGTCAAAGTTAGATTCTCCGACAAACACCATATGATTAATGATTTGCTGCAAAATTTGGCAGATCAGCTCAGCGAGCAGGTATTTACAGACTTGATTCAGTTGCTTTTTGATGAAAAAATCATCACTGAACGTGAGGGAAATTTGATTTTAGCAACTGCTAGTGATGATGTTTTAGGCGAAGATGCGGCTGCTATTCGTTCGCGTATTCTACGCTCGCTATTACTTAGATTGGATAGAAAAGGAAATTAGATGACGACATATTCAAGAAAAATGCAGGCCATTTTCCATCGTGCTCAGCTTGAGGCAGAGCGTTTTGGAAGTCCTTTCTTGGAGACTTGGCATGTGCTTCTGGCTATGGTTGAGGTTCCAGGATCTGTAGCCTACCTAACATTTACTGATTTTGAGGACCGTATTCGTGCGGAAGAGATTGAGACCGCCGCTGTACTAGCGATGGAGAAAAGTCCAAAAGACTTGTCTGAATCCGATATTATCGATTTACGTGCACAGTCACATGCTTTAGGGGCTATGTTGCAAGAGGCAGAGGGAATTGCTAGTGTGACTGGTGCTGTAGAGGTAGGGTCTGAACATGTATTGATGGCCTTCCTTCTTCATAAGGATTTGATGGTTTGTCGTCTCCTTGAAGTTGCTGGTTTTCAATATAAGGATGACAGCGATAAGCCTCGTATTATCGATTTACGACGTTCTTTGGAGCGTTACGCAGGTCTTAGTAAGCAAGATTTGAAGGCCATTCATGACCTTCGTAAGCCTAAAAAATCAAAGGCATCAGGAAATTTTGCTAATATGATGCAGCCTCCTCAATCTTCTACTGGGGAACTGTCAGATTATACCAAAGACTTAACGGCAGTAGCCGAATCAGGTGCTCTTGATCCTGTTATTGGACGTGAGAAAGAAATTTCACGCATGATTCAGGTTTTGAGTCGTAAAACGAAGAATAACCCAGTTCTTGTGGGTGAAGCAGGTGTTGGTAAGACGGCACTTGCGCTTGGCTTAGCACAGCGTATTGCTTCAGGCGAAGTACCTTTTGAGTTGGCTGATATGCGTATCTTAGAGCTTGATATGATGAGTGTGGTTGCAGGAACACGTTTCCGTGGCGATTTCGAAGAACGTATGAATCAGATCATTGATGAGATTGAAGCTGATGGAAAAATCATTCTCTTTATTGACGAATTGCATACGATTATCGGTTCTGGTTCAGGTATTGATAGCACCTTAGATGCGGCGAATATTTTGAAACCCGCTCTAGCACGTGGAACCCTTCATATGGTTGGAGCAACTACTCAAGCTGAGTACCAGAAGCATATTGAAAAAGATGCAGCTCTTTCTCGTCGTTTTGCTAAAATTACAATTGAGGAGCCAAGTGTACCTGAGGCGATTGATATTCTAAAAGGCCTACGTTCGTCTTATGAAGACTATCATCGTGTAACGATTACTGATGAGGCGGTTGAGATAGCAGTCAAGGCAGCCCACCGTTATTTGACGAGTAAAAACTTACCCGACTCTGCCATTGATCTTTTAGATGAAGCGAGTGCAACTGTTCAAGGTCGTATCAAAAAAGAAGCCAAACGTGAGATAACGCCTTTGGATGAAGCACTTCTATCTGGTGATATGAAGGCTGCTGTTAAACAATATAAGGCTAGCCAAAAAGCAAAATTACCAAAACCTGCCTTGGTAGATGCAAATCAGATTATGCAAACCCTTAGTCGTCTATCAGGTATTCCTGTTGAGAAGATGACACAGGCAGATAGCAAGCGTTACTTGAATCTGGAAGCAGAGCTTCACAAACGTGTTATTGGTCAAGATGAAGCAGTTTCGGCGATTAGTCGTGCTATTCGTCGTAACCAGTCAGGTATTCGTACCGGAAAACGCCCGATTGGTTCCTTTATGTTCCTTGGCCCTACTGGTGTTGGTAAGACAGAATTGGCCAAGGCTTTGGCGGAAGTTCTCTTTGATGATGAGTCAGCTTTGCTTCGTTTTGATATGTCAGAATACATGGAAAAATTTGCGGCTAGCCGACTTAACGGTGCTCCTCCAGGTTATGTTGGATATGATGAGGGTGGTGAATTAACAGAGAAAGTTCGCAATAAGCCTTACTCAGTTCTCCTCTTTGACGAGGTGGAAAAGGCTCACCCAGATATTTTCAACATCCTCTTACAGGTTTTGGATGACGGTGTTTTGACAGATAGCCGTGGTCGTAAGGTTGACTTTTCAAACACTATCATCATTATGACCTCAAACTTGGGAGCGACTGCTCTTCGTGATGATAAGACCGTTGGTTTTGGAGCCCAAGAAATTTCTCATAATCACCAAGCTATGCAGTCACGTATCATGGAAGAACTTAAGAAGGCCTACCGTCCAGAGTTTATCAACCGTATTGATGAGAAGGTTGTCTTCCATAGTCTTGAGGAAGAGCAGCTTCGTGAGATTGTCAAGATTATGGTGAAACCGTTGGTATCAGCTTTGGCTGAAAAAGGGATTGACTTGAAATTCCAACCAGCTGCCCTTAAGCATTTAGCTAAAGATGGCTATGATGTTGAGATGGGTGCCCGTCCATTACGTCGTACGATTCAAACTCAAGTGGAGGATAAATTATCTGAGCTCTTACTAGGTGGCCAAGTGGTTAGTGGACAAACCCTTAAGATCGGCTGCTCGAAAGATAAATTAACCTTTACAGTAGTGTAAAAATCAAACAAAAAGACAGATTACAGGTGTAGTTTGTCTTTTTTGTGTCAATAGGAGTCAAGGTAGAGTCAATCTTTCTGTAAAGGTGGGGTAAAAGAAAAAGCCGAGCAAAGCTCGACTATAATGACTAGAGTTTTTCGTTGACAAAGTTGACAAAGTGATTCCACCAGACCTTGAGGAAGAAGCTTTTCTTAACTTCTTTACCAGCAACCAGTTCCATGCTTGGCATGCCTTGATTAGGTAGGTAGCCTTCTCCTACAAGATCCTTATCTTCAAAGGTGGCTGTTCCCACCTTGTCTCCTGCCTTGACAGGGGCTTGCATCTGGTTGGTAGTGACTTTAATGTGTTTGTTATTGTTGGCATCTATTTTTTGGATGATATTAAAGTCAGACTTAGCAACAGCAGTGACTTGCTTAGATTTCCCATCAAGGACATTGGCTTGGCTTTTACCAATAGCTTGTCCTTTTTTGGCAATGGTCTTGCTTTCCCAATGATAGACTACGTAGTTAAGTAGGTCATTGGTTGCAGTGAAACGGGCGTAGTCATCAGTATCAGTATTATCAGCATTCAAAATGACTGTGATAATACTCATGCCACTTTCATTTGAGTGGGCCACGAAGGAAGCACCGGCTAAATCAGTGGTCCCCGTTTTTAGGCCATCTACTCCTTTACGGTAACTAGGTTGTCCCTTAAGCATATAGTTGGAGGTTTTGAGTTTGTTGACACCATCAAAGTCAGCCTCAGTTTTTTTAGTGATATCGAGAATTTCAGGATATTCTTTCACCACGTGTTGCGCAATGACAGCAACGTCCTTAGCACTCATGGTGTTTTCTTCGTCAGATTTAGAGCCTGGATAGATATTGTCACCTAAGTAAGAATTATTGAGACCAGAGGCATTGACAATCTTGGCATCAGTGATACCCCAATCTTTAAGTTGGGCTTTCATCATGTCGACAAACTTACTTTCGGTTCCTCCGATTTCCTCGGCTAGAGCAATAGATGCACTGTTGGCACTGGAAATAAGAGTTGCGTCAAGAAGTTGTTTGACAGTGTATTTGCGGGCATCTAGTGGAATATTAGATACTCCGGCACTGACAGTTAGTTCAAAGGGGTAGTCAGAAATGTCAACTTTGCTGTTCCATTTGAGGTCTCCCTGATCTACCGCTTTATAAACCATATAGGCTGTTAGGAGCTTGGTAATAGAGCCAATCCCTGTAGAGGTGGTTGCATCTTTTTCATATAAAATTTTGCCAGTATTAGCTTCGACAGCGATGGCATGTTTGGCTGCGGCATCATATCCTTTTTTCTTATCTGCTGCAAAAGCAGGGGCTACGCTTCCCAGACAGAGTAAGAAGGTCATCATAAGCGTAATCAGTTTTTTCATGGTTTGTTCCTTCATGTGTTTTGGATATTTATTATACCACATTTTGAGAGGAACTTAAGGTGTTGAGAAGGAGCTTTTACTTACAAGACCAATTTTGAAGGCAAGATAAAACTACCTTTTGATATTTAAAAGGTAGTTTTGTGTTTACTTATTTCCTGTAAAGAAATTAACGATATGGTTCCACCAAACTTTTAAGAAGAAACTTTTCTTGATAGATTGGTTGGCTGTTACCGAAATTTGAGGGGGATCAGAGATGTAACCTGTTCCTACGAGATCCTTGTCATCAAAGGTTGCTGTTCCAATAGTGTCACCTTTTTTAATAGGTGCTGTTATAGTTTTTGCTTTGATTTTAACAGCATCATTTTGGCTGTTTATTTTTTGAACGACTGTAAGGTCCGACTCGAGTTTAGCAGAGATGGTTTGACTGTCTCCATCGGCTACCTTAATATCATTTTTCTTGACGATTTGTCCCTTGGTGTTAAGGGTTTTGATTTCCCAGTTTTGAGTCACATAATCTAGCAACTCATTTGTGGCTGTGAATCGAGCAGCTTCATCCTCTCCACCATTGTCTGCATTCATGACAACGGTAATCAAACTCATGCCATTTTCATTGGAGTGGGCTACAAAGGATGCACCTGCAAGTTCAGTTGTTCCAGTCTTGAGTCCATCAACGCCTTCACGGTAGTTGTCTTGACCTTCTAACATGTAGTTGTGCGTCGTTAATTTGTTGTCACCTTCGAAATCAGTTTCGGTTTGCTTGGTGATTTCAAGTACCTGAGGATAGTCTTTGATGAGGTGGTCTGCAATAATGGCAACATCTAGAGCACTCATCGTGTTCTCGTCATCTGGTTTAGAGCCAGGATAGCGGTTATCCCCAAGGTGTTTATTGTTTAGACCAGAAGCGTTAAATAATTTAGCATCTGTAATGCCCCATTCTTTAAGTTGGGCTGTCATAGTATCAACAAAGGCACTCTCTGTTCCTGAGATTTTTTCAGCTAGAGCAATAGCAGCACTGTTAGCGCTAGAAATGAGGGTGGCATCTAGGAGCTGTTTAACAGTGTATTTTCGGGAATCTAGTGGGACATTTGAAACTTCTGAATCAACTGTTAGGTTGAATGGGTAGTCTGAGATATTTACCTCAGTGTCCCAATTAATTTTACCTTGATCAACAGCTTTATAGACCATGTAGGCTGTCAGGATTTTCGTCATTGAAGCAACGCCATTAGGAGTGGTGGCATCTTTTTCATAGAGCACTTTTCTTGTAGTGGTTTCGATAGCGATCGCATGTTTTGCAGCAACATTGAAGTCATCAGTCTGCTCTTGTGCTAGGGCAGGTGTTGCTAGGCCTATTAAGATTAAGGTAATCATAATGATGTGTTGTAATTTTTTCATAGTCATTCCTTTGGCTCTCATAAGTGTTTATTATATCACAAAACCACTTAAATATCTGAAATCGGGAAAAGCTTGGAGTGCAACTTATGCCGAAGCTCTGCCATTTTCGACTATAATATGGTAAAATGGAAGTTATATCAAATGAATGATATAAAGTTGACCAGTTCGTTTTTGTGGGGCTGGTTATGGATAAAAAGAGGGATCAAACATGGCTAAACAAACTTTTGAGATGACCTTTGCAGGACGCCCACTTGTTGTGGAAGTGGGACATGTAGCCAAGCAGGCTAATGGTGCCGTTGTAGTACGTTATGGAGATACAACCGTATTGTCAGCAGCTGTTATGTCTAAAAAGATGGCAACTGCAGATTTCTTTCCATTACAGGTTAATTATGAGGAAAAAATGTATGCGGCTGGTAAGTTCCCGGGAGGTTTTAATAAGCGCGAAGGCCGTCCTTCAACAGACGCCACTTTGACTGCTCGTCTTATTGATCGTCCTATTCGTCCTATGTTTGCGGAGGGGTTTCGTAACGAAGTTCAAGTCATTAATACTGTTCTCTCTTATGATGAAAATGCTAGTGCGCCAATGGCAGCTATGTTTGGGAGTTCTTTAGCACTTTCTATTTCGGATATCCCTTTCAATGGTCCCATTGCTGGGGTTCAAGTGGCTTATGCAGCGGAAGATTTCATCATCAACCCAAGTGCATCAGATAAAGACGTTTCACAGTTAGACTTGACAGTGGCCGGTACCAAGGAAGCCATCAATATGGTAGAATCAGGTGCTCAGGAATTGTCAGAGGACATCATGTTGCAAGCACTTTTGAAGGGACATGAAGCTATTCAAGAGTTGGTTGATTTCCAAAATTATATTGTTGCGGCTGTTGGTAAGGAAAAGGCTGAGGTTGAACTGCTCCAAGTTGATGCTGAATTGAAAGTCGAAATCGAAACGGCTTATTATGATCAGTTAGCTAAGGCTGTTCAGGTGGAAGAAAAACTGGCGCGTGAAGCAGCAACCCAGGCTGTTAAAGAAGAGGTCCTTACTTCTTATCAAGAACGCTTCGCAGAAGATGAAGATAAGGAAACTATTCTACGTGATGTGGTAGAAATCCTTGAGCAGATGGAACATGCTGAAGTGCGCCGTCTGATTACAGAAGACAAGGTTCGTCCGGATGGTCGTAAGGTCGATGAAATCCGTCCGTTGGATGCACAAGTGGACTACCTTCCTCGCGTACACGGTTCGGGTCTCTTCACGCGTGGACAAACGCAAGCTCTTTCTGTCTTGACCTTGGCACCAATGGGTGAAACGCAAATCATCGATGGTTTGGATCCAGAGTACAAGAAACGCTTTATGCACCACTATAACTTCCCACAATACTCTGTAGGGGAAACAGGTCGTTACGGTGCGCCTGGTCGTCGTGAAATTGGTCACGGTGCTCTTGGTGAGCGTGCCCTTGCTCAAGTATTGCCAAGCTTGGAAGAATTCCCATATGCGATTCGTTTGGTAGCAGAAGTTTTGGAATCAAACGGTTCTTCATCTCAAGCCTCTATCTGTGCGGGAACACTTGCCCTTATGGCGGGTGGTGTGCCAATCAAGGCGCCAGTAGCAGGTATTGCAATGGGTCTCATTTCTGATGGAAATAACTATACCGTATTGACAGATATCCAAGGTTTGGAAGACCACTTTGGCGATATGGACTTTAAGGTTGCAGGTACGCGTGACGGGATTACAGCCCTTCAAATGGATATCAAGATCCAAGGGATTACTGCGGAAATCTTGACTGAAGCTTTAGCTCAAGCCAAGAAAGCTCGTTTTGAAATCCTTGATGTGATCGAAGCAACCATTCCGGAAGTGCGTCCAGAATTGGCTCCAA
>OHPC01001482.1_pt1 | contig 9951 bp, 10 predicted proteins | sample 1577631 | NCBI WGS metagenome assembly OHPC01 (sample SAMEA3879560, study PRJEB24766) | human gut metagenome | biome: human-associated habitat; feature: feces | place: USA | collected 1985/1987 | reverse complement strand
AAAGCTTATCAGGGCGGTGGCAACCTCGTTCGTGATATGGGCATAAGAGTTGAATCTTTGGCAAAAATCAAGTCAATCAGCAAAAAAGACGGAATCGTGTTCTGCAAGCAGTAATAATATACTGCTTGCTTATACTTGACTTTTGCGGATATTTATAGTATTATCTAACGGTAGGTCTTGCAAAAATTGAAAATGCGGGTGTGGCGGAATTGGTAGCCTTGCGACCGCTGCCTGTGGCAGATAAAGGGAGCAATGTGCTGTCTGAAATAACGAGCAAAAGGAAGTGCATTTATGTGCGACGCATTGCGACTATATTTCAGACTGGAAGACGCGCGTATCACTTCGCAAAACCACTATTTATATTTCAGTTTAATATTTGCACCTGTGGCGGAACTGGCAGACGCGCTAGATTTAGGTTCTAGTTTCGAGAGGAGTGCAGGTTCAATTCCTGTCAGGTGCACCAAAGAAGAATCGATACTTTTTGTATCGGTTCTTTTTTTATTGACAGGAATATTTTTGGATTTATACTGATACTAATTGATATCAATTAGTATCAGTTACTCAAATAAATACAACTACAATAAACACATAAAAAATTCCCCGACAGCGGTTTCCGTTAGGCTGTCGGGGGATTTTCAGTATTAACATCGTGACGGAGACGGAGGCGGTCAAAGCACATCACGAACTTCAAATGCTAATATAATTTTAAATCGTTCTTCAAAGGTTTTGAGGTTATTGCCGAGAATCTTTTTGATTTTTGCAAGCTGATAATTTATGGTGTTGCGGTGAACAAAGGTTTCCTGAGCAACCCTCTGAACACTTCCGTCATACTTTAGGTAAAGTCTTAAAAAACTCATATAATCCGTGCCGTTGTCACGGTCATACACTTCAAGCTTTTTGAGATTTTCGTTATAGATACTTTCAAGCAACGAAATATCGTCAACCGCAAGAATCAGCTTTTTAACTTCAAGTCGGTCATAGAACATAGGCGTCATATCTGCACGGACGGCAAGCCTTAACATTCTTAAAACAATCTGGTATGTTTTCGGGAGTGATTTCAGCTTGTTATTTGTTTTGCTCACTGCCACATACAGCTTGTTGACGCTTATATACCTCTCCTTTTCCGACTGAATTTTTTCGGCTATGCTTTCAATTTCATCATCGGAAAAGTCATTGAGGACATAGAACATCATGTTGTCCACCTTAAAACCGCCCCAGTGCTTTTTGTAGAAATAAATTGTTCTTCAAATGCCGATTCAAGCTTTCTTGAAGAAATATGGTCAGCCATATCGGCTTTCACACCGATGATTGCATAATCGGTTGCAAGGTCAAAGCCGTTGCTTTCAAAAACGGGAAAGTATTTTTCGTACTCACCCGGAAAGAAAATGAAATTTTTCAGCGTATCGCCTATTGTTTCCTCCTTGCGTTCATTTGAGATAATCTGATTGCAGAAATCCCGTGAAATATCAACAATTCGGGTTTTCCACGGAATATCCATAAGAGGAAACTTTTTCTCGTTGCAATAGCTGATAACCTCTGACGGGATTCCCTTTATGTACGGACCTATTTTTAGAACAAGTCCGCTGACATTTTTGGCAATGAGATTTTTGACAAACGGCAGCAACCAGTCCTGACCTTTGTTTGCAATGCCCGTTGAAAAGATAAGCTCTCCTCCGTGAAGAAAGTCACTTACCTCAATATCCTCAACTGAATGAACCCATTGCACGATATTGGTCATTCCTTCTTTGCCTGCTATCACACGCATACCGTAGAGATAGCCCGCCTTTTCGCACAGTGAACCGAGTGTTACTGCCATAAATCTCACCTCTTAATCTGCGTCAAATTATTTACCGAATTTCAGCTCAACAGCCTTTGCAATAATTTCGGCGCAGTCATTCGTTGAATTCCTTGATGTGTTCAAAAACATATCGTAGTTAAGCGTATCTTTCCAGTTTTCGCCTCTTGTATAGTATTTATAATAAGCCGTGCGGTACTTGTCGGTACGCTTTTTCATATCTTTTGCACGCTCTTCCGAAACATAAATTCTTGAGCGGATTTTTGAAATGCAGTCGTCATAATACGCATCAACAAACACGCTCAAAACATTTGGCTTATCCCTCAGAATATGATCGGCACATTTTCCGACAATGATACAGGACTGTGTGTGGGAAAGCTCTTCTATGATTGCCGCCTGAATATTGTACAAATTCAAATCCGACACAAACGCTCTTGATTCGGGACGAAGAACATTTGCCGTCGGCAGCTTTGTGAGTGACTTTATAAGATAGCTTCCGTGAAGTTTTTCGTCAACCTCTACGAATTCGCTTTCATCAATTCCGCTTGCCTGTGACGCCATTGTCAGAATCTGTCTTTCATACCACGGAATACCCAGCTTTTCGGAAAGCAGGGAGGCAATTTCCTTGCCTCCGCTGCCAAAACTGCGAGCAATTGTAATTATATAATTGTCCATATTTTATCCTCCGCAAAACCGATTATCAATCAGCCGCATCACACTTGAGGACTGCGTTGAGAAGTACTGACGCACCCTCTATACAAAGCTCTGTTGAAGTAAATTCGGGTTCGCAATGTGAATGACCGTCCTTTGAGGGAACGAATACCATTGTTGTCGGAAGCATATATGATGCAAACTGTGCATCGTGACCTGCACCCGAGTTGATTTTCTGATTTGAATAACCTAGTTCGTCAACTGCCTCCTGAACAAAATCAACAAGCTGCTTGTCATAGTAAACAGTATCTCTTGTCCATGCAATTTCATAGCCTGTCTTGCACTTTTCAACCTCTTTCGGGATATTCTCGATTACGGAAACAACCTGTTCAATTACTCGCGGATCTTCATGACGAGCGTCAAGTGAAAACTCAACATAATCCGGAATTACTGTATGTACATCAGGATGACAAAGAATTTCACCTGTTGTGTAAACGAGTTCGGGATCAAGCTTATCAAGCTCTGTGTGGAGATATTCAAGAACCTTTGCGGCACCGAAAAGTGCATCGTGACGATACTTCATGGGAGTTGTGCCGGCATGGTCAGCCTGTCCGTAAACCTTGATACGGTAGTTTACCATACCGAGTACGCAGGTTACAACACCGATATCATTGCCTGCCGCCTCAAGGATCGGGCCCTGTTCAATGTGGAGTTCAAACATTGCCTTATAATCCTTTGGATTAAGTCTGTTCGCCTCATCACCCTTATAGCCCGATGCCTCAAGAGCCATACCGAATGTCTTTGTCGGATCAAGGATTGACTTTGACGCAAGCATATTTTCTTTTTTGAAGTTCTTTGCAATGTCAGCCGGAAGATAATCGTTGCAGACAATGCCCGAACACATCATAGCCGGCGGATAAAGAGAGCCCTCTTCGTTTGTCCAAATCATGGCAACAAGGTTGTGCTTGTGGGGAATCTTATCGTTTGCAACCGTTTCAAGAACTTCCATTGCACCCATAACACCGAGGATACCGTCATAGTTACCGCCGTTCTTAACGGAGTCACAGTGTGACGCCATAACGATTGCCGGAAGAGTCGGATCCGAACCTTTGAGAGTTGCATAAACATTGGCAACATCGTCTGTTTTGATTTCGGCACCAATTGCTGTCATTCTCTTTACGAACTCTGCTCTTGCCTGTAATGCCTCGGGAGAAAGTGAATATCTTGTAATTCCGCCGTGACCGGCATCACCGAATGTACTGAAAGTTGAAATCTTATCCTGCATTCTTTCTTTGCTGCATGTAAACATATACTTTGCACCTTCCTTAATAAATTAAATTATGTTTAATATTTTTATATCAATGCTTATTTAAAGCAGTTTTGCTGACTTTTTTGCCCGAACTTATTGCGCCCACGGGGCAAACAACCTTACAAAGATGACAGCCAACGCATTTTTTGCCGTAGAGAACGGGTTTCTGATTGTCACTCATCTTTATTGCCTGATGACCGCCGTCATAACATGATACGAAGCATCTTCCGCAACCGACACATCTTTCACGGTCAAACTTCGGAAAACATATGTAACTTCTGTCAAGGTCATCGGCAGGAATGATATTGCTTTCGGCAATACCCGTAAAATCTGAAACAGACTTGAAATTATGAGCTTTCATATATCGTTTCAAGCCGTCCTTTAAATCGTCAATAATGCGGTAACCATACTGCATTACCGAGGTTGTAATCTGAACCGTTGAGCAGCCGAGTGAAATAAACTCCGCCGCATCATACCATGTTTCGATACCGCCCATACCGCTTATCGGAACATCCTTCAGTCTTTCATTGCTTTTCATCTCGTTGATAAACCTAAGTGCAATCGGCTTTACAGCCTTGCCCGAATATCCGCCGACTGACGATTTTCCGCAAACATCGGGAGATGTTGAAAAATTGTCGAGGTTGACATTCATAATACTTTTAATCGTATTGATTGCCGCAAGTCCGTCTGCACCTGCCTCCATTGCCTTAACTGCCGGAGGAATCATTGAGGTGATGTTCGGCGTCATCTTGGCAAGAATCGGAAGCTTTGTTCCCTTTCTTACAGCCTTTGTGTAGGCATATACAAGTTCGGGATTTATTCCGACATCACTGCCGAGTCCCTCGCCGACCATCTGAGGACAGCTGAAGTTACATTCTATAACATCAGCCCCCGCATCTTCACAAAGAGATGCAAGCTTTGTCCATTCTTCTTCATTACTGCCCATGATAGATGCGATGATGACCTTTGTCGGATAATTTTTCTTTAATTTCCTGAAAAAGGAAAGGTTTTCTTCAAGAGAATATGTCGAAATTTGTTCAATATTCTTAAAGCCTACAAATGCGGTATCTTCCTTGTCAAGTTCTGCAAATCGTGGCGAAACCTCGTTCGGGGTAAACATTCCGATTGTCTTGAATGCAACTCCTGCCCAGCCCTCATCAAAAGCCTTGGCAACCATATCGTAGTTACTGCCGACAACCGATGATGACAGAAAGAACGGGTTTTCACACTTTACTCCGCACAAATCAGTGGTGAGATCCGCATCATATTCGGGAACAAATTCTTCTCTTGAAACAATATCCGTAATCTTGTTGATATTAACGGGCGAATCAAACTTTGCTCTGTTGCAAGCCTGCATACAGCCTCCGTCAATGCAACCCGCACACGGATTGTCGCCAAGCATATATCTTGCTCCCTCTGTGTTGTCAAAATTAACGGAGCGGATAATGCGGTCAATCCTGACGCCGTTCTTGCAGGCATTTGCACAAGGTGCATCCTCGCAGAGCAGGCATCTGCTGCTTTCACTTTTTAAAACAACTTCTCTGTATCCCATAAACATCAACTACTTTCAAAACTTATATAAATTATTTTGAGGTACTGCGTTTTACATACTTACCGTTACCGGGAGTTCCCACAAAGTCGCCGTTGTCATAAACAAGACTGCCTCTGAGGTAGGTCTGAACGGGATAGCCGTGGAGCTTTTTGCCCTCCCAGATAGTATGGTCACAGTCCGAATGCATATTGTTTACACTGATTGTAAAATCCTTGTCCTTATCGTAAATCACGATGTCGGCATCCTTACCGATTTCGATTGAGCCCTTGTCATCGCAACCGAAGATTTTTGCTGGGTTTGTTGAGCAAAGCTCAACCGCTCTTTCAAAAGAAATCTTGCCGCTGTTTGCCGCATCGAGCATATAAGGATAGAGATTTTCGATACCTGCACAGCCGTTTGGAATCTTTGTAAAATCATCCTTGCCCCAGTCTTTTTCGTAGCTTTGGAAAGGACAATGGTCTGTTGCAACCGTATCAATCATACCCGATTTGATTGCTGTCCACAAAGCATCCTGACTTTCCTTACCCTTCATAGGCGGTGAGCATACAAAGTTTCTGCCGTCCTCACGCTTATAGACATCACAGGTAAATTCAAGGTACTGCGGACAGGTTTCAATGTAGAGTTCGTGTCCCTCTGTTTTTGCTTTAATACATTCCTCAAGTCCTTCTTTGTCAGCCATATGAACAATATAAAGAGGAGCGTCAAGATGTGTTGCCCAATGCACGGCTCTCTTGTCAGCCTCTGCCTCAACAAATTCGGGACGGCTGAGGTAGTGATACCATGCGCTTGTCTTGCCCTCTTTAAGGAACTGTTCCGTTCTCATATCAATGAGGTCGGGATTTTCTGCGTGAAGATTGATTTTCGCACCAAGCTCCTTTGCTCTGAGCAAAAGCCTTACAAATGTTGCGTCATCAACCATCATATGTTCCTTTTTATATACAAAGAAGCACTTAAAGCTTGTAATACCTTCTTTTACGGCTGTTTCCATTTCATCAAGAATTTCACCGCCGTTAAGATCGGTGATACAACAATGAAAGGCATAGTCAACACAGGCCTCTTTTTCAAGAACCTCTTTCTTTGAATTTATAAGTCCCATAATTGTTTCACCGCTGTGCTGTACGGGATAATCAAAAACAGTTGTTACACCGCCGCAAGCCGCCGCTCTTGTGCCTGCAAGGTAGCTGTCGGCAGAAACCGTGCCGCCGAACGGCATTGCAAGATGAGTGTGCACATCAATTGCACCTGGGAGAACGAGCTTTCCCCCTGCGTCAACAACCTTGTCTGCATCGAAATCAAGGTTACTGCCGATTGCGACAATCTTGCCGTCATTTACTGCAACATCAGCCTTGTAGCTTTCCTTTGCCGTAACAATTGTTCCGTTTTTAATCAATAAATCCATAATGTTTCCTTCCTTTCATATTTGTGACCTTTTCGCCACGGCAGTCGGTTTACCGCCGTGACGAAAGCCTGAATCAATTACTTTGTGAAAAGGTCTTTCTTGTAAACAAGCTCAAGACCCGATCTCTGATAAACCTGAGCGATTTCAAGGAGATCCATACCGCCTGCATTTGCGGATGTGAGGTTTGCTACCCATGTAACACCGAAATCAACTGTGCCGTTGTTTACTGCTGTTGTTTCAGAAATGTCACCGCCGCCCGGTGTGATCGTTACTTTAAGACCGACTTCGTCATAGTAGCCCTTTGCCTGTGCAACATAGTAGCCCATAAACTGTGCCTGAGGCAACCACTTGAGCTGGATTGTAACATCTGTCTTTTCGAGTGTACCGAACTTGCCGTCCTTTGACTTGTTAGCGGCATCAATGTACTGTGTATCACGGATATCGTCAAGTGTGAAGCCTTCAAGCTTCTTTACGGCTGATGAGTCGTCAAGCTGTACATACTTCTTGCAGAGGTCGAGCGTCTGCTGCATTGCATCCTCGTCCATATTGCCGTAGTTGCTTACTGTCTTGCCCTTTGTGTCTGTTGTAACAAGCTTTGCAACCTCTTTTGCCATATAGAGCTGGTGGTCTGATGATACCGATGAGCCTGCGTCAAATACAATCTGAGCGGCTTCTTCCGGGTTTTCAACGGCATATGCCCAACCCTTCATAGATGCGTAAAGGAAAGCCTTTACCGTGTTCGGGTTTTTCTTTGCAAACTCTTTGGTACAGAAAATATTGTCCTCGAGCATTGCAACACCCTCATCGTTCATATCAATTGTGCCTACTGTATCGCCGTACTTGTAACCGCCGTCATAGTCGTTCTTTACAAGTCCGAGTTCGTTAAATGTCATTGCCGAAGCAAGTGTAATATCGTCCTGATCGAAACCGTCCATTGTGAAATCTTCCGAAAGGTACTTTGTGGGGAGGTCATACTTCTGAAGAAGTGCAAGAATTTCGTACTCGTTACCGAGTCCCCAGTTACCAACCTTGCCGTCAGCGGCGGCTTTCTTTATAATCTCTTCATTTGACATCAATTCACCCGATGTTGAACTGTCTTTTGATGATGAATCCGAAGATGAGCCTGATTCACCGCAACCTGCGAAAGCTGTTACTGCAATTGCACCTGCAAATACAACTGCGAGCAGTTTTTTGAGTTCCTTTGTCTTTTTCATTTTGATTCCTCCAATTTCAAAATTTGTATGTAAACCGAAAGCGGTAAACAACTTATTTAACTTTTCTGTTCTTGAGAACAATTGATTCAACCAGCATCAGCACACCGTACATTACAAGTCCGATAAGACAGGCAACAACAATATATGCCCACGCTGTCGGATACTGACCGAGAACTATGTTTTCTCTGATTTCTCTGCCGACACCGACAATGTATTCTGCAAAATATTCCGAAACAACTGCACTGATAATGCTTATCGGAACGCTTACCCTGAGAGCGGTAAATACATAAGGTACGGAATTTGGAAGTCTAAGCTTAAAGAATACCGTGCTTTTCTTTGCCGCATATGATTTCATAAGGTCAAGGGCAAACGGCTTGAGCTCCGTAAGTCCTCTGAAAGCGTTGATACTCATACTTGCAATACAAACAATCATAACAACAAGTGTTTTTGCAAACATACTTCTTATGTTCGGAGCGTTGCTTATATCCTTTGTCCAGTTTGTCATTACGGGAGCAAGGGCAACAATCGGAATTGCGTTGAATGCACCTACAATTGTAAGACCGCCTTTGCCCCATTTCTGAAAGGTTGCCGCAAAGACAGCAATCAGATATCCGATGATTGAACCGATTACAAGTCCTATAACCGCAACCAGAAGTGTGTAGAGTGCATTCTGTGCAAATGCGGGAATATTGTCAATGATGATGTGACAAATTCTTGACGGAAGCGGCAGAGTGTTTGTGTCCGTGTTGAAAATCTTGTGAAGAACCTGTCCCTGCCACAAGGCGAGGATTAGAACACCGAAAAGCACGGGAAGAAGCACCGAGCTTACACCCTGAGCGACTTTATTTTCTTTAAGCCTTCGCCAAAGGCTTTTTCTTTTTTTAATCAATTAAGCCGCCTCCTTTTTCTTTTTTGTTTTGCGTTCAATTCTCTTGAGCGGTGAAACTGCATTTTCAATCCAACCCATGAGCGAACAGCTTAAAACACCGATAACCGCACTGAACACTACGATGTCCCAGAAAACATATATTGACATTGCGTGTTTGAGCGACTGTGAAAGCATACAACCAAGTCCGCCGTCACCCTGAAGTGTATCAACAAGGATTGACGCTGTAATTGCCATCGGTGCGGCAATTTTCAGACCTGTGAAGAAATACGGGATACACGAGGGAATGAGCATTTTGAAATACACCGTTGATTTCTTTGCGGCATATGAATACATAAGCTCATACTTTTGTTTTTCTACCGAGTTAAGACCTGCAAGTGTGTTGGTTGCAACAGGATAGAATGTGAGAATTGCCGCTTGAACCTATATCGTGTGTCATTGCAAGAATTATCGGAGCCATGCCGAGAATAGGAATAAGCTGAATAAGCATAAGGTACGGAGCGGCAATCTTTTCAATAATGTGTGAAAGCTTCATAAGTATTGCAAGTGCAAAACCTATCAGCGTACCTATCATAAAGCCCTGTCCCGCTCTTGAAAGCGTTTGACCTGCGTTAAAAAGAACAACCTGCAGACAACTCATACCGTTTGAAACGGGTTTGGGATCAATTAACGAATAGAAAATCTGCCATACATGAGGCATAATGTTTTCGGGGGTTCGCTTTGTTGCCTGAATTATAAAAGCGAAGATTTCCCATATCACCAATAATCCGAGCACCCATACCAAGGTTACAAGTGCTTTGGAATTTTTTATCTTTGTTATTGTTTTCATCATAAGCTGCCACCTTCAAAGCTGTTTCTTACCTTTGAAACAAGTTCTCCGAAATGAGGTGTATCTCTCATATCAATTGTTCTCGGATACGGCAGGTCTGCGTCAACTACCGCAGAAAGTCTGCCTGGGTGAGGTGAGAGAACACAAATTCTTGTAGAAAGGAAAACTGCCTCCTGAATGTTATGCGTTACAAAAACGATTGTCTTATTTGTCTTTTCCCAGATTTTCAAAAGGTCAAGGTGAAGCTTTTCCTTTGTGAACTCATCAAGTGCCGAGAACGGCTCGTCCATGAGAAGAATTTCAGGTCTGATACCAA
>OHPC01001474.1_pt1 | contig 9969 bp, 8 predicted proteins | sample 1577631 | NCBI WGS metagenome assembly OHPC01 (sample SAMEA3879560, study PRJEB24766) | human gut metagenome | biome: human-associated habitat; feature: feces | place: USA | collected 1985/1987 | reverse complement strand
GTTCCATTTTTGTCGTATCTGTAAGACTGAATACGGGTTTTAGCGTTATCTACTGCATCCGGATCTGTGCCATCCAGATCCAGATATGCACTCAGCATCACCGTCGTTGCAGATCCTCTTTCAAAATTATCACTCAGAAATACAATATGTTTAATTTCTTTTTCTCCCAGCATGTACTTTTGTTGTCCTTCATCATATGTGATATGTGGTTCATACAATTCAAACTGATCTCTTCCTGCCTTTTTCTTCAGATATTTTAAAAATATACTTCCAAGTGTGCTGTCTGCACTAAAAGAGTCTTTTGGAACATACAATGTCTCTGCATCCTTCATCTGAAAATATTCATCGTTTCTAATGTCGTGAAAGTCAAGAAGCTGATGTTTCTTAAATATTTTCAAATAATCTTTGACATTTCCTGTATGAATTCCACTGTATATCATGTTATGTATCAGCCGATAACATATCTGTTCCTCAAAGCAGCTCTCCGGAAATATGTTTTCTGTAATACTTTCGGAAAGTCCGTCTTTATGAAGCATGATTCCATCTTTTATCCAATCATAGCTTCCTTCATCTACCTCTTTTACCGTATCATAATGCAGACAATTCTCCATTACCATCTGCAGCCCATAGATTGCTTTTAAAATCTTCTGATCTTCCAGATATATATTTCCATCCTCATCAACAATCACATAACATGACTGTCCTGTTTTCAGTTCATCCAATCCTGCATGCTGTACTGCTATTTCCGTTTCATTTACCGTACGGACAGGGTTTTCTTCCAGTAATATGATTCCCTTTGTTTTTGAATTTACTGCTGCCTCCTGTACAAGCACCTTTTTCCCTTGTATGTCATCATTCAATAAATATAATAACTTGGATAATTCCAGATAAAATGGCAGATATTTCTGGGCACAGACAGTGTGCTTCTCTATTGACACTTCATCCTTATTTCCATCGTTTTTCCTTCTGACACAGTACCGCAGTTCCATATACATGCTATTCAATAATTCCCGCATAGCAGATGCTCTATCGTGAACAGACAAAAGCCAGTTCTGTAACAACTGATTCTGATAAAAGTCTTCTTCGTTATATTCAAGGCCGAATACTTTATCTTTTGTCTTATCGTCTATCTTAAGCAGTTGGACTATTGTTCCCACTGTAAGTCTGTTTAATATCCAGCTTGCACTTCTTTTGACCGAAAGATTTACATATCTTTCTAACAGAGCATCAGCTGTATCGACCGGAACCTCCCGCATGACATCTATCGCAAACCTGTCTTTGTTCGAGAAAGGATTCACTGGTAAAAATTTTCCTTCCTGTTCCAGCAGATGATATTTTCCAAAAATATTTTTATATCCGGAATAAAAAAGCTTTAACAACTCCATTCTTTTCTCCGGCTGCTTTTGCATCACATCTTCAAAAGAAGCCCGTGCTGCACCTTCCGGTATATCAAGTTCCACATAATACCCTATCCGCCGCTCTTTATTCTTAAAGGAATTTTCATACTGTATATTCTCTGCACCTTTAAAATATTCAGGATCATTATGCCGGATCAATATCTTCCTTCTACTGGAATCTATAAAAATTATCACTCCGTTTTTTCGATAGTTATGTAAATCCTGCGTATCAAGCAGTTCACTCTGATTCTGCATATATTCAATAAATTTCAAATTACAGGCATTGACAATATCCGTCAGTATCTGCCTCTTCTGCTCCTCTTCATCAAAAAAATGCACTGCCAGATAAAGCACCTTGATATGTCCGGAATCAATATTGCTCATCTCTTCCACAAACTGTTCATCCTTGATAACCGAAACAAGCATATTTTCAATCGGAAAATATAGCTGTCCTTCAACTCTCAGATCAAAAATAAACTGTATCGTACCCAGATCCGTCCTTAAAGCACTCACCCTCTCAATGGCCTCATCCGTATTACTGAAGTCATTATCTCCCGTCAGACAATTGTGTCCTCTAAGGTACGACAAGAACATGATAACTGAAAACGCGGCTTCACTCACCTCTCGTTCCTTCGGTTCGCTGCAAATACCCTGTATATTATCGAATAACTGCCTGATATCCATCATGATTTCTTCTGGTATCTCGATCTCCTGACTGGCATATAGCAGCTGAATCTGTTTTAATATTTCATAATACAGATCTGCTATTTCTAATCTCTTCTCTGACAGCAATGCTATATCCAGCTCTTTCAAATACTGAACCGCATCTTTTATGTCCTTTTCCCTACATGTGCCCAGACGAAGACTCGCTGTTACACTCTTTATATTCTTCCCCATGTCTTTCCTCATCTACCATACTTCATCATAATCGCTTCTACAACAATACGGTCTTCTTCTGATAATGCTCCAAATTCAAAATCCTCATTCAGATAATACACAAACAGAACTTCTACTACCCTGTCCGATAATCTTCCTTCATTGATCAGATAATACATGGTGGCTATCAGATTGCTGAAATTCACCGTGTCAACCGGTATATTCTGAAACCACTGATTTTGCAGTGCATGCCATACCAGTTCTTCTCTCTCAAGAACAAATTCATAGAACTTCCGAAAGCCACGTCCCCTTCCAATCTCACTCTCCATAATCTGTCCACCAAAACTGTAAAAACACCTGTATTGTGCTTCCTCAAAGCTGTGACAACTATATATATAACTCAGATTATCTATCTGAAATGTGTCGCTTTCCAGAAAATGATTTATCCTGTCATTGCGTTCGTACTCCAATAATAAACCACTGTACTCGTTCTGAACCAGTTCGTAATTAAATTGATTCCTATGAAGCAGGCTATTGCGATAGTCCTGATCGATATCTGCGATTTTCTGTGGGAAACGTGTCTTATTCCGGTTCAATGGCAGACTTGCCCTTGCAAATCCCGCAATCAATGCCTGATGCAGTTTGTAAGCTGTCTTCTCATCCCTTGAAAAAACCACAATATCATCTACATATCGTAAAATACGGTATTCACCTTTCTCTATATCTGTACACACCTTTTCTACAATATTATCCAGATACAATTCTGCCAATACTCTCGCATATGCAGGTCCCTGTGGGACACCTACCCTGCTTCCGCCTTGTATTTTCTTCATCAGTTCATCATTATAATAAGCCAGATATTCAAAATATCTTTTTGCCTTTTCGTTCAATTTTCCTTCCAGATGCCGGTATACATTCAACAGATCCACGTGATCATAACAGTGTTTCAGATCAATATAGCTCACATAATTCTGATCCATAAAAGGGATTTCCAGATAACACTTTATTTCTCTAATGTACCTGCTCCAAGACGAAAACCAGCTATGAAACAAATAATTATCTGACATATATGAGATCTGATAACTGTATGATTTCCAACCGTGTTTCCATTCCTTGCACATATCCAGCATAACAGCAGTTGTAATAATACGGTCACTTCTGCCAAGCGATACTAATAATCTTGTCTTATCCTCTTCCTTTCGAAGATAAGTTTTATATCCCATAGGCTTCCACTGTTCAAATGGCATCTCCCCTGCACGAAGTTTTTGCAGAAAATTATTGTACTGATATAATTCATAATTACTTACACGCATCAGTCCATTCATGATCTCTACCGGTATTACTTCATCATTGTCAACCACATACCTTTTCTCTTTTCGGATTATCTTCTTCAGATCAGAATAGCTGTCTCTCCAATCTCCGATATGACTTTTCTCTGTCTCTATCCTCTTTGGTTTTTCCATTCCTGCACGCCTGAGCAGATACTCATACCCTGTTTCTTCCTGTTCTAAGGTATCTTCCATCTTAAGATTATAAATCTGATATAAATAATCAAACGTTGCCGGATAATAATCTTTTCTATGCTTTCGTATATTTTCCCGGGTAGTCGATTCATCATATCCCGGATATCTGTTCAGAATTGTGAGCAATATTTCCCCATCTGAATCGAGGCGTCCAAGCGTTCCCAACAGTACAAACCAGTCCTGCTCCTGCTGCTGTCCTCTTCTCATCCGTTCAAAAATCATTCTGAAAACCAATATCTCAGAAAGATAAGAAATCACCTGTTCCGGTGACATGCAAAACCCTTCTGACACCTCGTATTGAACATAAAGTTTCTTATTCTTCCTGGGTTTCTCCATACACAGCTTGTGGCATAACCCTTCGGCATTCTCCAATCTTACCTTCTGCATAATCAGATACTGATCACCATAAAACTCTTCAGATTCTATGTCATATCGGGGTTCAAATCCGCCTTCAAATAGATACGATCTGCTTCCACTCTGATGCCATGATAATGGGAATTTGACCTGTTTGCCAACTATATTTGTAGAACTTGCTCTTGCAGCCGGGAATCGGTCTAATCCCCACTTTTCATTGTCCACTCCATCTTTTAATTCCGGAATCTGGTTCAAAATTGTATTTACAATATCATATCCTAATTCTTTTGTGATCATCTCTTCGAATAGAATCCAGATGTGTATGCCTCGTCTGCCGGAAAATTCCTGTAAATAATGAATATCATTTTTCGTCAGGAAATCTATCAATGGAGTTATACATGTACTGTATAACTCCTGAATATCCGGATTTTCTTTCTCGTTACAGTCAAAATCAAAACAAATCCAACGTATCCGGTTCGTTCTGTATTTCTGCTGATAACAGCCCAATGATCCTTTTTGCGATAACATATTTTGTAGCAGAAATGGTGTGACCGGAATATATTCTGTATAATAATTTCCATCTCTACCCTGCACAGCAACTGCTGTTGTATTCACAACAAAGAGCTCGTATTCTTTCTGCGCTAACTGTTCTATTATTTTATTCAATCTGTTCTTCTCCCAAGTACTCTTCCGATGATTGTTTCGCATATCTACTTCAAAGAATTTTTTATAAATATTTTATCATACTTATAGAACTAAATGCTCTCTATATTTTATAAACCTCTTTAATTGCCTCATCCCATTGACCACGTTCTTTTAGAACATGACAGATAATGTCTCTGACAGCTCCCGAACCACCACGATAATCCGAAACATAATCTGCTCTCTCAAGAATTTCTTCGCATGAATCCTTTGGACAGCCTACGAAACCAGCCAATGACATTGCTGGCAAGTCATTTAAATCATCCCCAATATACCCCAACTGTTCTTTTTCAATTCCATGTTCTTTCAAAAATGATATTAAAAAGTTTTTTTTGTCTTTTATATTCTGAAAAATAAACTCTACGTTCATTTCCTGCATTCGTCTTGTCACTGCTTTGCATTCTCTTCCAGTCAGAACAATGATCTTCATTCCAACTGCATGTGCAGTGAAAAAACCTGCGGCATCTCTTGTACAGAACTTTTTTAACTCATTGCCAGCATCATCATAATAAATTCCGGCATCTGTCATCGTTCCATCAACATCAATCACAAAATATTCTATCTTACTATAGTCTGCCATCATTAACTTCCTTTACATACATCCATAATCCACGAAACGTTTCCTGATCTATAAATTAGTACTTGCTGTGCCTGCTTTTAACGTAAAGGTCAAATGGATTTTGACCATACTTATCACCTATGATCGTTGCCAGCCCGTCAATGCCTTTTCTCAGATCAACCGTGCCACAGGCAAGAACGACACGGCGAATACCAGCAGCATCTTCAAGCATGGGACACCTCCCGGATAATCCGGGCCAGAAGAGCATCTGAGATCTCATTGGAAATATCAATCTGTAACGTTGCCGTCCTTATCGTTGCAACAGTTTTGTCGGAAACCATGTATGTATTTGTTCCCTCAGAAGTGTGGCATGGAATTTCAACAAAAGTCAGTTCTGTTTTCTCTGCCATAGCAGGAACTGAAGCGTTTTCTATCATTTCTTCATATGCTTGTTTCCGGAACCGTCGCTGCCAGTGATAATAGCTTTGTTCGCAGATGCCATTCTCATCCATCCAGCTTTTGGCTGACTGTCCTGCTGGTCTTTGACCACAGGCCTGAATGATCTTTTTCCAGTACTCTGCACGAACTTCATGAGTGCACTGATCCATAGTTTTTAGTCCTCCCTTGAAAAAATCTATTGTTTTTCTCAAGTATGCACTAAAAATAGACCGGGTGAAAGGCGAGTGGTTTGACCTTTACCTTTTAAAGTCATATCTGTACTTTCAATGTCTTTCATATCAACAAGGGAAGCTATCTCTTCCAGATAACTTCCCCTTTCGCTTTTCTCTAATGCCCATTCATCTTTCCAAGATACATAATCACATAAAAGATTTCTTGGAAATCTATTTTTAGTTTCTATTTCTGATGTTCTTATTGTTATTTTTTGCACAATTTTCCCAGTATCATATTCTACTAATGCGGCTTTAAGAAAACTCGTTCCACAATCAATTGTTATTGTATACACTTTTCCATATAAACTTCACTATTCTGACACACCACAAAATAAACAATGAATTAACACAAATTATAAGTAACCCTAACATTTGAATTCTGTATGTACTTCCGTGAATTCCTATTCTCTGAGCAAAATTTTGTATATTATAAGTCCAATAAAAATGTCCTAAAAAAAGTGCAACTGACCATTTTCCAAGGAAAAAACAAATTTTATTATTAAACCTATCATTTAGCACACCTTTACCACTTAATGTAATAGCCATTCCTATACCTAAAGCAAATACTGCATATTCATCAAAAATTGACGTTTGTTCGGACCATGATGCCATATAGAAAAATACAAATAGATAACTTACTATCTCCATAACATATAAAAAGTATTTATATTTAACATTAAGCATCTGTTTTTGAAAATAATTATTTACACCACTAATAAATAATCCAATAGACATCATAGCAATTGCTCTTAAATTTCCTGCATTTATAATTCCCCACATATAAGTATCAATTGCGTTTAGCGTTGAAAAGTTTTTAATTAATATTCCTATAAAAATAACTGCTAATAATGGTGCAAAATAGAGAGTGTACAATTTATATTTTCTTCTCACAATTGGATATAAAAAAATCGTTGCAAAAAATAATGATGATAAATACCACATGACTCCACATATAGACGCTGAAGGGTATCCCCAACTTTGTAAAAACAAAATATCATTCAACACATAACAAACATAACTTTTTATATATGAAAAATTCCAATTATTCGAATATGCCCATACACCCATTCCTATTATCATAGAAACAATTAAATATGGAAAAACTGCCTTTATTCTATGAAATAAATACTTCCACGTTGCTCTTATTGTCACACTGACATCTTCATTTTTATATTCAGCATGCCTATCCTCATTTAATGCATTCCCCATAAAAAAGCCACTTAATATAAAGAAGAATTCAACTCCTAACCACCCCCCCCTCAAGGATAATTCTTTTATATTCGCATGGCATATAATAACACACCATATAAATATAAATCTCAATATTTCTATTTTTCCATTCCTTTTCATCATATCTTTATCCATCTTATATGTCTTATATGTACTCCTATATAACTAGTCTTTTTTTATCCAATAAGTAACAGTTCACTATTTACAACAAATATTATTTGTCTAACTTCCAAATTTCAATTGTTCCATCTCGATTATTATCAATCTCTTTCAATTTAATATATTTATTTTCTAATATTTCGTCATGAAACTCTTGTAATTTTCTTTGACCACTTCTCTGTCCATTTCTAAATATACTTTCTAATAATTCCCATTCGTCTTCGTTCATGTTATGCCACACAACCATTTGTGGCAAATCATTCTCTAACTCTCTTGCACATTGTTCTGCTATTTCATCTGTACATACATCAAACCATGTTATTACCGCATAGGTGGGAATTTTTTTCTGTGTTAAAACATTAAACAATGTCATATTACCAAATTGAAAAACTGTATCTTCATCCTCTGTATTTTGATTTATAATATCAACGATTTCTTCAATTTCCTGATTTATAACTCTCGGCATACTTATCCCCTCAAGTCCCTTAACTGAAGACCAAACATTATCCGATGTAATAGAAAGTTCTCGCCAACCCTGCCAATCAAACGGAATATATATTTTGCATGATAAGGAAAATAAAACTCCTGCCCAAATGCCAATTAATACCACTGTGTTTTTTAATAATTTATTTATACATAAAGAGTTGAATATTATTGCAATAACCCATGGCAAATATAAAACCATATATATTTCTTCCAATTCATTTGCCGAAAGTATTCCAGTAAAAAAATGTGCAACTATTATTGTACCAAACATTAACACACTATAATTACCCTTTGTATTAAAAAAATACTGATACAACTCTTTAATCCAAACAGCAATCCCTAAATATATAAAAATTTTAAGAAACAATCTTCTAACTACGACTAAAGACAGATTTCCATATAAAGTTCCATGCAAAGAAGCTGGAAGTTTTGCCCATATCAATATAGATACAAATAAAACAATTTCAAATACAACATCCCAATACTTTAAATTTTTACTAATAATTTGCTTTTTTCTTTCCTCCAAAACTAATAATAAAAATATAACTCCCCCTACTAAAAAAATGTATTTTCCTTTCGAATTATTTGCGTAATTGATAGTTTGTGATATATAGGTATGAAAAAGATATACAATTGCTCCACTTAAGATCACAATAGATAATGAGAAAAATAACAAATTCTCTTTCTGTTGGGTCTCAACTTCCTCTTGCATTTTTATATTAAGTTCATGTCTACTATATATCATTTTTTTTATAATATATACAGACAAAAGGTATGCCATTACTATTATCCATACATTTACATCACTAAAAATCATTAATGGACGAGTTAGTAAACCTTCTACCCCTCCTTTTGCACCTGCAACTCCAAATACACAATTAAAGAACTCCTTCCAGCAATTGTATTTTGTCAAATAAAACATTGCTGGAAATGCTCCTATATATATACCAATTATAAAATACAATATTGTCCATCTTAAATTAGGTAATTTTTCTTTTAAATGTAAAACAATAAACATTAACAAAGCTGTAACTGCAAATACAACTCCAAATGTTTGTTTTGAAAAGAAAATAAGTGATATAATTATACCTATATATAATGAATACCATCTTCTCTTTGTATCTTCAATTCTATTTTCATAAAATTTCATGATAAAATAAGCAACCAAAAGTGCTGGAAGCATCAAAATTGGATTGTAATCATACCACTGATCCATCATATACGATGCCGAAATACACGCACCAAAAAAAACACTCATACATGCAAAAAAAGGTTTTGTAAATCTACAAATCATATTATAAATCAAAAGCAGACAAGCAATTTTTATTGGATATCCAACAAAAATGGTATAAAAAATAAGATGATTAGAGAAAAATGTATAAAAAAGACGCGTAAAGAAAACAAAATATGGAGGCATAAATAAATAAATATCCTTATATAAAACATCTCCTTCTTTCATTCTCCAAGCATAATAATGCCACCATCCAAACTGGGTTCCAATAACTCCTTTAACATAAACTGCTGAAAAAATGGTAAATAATACAATAAGTGCACAAGCGTAAATAAATTTTGTATTTAATCTTCTTTCCTTGGCTTTATGTTTAACCATAGTCTTTATCTCCTTGCTAACTAATAGTGCTTAAATACTATTTCTAAATATCACTTCTATACTTATAATATTCAATAGTTCTATCTATGCCTTCTTCAAATGAAATTCTAGGCATGAACCCTGTATCTCTTGTCAATTCTGAAATATCTGCTTCCAAGTGCATAATCTGTCGATTTCCATATGGCACTTCACCATATCCCAGCTGTATATTACTATTTATTTTAGAAACTAATATTGGATATTTAAGTCGACATCAAAACGTCTTAAAATATAAATGTTAGTCTTACGTTAGATAATATTAAGCATCTCAATAATAAATATCTGATTATAAGATGTGTATAAATGTTTTTGTTAGATTTTATATTTTCTTCCATAACTATAAAACATCGATTTAGTCTTATCT
>OHPC01001461.1_pt1 | contig 10057 bp, 7 predicted proteins | sample 1577631 | NCBI WGS metagenome assembly OHPC01 (sample SAMEA3879560, study PRJEB24766) | human gut metagenome | biome: human-associated habitat; feature: feces | place: USA | collected 1985/1987 | reverse complement strand
TGTAGAGGATGTGGTTGAGGAAACCGTTGAGGAAACAGCGGAAGAAGCTGTTAAAGCAGAAGCCGAAGAGCAGGTTGAAGCTTAAGACCTGCGCAGCAGTATCTGATTTACATTGGAGCATGTTTGAAAAAGGATTCTCGTAAGCTGCGAGTTCAGATGCCGATTCTGCTTGCACTGTACCAGGTTATCTATCATATTCCGGGATATATCGGAAGTGTCCGCAATGTATTCCAGGGACTGACAACACAGATGATGGGTGTATCAGGATATTCTGACATCCTGACACAGTTTATCACAGATAACCGTGTTACCATGTACAGTAAAGTAAGTGAAACATTAACCGAAAATAACCTTCTGGACATGTTTTATGTGCTGAAACCGTCCCAGTGGACGAAGCTGGCCGATATCAGCGAGTTCTCCGGTATTGCGGATACCATTACAAAAACCGCCGCGGAGTCCAAGCATATCAACATGTTCCTTGGATTTAATATCACACAGTCTCCGATGGATGTCATCCGCGAGGGTATGGCAAACGGATCTGCTCTTCTGATTGTAGGAGCAATTCTGGTGCCGGTTCTGGCATGGTTTACCCAGTGGCTGAACTACAAGCTGATGCCGCAGGCACCATCTTCCAACAACGGAAATAAGACAGCAAATTCCATGGAAAATTCCATGAAGACCATGAACACGGTAATGCCTGTTTTCTCCGCATTTATGTGTTTATCGTTCTCCATCGGTATTGGTATTTACTGGATTGCAGGTGCGCTTGTTCGAAGCGTACAGCAGGTTGTGATCAACCGTCATATGTCTTCGATTGACATGGATGAGGTGATCCGCAAAAATCAGGAAAAAGCGGCCAAGAAGAGAGAAAAAGCCGGCCTTCCGCCGCAGAAAATCACACAGGCTGCAACGCAGAGTGTGCGTAATATTCAGGTACAGGAGAACGAAGAGCCGTCTGCTGAGGAAAAAGAGGCAGCAAGAAAGGCTTCGACTGAGTATTACAACAGTAATCAGGAATACCGCGCCGGAAGCATCGCTGCGAAAGCAAACATGGTAAAACAGTTTGATGAAAAGAACAGCAAAAAGAAAAAATAGGGGGTAAATCTTTATGGAGTTTATCGAAGTATCCGCAAAAACAGTGGACGACGCTATTACAAAAGCCTGCATTGAGCTTCAGGCTGCCAGCGATAAACTGGAGATCCAGGTCATCAGCGAAGGCAGTTCCGGATTCTTTGGAATCGGAAGTAAACCGGCTGTGATTCGTGCCGCTGTAAAAGCCGCACCGGAAAAAGAACCGGAAGCACCCCAGAAACCAGAGAAAAAAGAGGCAGCTCCTGCACCGGTAAAGGAAGCGCCGAAAAAAGAAGCTGTAAAGAAAGAAACGGAAAGAAAATCTGCTCCGCGTCAGGCAGAAACTGCAAGACGCTCCGAGCCAAGAGAAGAGCGTGAAGTAGTTCAGAGAACAGACGAGGAAATCGCCCAGATCAAGGCAACGGCACTTGAGTTCTTAAGCGGTGTATTCAAAGCCATGGAGCTCCCGGTTGAGATCCAGATGGAGTATAATGCCGAGAACGGTTCTCTTGAAGTTGATTTTGCCGGTGAGGATATGGGTATCCTGATCGGAAAAAGAGGACAGACACTGGATTCCTTACAGTATCTGGTATCTCTGGTAGTAAATAAGGATTCTGAAGACTATATCCGCGTAAAGGTGGATACAGAAGATTACCGCAAGAGAAGAAAAGAAACCCTTGAAAATCTGGCAAAGAATATTGCCTATAAGGTAAAGCGCAGCAGAAGACCTGTAGCGCTGGAGCCGATGAATCCTTATGAGAGAAGGATCATTCATTCCGCTCTTCAGAATGACAAATATGTTACAACCCACAGCGAAGGAGAAGAGCCTTACCGCCACGTTGTTGTAACGCTGAAGAAGAACGGCGAGAGATAAAGTATTTAGGAACCGGCGGTGTCAAAGCTGCCGGTTTTTTTTCATCGTATAGGAAACTTCGTTTCCATACGATAAGAAACGCTCCGCGAGGATGCGCACTCGGCGCAGGGGTAGATGGTTGCTAAAGCAACCGCGCCTCGGCGCGAGAATGTGCCAAGGCACATTCTTTTTTATGGAGGTAGTATGAAATCAGATACCATTGCGGCGATCGCAACGGCATTGTCTGATGCGGGGATCGGCATTATCCGCATCAGCGGTCCGGAGGCGATTGCGGTTGCGAACCGGGTTGTGGTCAATAAGAAAAAAGAACACACACTGAAAAACTGGCAGACGCATACAATTCATTATGGTTTTGTCGAAGAAAACGGAACGATTCTGGATGAGGTTATGGTTTCTGTCATGAAAGCACCCAGAAGCTATACGACAGAGGATACGGTAGAGATCAACTGCCACGGCGGCGTGCTTTTAACCAAACGTGTGTTGGAGGCTGTTCTGCATGCCGGTGCGAGGATGGCGGAGCCGGGCGAATTTACGAAACGAGCGTTTTTGAGCGGCAGAATCGACTTATCCGAAGCTGAGGCGGTTATGGATCTGATTCAGGCGAAAAACCAGTTTTCGATGCAGGCGTCGATCAAACAGCTGCGCGGCTCTGTTGCAGAGAAAGTGAAGAGCCTGCGTGCGGCGCTTTTATATGAAATTGCATTTATCGAATCCGCGTTAGACGATCCGGAGCATATCAGTACAGAAGGCTATTCGGAAAAACTCGGCAAAATCACGCAGGAGCTTTTGGGAGAGATCGGAAAGCTGATCGCGTCCGCAGAGGACGGACTTTTACGCAAAGAAGGCATCCGCACCGTCATTGTCGGAAAGCCGAATGCTGGAAAATCTTCTCTGTTAAATCTGTTGGTCGGAGAAGAGCGCGCGATTGTAACGGATATCGCAGGCACGACGCGCGATGCCCTGGAGGAATCCATCCGGTTAAAGGGAATCAGTTTGAATATCATTGATACGGCGGGAATCCGCAGCACGGATGATGTCGTGGAAAAAATCGGTGTAGAGCGGGCGATGCGGTATGCAAAAGAGGCAGATTTAATTCTGTATGTGGTTGACTCGTCGCGCCCGTTGGACGAAAATGACAGGCAGATTATTGAGATGATCCGGGATCAGAAGGTCATCGTACTGCTTAACAAATCAGATCTGGAAGCGGCTGTCAGCGAAACGGATTTGCAGGAGGCGTTCGGCGGCAGGGAGGTTTCCATGATCCGCACTTCTGCAAAGAAAAATGCCGGAATCGAGGAATTTGAGCAGCTTCTGGAGCAGATGTTTTTCCATGGAGAAATCCGTTCGGAGGACGAGGTGGTTATCACGAGCATGCGCCACAAAGAAGCGCTCTGCGAGGCGTATGACAGCCTGAAAATGGTTCAGAAAAGCCTGGAAGACGATATGCCGGAGGATTTCTATTCCATCGACCTGATGAGCGCGTATGCGTCCCTTGGTCGGATTATCGGGGAAGAGGTCGGTGATGATCTGGTAAACGAGATTTTTTCCAAATTCTGCATGGGAAAATAATCCGACCAGGCGGTGGAAAGTCTTGAAGAGACATTTTCTAAAGGAATGGGAAAAAAACAGGAGCGAAAAGTCTCGGAGGGAAGGTTTCGCAAACGGTTTGGAAAAGCGGCAGCGAGCAGGATTGTAGAACACTGCCCACAGAAACAGTTGCCGGAAACGCAGGATTCGTGTATGATTGGTGCAGAAAGTATGCGATGATTCATGACAATAGAATGCTTGCAAAGCGTGCATTCTTTTGTTCATGACAATAGAATGCTTGCAGAGCGTGCATTCTATTGTTTAGGACAATGGAATGTTCGTATGGTGCGCATTCTATTGCAGAAAAGCACAGAAAATAAGGCGGAAAAGATGGCTCAGATAACAGAAAAAGTTGATGTATGTGTAATTGGGGCAGGTCATGCCGGATGTGAAGCGGCGCTGGCGTGCGCGAGAATGGGACTGGAAACGGTTATTTTTACGGTAAGCGTGGAAAGTATTGCGCTGATGCCGTGCAATCCGAATATCGGAGGTTCTTCGAAAGGACATCTCGTCCGGGAGCTGGATGCGCTCGGCGGCGAGATGGGAAAAAATATCGATCATACCTTTATTCAGTCAAAGATGCTCAACGCATCGAAGGGTCCTGCGGTGCATTCGCTGCGGGCGCAGGCGGATAAAGCGGAATACAGCAGACGGATGCGGCAGATTCTGGAAAATCAGGAGCATCTGGTTATCAAGCAGGCAGAAGTCTGTGATCTTTTATGGGATGATGTGGATGCAGACACGGTTTCCGGAAAAGCTGGTGCAACGAAAAAAATCCGTGGTGTGCGGACATTTACGGGAACGGTATACGAAGCCAGTGCGGTCGTGCTTTGTACCGGAGTTTACTTAAAAGCCCGCTGTCTGTACGGAGATGTGGTAAATTATACCGGGCCGAACGGACTGCAGGCGGCAAATCACCTGACAGACAGCTTGAAAGAAATGGGCATTGCGATGCGCCGTTTCAAGACGGGAACGCCTGCGAGAATGAATAAAAGGAGTATTGATTTTTCCAAAATGGAAGAACAGTTCGGTGATCCGAGGGTTGTGCCGTTTTCCTTTTCTACTGACCCGGAAAGCGTACAGATTGATCAGGATTCCTGCTGGTTGACCTATACGAACGAAAAAACGCATGAGATCATCCGTAATAATCTGGACCGTTCGCCATTGTATTCCGGTATTATTGAAGGGACGGGACCGAGATATTGTCCGTCTATCGAGGATAAGGTTGTAAAATTTGCAGATAAAGAGCGCCACCAGGTTTTTCTTGAACCAGAGGGACGTTATACGAATGAAATGTATGTCGGTGGCATGTCGTCTTCTTTGCCGGAGGATGTGCAGCTTGCCATGTATCGGACGGTTCCGGGGCTGGAAAACTGTAGAATCGTGCGCAATGCATATGCGATTGAATATGATTGCATCGACGCAAGACAGCTGTACCCGACGTTGGAATTTAAGGATGTTGAGGGACTTTTTTCGGCAGGACAGTTCAATGGAAGCAGCGGCTATGAGGAAGCGGCTTCCCAGGGCATTCTTGCAGGAATCAATGCGGGTCTGAAATGTCAGGGCAGGGAGCCGATGATTATCGACCGCTCGGAAGGCTATCTGGGCGTTCTGGTAGACGACCTTGTGACGAAGGAAAATACAGAACCGTACCGAATGATGACCTCGCGGTCAGAATATAGATTACTGCTTCGCCAGGACAATGCGGATCTGCGTCTGCGCAGAAAGGGATATGAGGCTGGTCTGATTTCGGAAGAGCAGATGCAGTGGCTGGAACAGAAAGAACAGATGATCACACAGGAGATGGATCGTCTGAAAAAAACTGTGATCGGCGCATCGGCAGAGCATCAGAAGTTTTTGGAGAAAATGGGCAGTACACCTTTGAAGACGGCAGCATCTCTGGCGGAGTTGATGTGCAGACCGGAACTTTCCTATGAAATGCTTGCAGAAATCGATCAGAATCGGAAGCTTTTACCGGCAGAGGTCATTGAGCAGGTAGAAATCGAAATCAAATATGAAGGTTATATTGAGCGCCAGAAGCGACAGGTAGATCAGTACAAGAAGATGGAAAAGCATAAAATCCCGAATTGGATGGATTATGATGAGGTTCCGAGCCTGCGTCTGGAGGCAAGACAGAAGTTAAAAGCGTTCCGTCCGGTATCGGTTGGACAGGCTTCCAGAATTTCCGGCGTTTCCCCAGCAGATATTTCCGTGCTTTTGGTATATTTGGAGCATGAAAGTCATATGCGCGATTTGAAGAAAGAATAGGAGAACATATGTTCTATGTACGGAATGGATCAATTTGAAAATGAATTAAAAGAATTGCGGATCGTTCTTTCGGATGTCCAGAAGCAGCAGTTCGAGGAATATTATAAGCTTCTGGTGGAATGGAACGAAGTAATGAATCTGACGGCGATCACAGATTACAAAGATGTAATGAAAAAGCATTTTTTCGACAGTCTGACGGTTGTTCGTGCCTATCCGGAAATCCTGACGGAGGCGGTTTCCGTTATCGATATCGGAACCGGCGCAGGTTTTCCGGGAATTCCGCTGAAAATTGCATTTCCGCAGATTCGACTGACTTTACTGGATTCTTTACAAAAACGATTGAAGTTTTTACAGGAGGTTTCTGATAAACTGGAATTAGGTGAGATCCAGATGCTTCATGGCAGAGCGGAGGACTATGCAAAACAGCCAGAGTTCAGAGAGTATTTCGATTTATGTGTTTCAAGAGCAGTAGCAAATTTATCAACGCTTTCTGAGCTGTGTCTTCCTTATGTAAAAGAAAACGGTAAATTCATTCCTTATAAGGCAGAAAAAGCGGAGGCGGAAATTGAAGCGGCACAGAAAGCGGTCGATCTTCTTGGTGGAGAAATATCTGATAAGATCGAGTTCCAGCTTCCGGGCGGAGATATGGGAAGAACGCTGGTTGTGATTGATAAGATTAAAAAGACGCCGAAAAAATATCCGAGAAAAGCAGGCACACCGGCAAAGATGCCGATTGTCTGAGTTGGTCAACATGAGAGAGATGTTTCACGTGAAACATCTCCTTTTTTATAATCCTCAAATGTTTCACGTGAAACATTGACCGGACAAGTCGAAACGAAAAATAGAGACATACCGCGAAAGAGAGGAGCAGTAGTGCGTTTCAAAGATTAGACTGAAATAAGAATATAGTGTAAGATTGAAAATTTCCTTTTTACATCAAAAAACGGAACTGCTGAAAAAAAGTGCATTCCTTTTCACAAATTTATAACTATTAGCAATGGCATTCTTGAAATGTTGATGTTATAATAAATGATGTGAATTTGAAACGGTAAGAGAAGAAGTCGTGAAACGACACGAGGTGTATGAATTTCAATGGGGAGAGCAATAGCAATTGCGAACCAGAAGGGCGGCGTTGGTAAAACAACGACAGCGATCAATCTGTCAGCCTGTCTGGCGGCGAAAAGAAAAAAAGTATTAGTTATTGACATGGATCCGCAGGGAAATACGACCAGTGGATTCGGCGTCGAAAAAAATGAACTGGAAAACACAGTTTATGAATTGATTCTTGGTGAGTGTTCGGTAGAAGAGTGTCTGATCAAGAATGTTGTTAAGAATGTCTCAATTATTCCGTCAAATGTCAATCTTGCCGCAGCGGAGATTGAACTGATAGGAGTAGATAAAAAAGAGTACATTTTGAAAAATGAAATCGACTGGATTCGAGATCAGTACGATTTTATCATCATCGATTGCCCGCCGTCGCTCAGCATGCTGACGATCAATGCGATGACGACAGCGGATACAGTTCTTGTTCCGATTCAGTGCGAATACTATGCGCTGGAGGGATTGAGTCAGCTGATCCATACCGTAAATCTGGTAAGAGAACGTCTGAATCCGACTCTGGATATCGAAGGTATCGTATTTACCATGTATGATGCGAGAACAAATCTTTCGATGCAGGTCGTTGAAAATGTCAAGGATCATCTGAATCAAAAGGTTTACAAGACGATGATTCCAAGAAATATTCGACTTGCAGAGGCACCGAGTTATGGAATGCCGATCAATCTTTATGATGCAAAGTCAGCAGGAGCAGAGAGCTATATGGCACTTGCGGATGAAGTCATAAAGAGAAAGGGTATATAATGGCGTTGAAAAGAGGATTAGGAAAAGGACTGGATTCTCTGATTCCGACAAATGTGATGATGGAGTCAGAGGTAAAGCATGCTACAGTTTCGACCGCCTCATCAGCTGAGGAGGGAAAAGACGGCACTCTGATGGTAAAGCTGTCAAAGGTAGAGCCGAATCGAGAACAGCCCCGTAAAAATTTTGATGAAGATTCTTTACAGGAATTGGCAGAATCTTTAAAACAATTCGGAATGCTGCAGCCGATTCTTGTACAGAACCGTGGTGATTATTATGAAATCATCGCAGGAGAGCGCAGATGGAGAGCTGCCAAAATCGCCGGATTAAAAGAGGTTCCGGTTATTGTCAGAGAATTGACAGATCAGGAAATTGTTGAAATTTCTCTGATTGAAAATATTCAGAGAGAGGATTTAAATCCGATCGAAGAAGCACAGGCTTATAAGAGACTGCTGACAGAGTTTCATTTAAAGCAGGATGAAGTAGCGGAGCGGGTTTCCAAGAGCAGAACTGCCGTTACAAACTCCATGCGTCTGCTCAAATTGTGCGATGAAGTACAGAAGATGGTAGTGGACGATATGATCAGCACCGGACATGCAAGAGCGCTGATCAGCATTGAAGATCCGGAAGAACAGTATCTGATCGCACAGAAAATCTTTGATGAAAAGCTGAGTGTCCGCGAGGTGGAAAAGCTGGTAAAAGATCTGCACAAGCCGCCGAAGCCGCCGAAGGAAGAAAATAAGACGCTGCAGGCAATTTATCAGGAGATCTCCGAACGGTTGAAGCAGAGTCTGAGTACAAAGGTATCTGTGAGCGCAAAACAGAACGGCGCGGGTAAGATAGAAATTGAATTTTATAATCATGAAGATCTGGAACGCCTGCTGGAGCGGATCACGGGTTAAAGTTGTGAGACGGTAAGATAAATTACCGAAATACCGTAAGAAAGGAAAGAAAAACAATGACAAGCCCGTTGATGGAATATCTCGGAATAGCAGGATTGGATATTGCGTGGCTGTTTATCGGAATTTTTGTTGTATTGCTGATTCTTCTGGTTTTAATCATTGTACAGTTTGCAAAGTACAAAAAGCTGAAGAAAAAGTACGACAAATTTATGAAAGGCAAAGACGGAAAGAGCCTGGAAAAGGATATTATCGCTCTGTTTGAGGATAATAAATTTATCAAAAGCGAGAGTGAGAAGAATCGAAAGGACATCCGCAATATCCTGAAAAAACTGGAATTCTGTTATCAGAAGGCCGGACTGGTAAAATACGATGCCTATAACCAGATGGGCGGTAATCTGAGCTTTTGCCTGTGCATGCTGAATGAGAGAAACAGCGGATTTATTTTAAATTCCGTACACAGCAGTGACGGCTGCTATACCTACACGAAGGAAATCAAAAACGGCGAATGTGAAATCGCCCTTGGTGAAGAAGAAAGAAAAGCGCTGAATATGGCGATTGGATTTTAAGGAGGAAGAGTCATGATCGATATCAAATTTTTAAGAGAAAATCCGGAAGCGGTAAAAGAAAATATCCGGAAAAAATTCCAGGATGAAAAGCTTCCGCTGGTAGATGAAGTAATCGAGCTGGATGCACAGAGCAGAACTGCACAGAAAGAAGCAGATGATCTGCGCGCCAACAGAAATAAGATTTCCAAAGAAATCGGTAAACTGATGGGCCAGGGTAAGAAAGAAGAAGCCATGGCAATGAAGGAACAGGTCAATGCAGATGCAAAGAGACTTTCTGAGCTGGAAGCACAGGAAGAAGAGCTGCAGGCAAGAATCCTGAAAATCATGATGACCATCCCCAACATTATCGATCCTTCTGTTCCGATCGGTAAAAACGATACCGAGAACGTAGAGGTTCAGAGATATGGCGAGCCGGTTGTTCCGGATTTCGAAATTCCTTATCATACAGAGATCATGGAGAGCTTTGACGGTATTGACTTAGACAGCGCAAGAAAGGTTGCAGGAAACGGTTTCTACTATCTGATGGGCGATATCGCAAGACTGCATTCCGCGGTTATCGCATATGCAAGAGATTTCATGATTAACAGAGGATTTACCTACTGTGTACCTCCTTTTATGATCAGAAGCAATGTTGTAACAGGTGTAATGAGTTTTGCTGAAATGGATGCCATGATGTATAAGATTGAGGGTGAAGATTTATACCTGATCGGAACAAGTGAACATTCCATGATCGGTAAATTTATCGATCAGATCATTCCTGAGGAAGAACTTCCGAAAACTCTTACAAGCTATTCTCCATGTTTCCGTAAGGAAAAAGGTGCTCATGGACTTGAGGAGAGAGGCGTTTACCGTATTCATCAGTTTGAAAAACAGGAAATGATCGTTGTCTGCAAACCAGAAGAAAGCATGGAATGGTTCAAGAAACTGTGGAC
>OHPC01001447.1_pt1 | contig 10164 bp, 10 predicted proteins | sample 1577631 | NCBI WGS metagenome assembly OHPC01 (sample SAMEA3879560, study PRJEB24766) | human gut metagenome | biome: human-associated habitat; feature: feces | place: USA | collected 1985/1987 | reverse complement strand
AACAACTTTTTTCAACTTTTTTTATTTTTCTTGAACACTTTGTCGCAAATCCCCTGTTTATGCGGTTTCTGATCTTATATTTTTTTATTATCCTTTTTTATTTTTCTTAGACTTACTAAAAAAATCATAGGAAAAAGCCGCTAATTGTATCAAAAAAAGAACACCAAAAACAGGTGTTCTTTCTTCGTTTCAGTTTCCTATATGAAGCTTTCTTATTCTACTTCCTCGATGTCTTCTTCTTTCACATCCGTATCATCTTCTTCATCGAAGAAATCATCGTCAAAATCATCATCAAAGTCTTCATCAAAATCATCCATATAATCTGGTGTCAGATATTTATATACCGCAAATGCGATTCCTGCAACTGCTGCGATCGCTCCGATGATCGCTAACGCCCAAACGATTTTGTTATCTTCTTTTTCTTTTTTTGTTGCAATGATGTCTGAAACTTTTGCCATTTCTAAAAGATCACTTAATTTTTCCATGCCGCTCATTCCTTTCTTATGCGTTTTCTTTATTATATCACTTCTAACTATATTTTACTAACTTTTTCGTTCATTTTATTCGACTTTTTTTAGTTTTGCAAAGGATGCGAACATTTTTTTCACTCCTGTTTTCTCAAAGTCTACTGTTACCTCGTAATCACGGCCTCCAGAGACAATTTCAAGCACTTTTCCTTTTCCAAATTTTATATGTTTCACCATATCTCCAACATCATATGGTAAAGTATCCATTTTCGTTGAAGTAAATGATTTTGCTTGATATGGTTTTCTAAATCGATTACTGCGATTTGATGAAAACAATGCTTTATCTGGACGTTTTTCTTTGAAGTTGACCCCTGTGTCTAACTGTAATAACTGTTCCGGAATCTCATCGATAAACCGTGAAACTTTATTAAACTGAGTTCTTCCTTGCATCATTCTTCGTTTTGCCGCACTTAAATAAAGCTTTTTCTTTGCTCTTGTGATTCCTACATAGCAAAGACGTCTTTCTTCTTCTATATCATCCGACTTTTTATAAGGACAATTACCATCATCGGCATTTAAGATGTATACTCTGCTCCATTCCAGTCCTTTTGCAGAATGGAATGTAGATAAACAGACGCCATCTTTCCTTTTGTCTCTCTTCTTTTGCTGCAGCGATTCAGAATAGAACTTGGCATATGCCTGCCATTCTTCCATCGAACCTTGTTCTTTAGCTTCTTCAAGCAGTAAATTCAATGTCTGCATACAGATTTCCAGGTCACGTCCGGTAAATTCACAAAATTTGCCGATAAACGTCATATACCCCATGCTTAACAAGCTTTGAACGAATCCGTATGGTACTGTTTGTTCTTTCAACATATCAATATCATATAGCAACTCATTGATTTTTGACATTGCATGCACGGATTTATCTCCTAATTTTTTACAGGCTTCAAATAAGTCTGCCTTACTAAAACTGCAATTTTTAAACGGTTCCGCTTTTAAGAATCTTGACGGTCTGTTCAAGATTCTCTGCAGATCCCCTTTTCTTTCGTTTCCACATGAGAGACGGTAATATGCCATAATGTCTTGAAATATGAAGTCTTCATGGTAATCTTTTATTGCCTCCGTCGTATAGAACGGAACCTTCAGTTTTAACAGTTTTCCTGCCAAAAGCTGGTTTTCCATATTCGTCCGGTACAATACCGCCATATCAGTGTATTTAACTCCCTGTTTTCGAAGAGAATTCATATCTTTTAAAATACTATCTACTTCCTCATTCGGCCCATTGCACGCAATGGCCGATACAGCCCCCTGCTCTTCCCGGAAACCATGAAAATTTTTTTCAAACCTGTTTTTATTGATACGAATCAGATTTCCAGCATATTTAATAACTTCTGTACCGGATCTGTAATTCGTATCCATATAGATTGTCCGACATTTAGGGAATGTTTTTGGAAAATCAAGCATGATCGAACTGTCTGCAGATCGGAACTTGTAGATTGACTGATCGTCGTCTCCAACAACAAATAAGTTTCCATCCGGACCAGCCAGCATATAAAAAATATCTGCCTGGATACTGTTTGTATCCTGAAACTCATCAATCATTATATGTGTAAACTGATTTTTCCAATATTGAAGATTTTCCTTATCTTCCCTGAAGCATTTCTGACAAATGACAAGCATATCATCAAAATCGATCTTATTCTTCTCTTTTTTAAACTCATCATATGCCTGATATGTTGCACGGAAAATATCTTTTTCACTGTGTTCTGGCTGATATTTTCTATAATCCATGCCTTTATTCCGGACATAACCAATTTCAGCTATCATATTTTTTATGTATTCCTGCAAGTCAGTACTACTGACTTTTTTGCATAAAAAATTAAACATGAACTCCCACTGTTCGTTTGCCCGCAGGATGTCTTCTTTTGTATAGTTATATGCCTTGGCAAGCACCCGGAAACAAATGGAATGTATAGTTCCAAAAAAAGCTTGTGTAGGACCATACTCTTTCTCATAGCGTTTCTGCATCTGATCAGCAGCCTCTTTGGTAAATGTTATGATCAGAATATTGCTTGGATTAACACCTGATTCAATCAACTGGTGCACCCTTGCAACAATCACTGTTGTCTTTCCACTTCCTGGACAAGATACGACAAGCATCTGTCCATTTTTAAAATTTACAGCTTCCTGCTGTTTTGTATTTAGCATATTTTTTCTCTCTTTCTTTCATTATTTTTTTAAGCAATTCGTCTACTCCTTAAACTACCATAGACAATAATCATACCCATAAATACCGGGATACAACTTTTTGACCTTATTCCTGTTCTCGTTTGAACTTACAAATATGCTGTTCTGTGTTCTTTCTTTCAGATGTGATATCAGATCGTGCACCATATTTTTATGTAATTCATTTTTTATCAATTCTTTAGCCACATCTTCATATGATTTTTGGTAACAATAATTACCACTTACAAACAAAAGTTTGCTGTATTTATTTTCTTTCGGATACAATTTTTGAAGTTCCGCCTGTACCATCATTCTAACGGTTCTTTTGTCGAACATTGTTCCTGTGGTTGTTTTGTCATACCAGTTTCCAAGATAACCATATGTTTGAATGCCATATTCCTTGCTTACGACATGGGGTGAATCTGTACATACAAATTCATTCCATTCCACACCGCATATTTTATGTTTCCTTGTAACTTTTGTGAACTGATATCTGTGTCCGAGATATATAAACTCCGTCTCCGGAATATCTTCGTATCCAATTTCTTTTGAATGCCAAGATCCGGTCCAGATCTCATCATATCCACACATAACTGCTATTTCTTTTCCATATAAATCCGGATCCATAAACGAAAGTAACCATTGATTGACAGACATTGTTGATTCTCCATTTAAAGATTCAGACCAAAAATTTGCAGTGATATTTTCTTTATTAAAATCGATATTTTTACAAATCTTTTCCCACCGGATTTTCATTACTGATTCGAATTTAGGAAGAGGATTTGCATCTCTGTTGGAATATCTGACACATTCTTTTCCACTGTCATCGCAGCAAATAAACATAACGTCATTTTCAACTGCTCTATCCAGTTCGCAGTATCCTAACGGATCTGACACATAGTACCAGGTTCCTTCATCTTTGTAAGTGTATCTTCCATAATATTGAGGTACACCTTTCATTGGATCAATCACTTTCCATAATTCAACATAATTATCATCCTCATTACGGGATTTTTTTACTTTTATTTCTTTCATGTTATCACCTATCCTCATATTTATTTTTTTATTTGATCGCACCATAATTTTTCAATGCGTTATTTAGAATTAATTTTATATAAAGCCTTATTTTAAGGCATAAAAAAAGACCGCTCTATAGCGATCTGAATTAAAAAGAACCATACAAAATTTATATGGTTCTACGACTTATTCTTTGATTTTATTTACAATACAACTATATCATATTTTTTTATATTCTGCAACAAAAAAGGAAAGCCAAAATGAATTGACCTTCCTTTTTATTAAATTTCCGAAGCTAGTAATCTGCTTCTTCATCTTCTAATTCTGCAACAGCCTGTAAAACCTCATCATAAGAAAATTTTTCAATTTCCCCTCTTTGCAGAATTCCTTTCAAAAGTTGTTTTCGCTCATCTTTATCAGTAAGTTCTTCTCTTGAAAAAGCACTGGGCACATCAGAACCACGTCCCTTATACCCTGCCGCTGCAGTATATAGCTGCTTACAAAAATTTTTGTCTTTCTGTATATACAGGGGTGCATCGGATAATGTATATCCGTTCCGTTTAAAATTCTCTTTTATAAGTTTTTTGTTTTTTTGCAGACTTTCGTCAACATAACTTAATATGTTGAAATGGTCGCCTAATTCGGCGTAGATCTCTTTCCCATAGTTTTTTATTACCATGAGAACAAAATCAAAATCTTTCCGTAAGTCATCTCCCATAAACTGGACACTTTTTTTATTTTGCTGTATTCCTCTGATTGTCAACTTTTTATCATTTCTATACTTTTCTGGAATATACTGGTAACACCCGTAATCAATCATAATTTCAATGATTTCAGGATCTTCCCCAATATTTTTCATGGGAATTAATGAAAATAAACTTGTTATATATTGAACATTCTGATAATGAAACCGGTCAATAAAATTTGTTACATTTTCCTTTGTGATAAGGCTGCCACTTATTTGATCAGTCTTATCTCCCCATTTATTTTCTTTGATCAGCTCCGAAATTATATGCAGATTCCAAACATCGCGATCTACAACTGCCTGTAAAAAGTTTGTATCAAAAAATGTCAAAGAATTATTACATTTACTCAAGTCATTTATAATATTCCGGAACAAATCCTCCAATTCCATGTAATTTGGGTACGTTTTTTTTATTTTTATTGCTGTCAACCAAAACTGCGTATCATTTCCAACTGATGGATATTGTATCAGCAATCCTCTTGCATCATTATGTAATAAACTCCCTTCTTTGAGCTCCATCAAAAAATCATTCTTGGCACAACTTTCATTATAATCTTTCTCAATTATGCCGTTAATATCTATATGCCCGGATATCTCATATCCACACATACATTTCCTTTCAAAGATTCCATCTTCGTGGATGCTAAACACATCCTTCTCTTTACTATAATTACTTCCGCAAAACGGACATTTTTGATATTTTTTTTGTATTTGCAATAATAATTCTACTTCCATTATTTTATACGCAGGGGAACTCATAATTTTCATTATAAATTCCCTGCATTCTCCTTTCTATAATAATCCTATAAGTTGAAGTCCTCTTTTACGACCTCAATTTTCTTTATTCTTTCCCATTTTACGAATTTGAAACTTACCTTATCTTCTCCATCTTCTGTTGGAATCAAAATGCGGTCATTCACAGCCATGATTACAGGCTTATTTCCAGCAATGCTTAAAAACTGTTGCTGCAAACCGATTGGAGCAACAATTGCAACAATATCACTTTGCTCTATCTCTTCCTTCAGGTCATATGCAGAACCAATGGTTCTGTTTATCTGATTGATTTCACATGCGCCGAGAGCTTTTTTCTGATCCGGCGTCATTTCGTGCCGGCTGAACCATAGGACCTTGACTTTCCAATCATCCGGGACTTTCCAACACGGCTGACCAGGTTTGTATGATTCGTTATTTTCTTTGATTTCCACAAGCCTTGTCGCATCTCCATCCAGGTGTTCCTTAATAAAGAAACTTTTTGCAAGTTCTATATTGCTTGCTTCTACCAGATTAGCGTGTGAAATTCCATTGACTAAAAAATTTATTTTATATAACATGTGTTTTCCCTCCGTATTTGTTTTAACCCATGCAGAATGGAAATACAGAATCCCATTCCCATTGAAAATTTTTACATTTTTCTGATATTTCCTTTTCGATCCCATCACAAATATAATTCCATCTGTAATGACAACCTGGATACTGCTTCTTAACATATTCTATATTTTCAAAAGCCCATGTAAGAAGCATTAACGCATCTTCTCTTGTTGCAGCCTGAATATTTGTACACAACGCATGTGCTTTTTCCTGTTCAAACCACTTTTTTATTATTTCTTTGGGATCATTTGAATTGAAAGGATATACTTCCTCTTCAAATGGTCCTGCTACCGTTACACAATATTTCTCCATTATTTTCCTCCAAAATTTCCCAGTTATTACTGATTTGCGTTTTTTTGTAATACCGAGAATCGTCCATTGCCATCCAAAATGGTCTTTTGAACTGATAGGCTGCCTCATGCTTATAAGCAACCCTTTCTGTTTCTCCAATTTTCCATTTAATAACCGTTCCCACTGGCAACGCCGATAAAGATCGTTTTTTCTTTTCCTTCTTTTTTTCCCGGCACAGCCTTCTGTACTTCAAAGCATTTTCATTATTTGTATCGCTTAATAGCTTTAAGATTGATTCCGGGCAGTCATAATAATAAGGAATCACGGTCTCATCCATGTACTTATAGGAAAAGTAATCTCCTCTTATAGATGTTAGAAGAATGGCACACCATATTTTTCCATCCTCAATTGATTCATAAACGCTTTTGCCATCCGATTCTCCGAGATAACGCATACAATCTTTTATGGCAGCATAATATACACTTCCGATCACTACCGATTTTAACACGTCAAAGTGTCCTCTATTGTGTCCTTCTAAAAAATAAGCATCACATTCTGCTTTTCGGTCTATTTTCCCGGATTTAAAATATGATGCCCTATATTCCGTCCATCCCATATTCTATATTTTCTCCATTCTATCGCAGCCAACAAACTATCAGGTTATATTGACTGCGATATTATATTGTAATTTATTCTTGAACTCATGCAATTACATCATCGTATATACGATCAAGCCATGCATACAGTTCGGTTAACTGGCCTTCTGTTATTTCTTCATCCTTATAGAACGAGAGAATATAATCCTCTACGTCAAATTTGGATTTACCATGCATATTGCATAGAATATACTCCTTTATTATTTTTGATCCCATATCTTTTTCCTTCCATTAAACATAACTTAGTTGTTCCCGCGTTGAATATTTTCCCCGCGGAAACAACTTCCACAATACTCCCATGTATCTTCTGCAACCCTTTTAAAGGTTGTGTATACTGGGCGCATTTTCTCACTGACATTATCATACATGTGATTCGCCGGTTCTCCAACCTGAGAGCAATCACCTCTCATGCATGCCGGCGGGAGCATATTCATTGCTTCATCAACAATTTTTTCTTCCACTAAATCACCAACTTCCAGTGCATCTGGTCCATAATACCAACTTTCGTTATAGACTTTTTTTCCATTGTACTGTCGGCATTCTTTAATCTTTGGTCCACGATAAATACATTCTCTGATATATAATTTTTCTTTTATCCAAGAATAATTTTCTGCATGAGTCAAATACTTTTCCGCAATTTCTCTTGCTGGAAATATAACTGTATTACCAACATGGATTGTATTCCCTTTTCTGTCGTATACCACCTCATAACCGGTGGATTCAATCCAGTCAGGAATAGGTGTTTCTGTCAAGTACCCATTTTCCACGAATCTTTCCGCGGCTATCGTACTATCATATCCTTCCGCTACCGGCTCGCCTACAGAAATGTTTTTGTAGGCTGGTACGTTTCTTTTTCCTTTTTCTGTTAATACAAAGTATTTTCCTTCGTCTGCTTTGTATCTGTTATTAAAAATTTTCTCCATATTTATTACCTCGTGCTATCATCATTTTTTCTCTGTATTCTTTAATCTGTTCCATGGTCAGCCATTCCGGTTTCTCATCATCCGCAAATGATTTCCATAGTTTTTCCATTTCATCACAGTGTTTTTCAACTGTCTTATAGTACAAATTACTTTCATGTCCAAAACCAAACCCAAGAAAGTACTCACAATCATGCTGCAGCCTGCTTAACATCCGATAATCAAATTCCCTCGGATGTCTTTTGAAAGGAGCCTCGCACTCAACCTCTTCCATAACTCTTTCAAACGGTTCACCGCAAATATCCCCATCTTCGGGATGTCTGTATGCTCCTGTGTGCAAGTCTAATTCACCATGCCCGTTATCCAGATCAAAATATATTTTCCCGTTTTCATCCTCATAACATGGGTAATTTCCAGTTCCTCCAAAGCCAATGTAATTAACTTTCATTTTTTCCTCCACTATAATTTTTTTAAAGTACGTTTTTATATATTTCATCACGTTACAATTTTGTAACGTGTAATTTAGATTAAAAGATAAAACTTAATCTATACTAAAGTCCTGCAAAAGGACATAAAAAAAGATCGCTCCTTGGCGATCACATTATAAAAAGCCATGTGAAGTTCACATGGCTTTTTTGATTTGTTTTTTTTAATTTTATTTATGATTTTATTTTACCATATATATTGAATATTTGCAACTTTTTTTGTAGAATCAGTCACGCTCCTAGCAGATCAAAAAGACTAATCTGTTTCCATTCATCAACCCGAATATCGGTAAATTCAATCTGTTTTTTTAGTGGAATATTTAAAGATCCCTCTATCAGCAAATTATTTTCTGAACTTAAGGACAGTTTTTTATCTTCCATATTCTTTGCACTGTTATGTTCTCCGTCAGTCCGCAATTCTCTGATATACCACATAGGTGCTTCTACAATAAGTCCCGGAAACCTGGAAATGATTCCATCTATCTGCTCTTTTGTGATAGTATCGAGAGAAATCATTTCTCTTGGAACTGATATGCACAGTTCGTCAACAAGTTCTTTTCTTCTTAAATCCGGACGCACCTTTTTCAGATACATTCCTTTGCAGATGTCTTTTGTTTGAAGGGACATCATTGTATCAATCAAGGATTGTGTTTGCTCTTCATATCCAAAAGTAAAGCGGTCTGGATGAGCCTTTGCAAATTCAACCAGCACGTTTTCCGTGCGGTATACTTTGGAAATATCATTTGTATCATAACAATACTTTCCTTTTACCCATTCACATATCACATCTTCTGACATATATTCATCTGGAACAGATATCGGTTTGTTAAAAAGTTTTTCTTCTACTACTGTTTTCCAAAAAGACTCTTTATCTACGTCAGACAGCTTATCAATAATATCTGTGTTTCTTTCAACTGCAAAGCTATTTGAACGCATTGCAATAAGCAGCATATCCACTGTCAGAATTTTATTTGGCATTTCTGTAATTTTAGCACCATGCTTGCTTAAAAAAAGTTTCCAATCCTCTTCTGTCTTCGGATTATAAGATCCGTTATGTAACTCGTCATCTTTCGTAACCTCTTTTTTGAAATCACGGTATTTATTTGATAAATGTTTTTCTTGGTCTTTTTCCAAATTTAAAAGTGGCGTATAGCATCCGTTACTTAACAGCTCATTCCAAAATGAATCATCCTCTACAAACTCATTCGGAACATGACATATTGCATACGGATATCTCTTGCAGACTTCGAGACATACCTCTTTTGATTTGAACTCTTCTGGAAGATATTGCAGCATCCATCCAAGCCCATTATAATACATATGGTTACCATTTCCACAATCATAAATATCCCATCGTCTTATCGTTTCTGCAATAAGTTTCCAGGAAATCACTATCTTTTTCAGGTTCTCAGGAATCTTGCTGTAATGAAATCCACCAGTCATACAACAGCACTGATAAAATACTTTGTCTTTTAATTCATCCGGTAGTTTTATCATATAATCCGTAAATCCAGTATCTTTGTAATTTCTTACACAATACTCAAGATAATGATAAAGCAGATTCTTGTTCCACCTTTCTATAGGAATTTCTCGCAGTCCTCCGCTATTTTCGCAAATAACTTCCAGTAAATTTTCATCTGACAGAAGATCTATATATTGGGAAAGCCAATTAACAGCACTCCAGTCTTTTTTACACAGAGTAACAAAACGTTTAGCCGTCATGAATCTTGCCGGGATATCTCTTACATGGAGATATTTTTGATGTTTGATTGCATGATCTACAAGCTCATCTGTAACAAACTCCTTTGGAATCATGTTTAATGCACGGGATTCCTTTTCCACCAACTCAGCAAGTGTTTGATAGTCACGCTTTTTATGAAAATATTTTCCCTCACTGATTAGTACTTTTATAACCGGAATGGTGTCATTTGCACTTGCTTTAATATGTTCCTCTGTATCTTCCCTACGAATAATTGTATCAATGGA
>OHPC01001443.1_pt1 | contig 10175 bp, 9 predicted proteins | sample 1577631 | NCBI WGS metagenome assembly OHPC01 (sample SAMEA3879560, study PRJEB24766) | human gut metagenome | biome: human-associated habitat; feature: feces | place: USA | collected 1985/1987 | reverse complement strand
GCGGCGTAATCGTGTTCACCGACCCAGACTTTTCCGGTGAACGTATTCGGAAGACGATTTCGGCGGCTGTTCCGGGTGTCAAGCACGCCTTTTTGCCCCGCAAAGCTGGTGTACCAACTAAGGCTGGGGGGAGCCTGGGCGTTGAACACGCGAGCCCAGCGGCGATTCAAACTGCACTCGCCCATCTATATACGGAGCAAATCGACGAGCCCCAACAGTTGATCAGTCACCATGATTTGATTGCGGCGGGCTTACTAGCTGGTCCCACGGCGCGTCAACGACGCGAACAATTGGGTGAACGTTTAGGTATCGGATACGTCAACGGTAAACAACTGCCCAAACGGTTGCAACTATTTCAAATTCAGCCAGCTGATTTTTGGGCGGCTGTTGACCAACTAACCACAGAGGAGAAATGATGAGTAGAGATTTAGATATTGCGAATCCCGCCCGCACACGGGCAATTATGCATACGTACGGGTTACAAGTTAAGAAGAGTTTAGGACAGAATTTTTTAACTGATCAGAACGTGTTACACAACATTGTTGCCACTGCTGACATTGGAACCAATGATAACGTGATTGAAATTGGCCCTGGGATCGGGGCACTGACTGAGTATTTGGCACGGGCTGCGCACCACGTCCTGGCCTTTGAAATCGATGATCGGTTACTGCCAATTTTGGATGAGACACTAGCTGATTATGACAATGTAACGGTCGTTAACCAAGATATTTTGAAGGCCGACTTAGCCGCGATGATCAGTGAACATTTAGATAACGAGCGGCCGTTGAAGCTCGTCGCCAATTTACCGTATTATATTACAACGCCTATTCTGATGAACATTTTGGCGGGGGACGTTGCTTTTGAAAATATTGTTGTGATGATGCAAAAGGAAGTTGCCGACCGTTTGGCAGCTCGTCTTTCGTCCGAAGTGCTGTCGTGCGATGCGATGCAAATCTATCGCGGCATGGACATCGGTACCGCAAAGATGGCGCCCGATGAGTGTACGGTGCCGCTGCGTCTCGTCGACATTGTAGAGCCGGGTGTGGCATATTCTGCTGCGCTTTATCAGGCTGACGCTCGCGCGCATGTTGAGCGTCTCCTTGGTTCGGGTTGCCTGCCGGTTTTTTGCGGAGGTACGGGGCTGTATCTCAAGGCCGCCCTCGATGAGATGGACTTTCCCTCGGGTGAACTTGAGGACGATCGTCGTATGGGCTATCAGGAGCTTGCCGAGCGTATTGGCGAGGAAGAGCTGCATGCCCTGCTTGCCGAGCGCGACCCAGAATCGGCTGCTGTTATTCATCCCCATAATGTGCGCCGTGTGATTCGTGCGCTCGAGATGCATGATGATGGTATTTCCTATGCACAGCAAAAAAGTCAGTTTAGTGTTCCGCGCGAGCATTATCATGCTCTATGGTTTGGTCTGACGCGTAATCGCGAGGTGCTCTACGAGCGCATTAACCTGCGCGTCGATCTGATGTTTGAGCAGGGTCTTGTCGATGAGGTTCGCGGTCTTATGGACCAGGGGCTGGGAGATGCCCTGACTTCGATGCAGGCAATTGGCTATAAAGAGATCATTGATGCTTTCAATGGCGTGATTTCTATGGATGAGGCTCGCGAACTCATCAAGATGCGTTCGCGTCGCTATGCCAAACGTCAGCTTTCGTGGTTTAAGCGCGATGACCGTATCGTGTGGTTTGATATGGACGAGTTTACGATCGATGAGGTCGTTGAGGACATCCTGCATCGTATTGAGGCTGCCTAATGGCCCGTTTCCCCCTTGTTCCCACGGCACCCGAGCCCGAGCGTGCCATATTAGTTGGTGTTGAGTGGCGCGACAATGCATGGCCGCTCGATCGCTCGCTTGATGAGCTGGAGCGTCTTACCCACACGGCTGGTGCCCAGTGCGTGGCACGCTTGTCACAGCGTTTGGTAAAGCCGTATCCTAAATCGTTTATCGGTTCCGGTAAGGTTGAAGAGCTGTGCGGCCTGGTGCATCGCATGGATGCCGATGTCGTTATTTTTGACGACGACCTGACGCCCTCGCAGCAATCCTATTTGGAGAAAGCCGTGGGCGAGCCGGTAAAGATTGTCGATCGTACGGCACTGATCTTGGATATTTTTGGCCTGCATGCTCAGACGCGTGAGGGACGCCTACAGGTACAGCTGGCACAGCTTCAATATCTGTTGCCTCGTCTGCGTGGCATGTGGAGCCATCTCGCCAAGGAACAGACGCGCGGCGGCATCGGCTCACGCTTTGGTCAGGGCGAAAGTCAGCTCGAGGTCGACCGTCGCCTCATTCGTAATAAGATCGCTGCGCTTCGTCGTGAGCTCAAGCAGGTTGAACAGCGTCGCGATGTTCAATCCAAGAGCCGCATTGAGTCACCGGCGTTTCGCGTCGCGTTAGCCGGTTATACCAATGCGGGTAAATCGTCGTTGCTCAATCGTCTGACCGGATCTACGGTGCTTTCGCAGGACAAGCTGTTTGCTACGCTCGACCCGACGACGCGTTCGTATCGCCTGCCCGGCGGTCGTGGCATGACGATTACCGATACTGTTGGCTTTATTCAAAAGCTACCGCATGGTCTCGTTGATGCCTTTAAGTCCACGCTGTCTGAGGTTCTTGGTGCCGATCTGATCCTTAAAGTTGTGGATGCCTCTGACGAGGACTACGAGCGCCAGCTCGAGGCAGTCGATCGCGTTCTTGACGAGATCGGTGCCGGCGAGCGTTTGACGCTTACGGTGTTCAATAAAATCGATCTTCTCGATAGCGTTGATCGATTGAGTTTCCGTCGTCGCTATCCCGAGGCCGTGCTGTTCTCGGCCCAGACGGGCGAGGGACTCGACGATCTCGTCGACCGTATTGCTCGCGAGGCGGCTGCCACCGATGTGTTGCTCTCCGCTGAAATCCCGTATCGCGAGGGCGCCCTCATCACGCTGGTGCATGAACAGGGAACCCTTTTGCACGAGGAATATCTTGAGGGCGGCGTTCGTATTGTTGCGAAGCTGCCGGCTCGTATCGCGCCGCGGCTCAAGCGTTATCGCACCGAGTAGACGAGCTCCAAAAAGCCCAGAATAATGGGCTGATGCAGTAGATAAAAGGGGAGTGCGTGACGTCCAAGGCTGGCGAGCGCCGGGATGGGATTGGCGTAGGCCCAGCTAGGGACGGTCTTATCGATTCCCTTCGCTATGTGTGCGGCGAAGTATCCTGCAAGATACATAAAGAAAAACGGGATGATGGGGTAGTAATCACCTGAGACAAACCCAGGGCTCGGAAATCCCAGCCACGCCAGGTAGGGGACAGGGTAGATCGTTTTGGGGATGCTCCAGGTGAGGGCAAACAACAAAAGGCATAGGGACATGCCCCATCTCGCCGATATCTTCTTAAGGACGGGATCGGTCAACGCCACGATGCCGGTACATGCGGCCATGCAGTAGATGATGCCAAAATTAACAGAATCGTCAACTGAGACAAGTGTTGTTGCCAACCAGACGACGAGTGCTGCTAAGGCGTATTTGGCGGCACGTTTGATATTGTTGCGCGAAAGGGTGCACATCCAACCCGCGATAAACAAAAATACCCAGCTGATGCTGGCGCGCCAGATGTCTTGAAAGACAGTCTGGGTAAACCAGGGCATATCCCAGTCGTACAGGTAGGCAAGATCGTAGCAAGCGTGAAAACCTGCCATTGAAATCATCGTAAGCCCGCGGACGGTATCAAAGATGGTGATGCGTTTTTGCATTACGAGAACCGGCGCATCAAGCCGACGACTTTGCCCAAGATAACGGGATTCGTTGCATAGATAGGCTCCATGGTGTCATTCTCAGGCTGCAGGCGTACGCGTCCCTGCTCCTTGTAGAACGTCTTGACGGTCGCTGAACCATCAATCATAGCCACGACAATTTCGCCGTTCATGGCACTCTTTTGTTCACGGACGATGATGTAATCGCCATTGAAGATACCGACATTGATCATTGAGCTCCCATGCACCTCAAGGATAAAGGAACCCTGATCAGTGGCGATTTCGGTCGGGATAGTAAATGTGTCTTCGATATTCTGCTCGGCCAGAATGGGAATCCCAGCCGCGACGCGACCAACGAGCGGTAGTGAGACCGTTCCGCGAGGTGCGGTGGTCTCGTCAGATTTAGAAATTGAGACAGAGGAACCGTCCTCGTTAAAAAGTTCCAGAGCGCGCGGTTTGGTGGCATCGCGCTTGAGTAGCCCGCGCGCCTCCAGGGCAGATAGATGGGCGTGCACGGTGCTGGGGGAGGAAAGGCCCACGGCAGAAGCCATCTCGCGCACGCTGGGCGGATAACCCTTCTGCTGCTGATATTCCTTGATGAAGTCGTAAATTTGCTGCTGACGCTTGGTAATTTTGCGAGCCATCAGGGCATCCTCTCTACCCATGTCAAACAAATGTTCGAATTTTGCTTGACAGGAACAACTGTTCGAAGATAATAATAACCGAACATTCGTTCTCGCGCTAGACATTTTTGTCCGCGCGGCTTGATAAAACTGTTCTCAGCAAAACACGCGAGAGGAGAACATGATGAACGCAACGAATATGGTCCAGGGAAACCTCGCCCTTAAGCTCGAGACGTCTGCAGAATACACTTTTACGGTTGTTCAGGGTGGCCGCTCCGGCTTTCAGCCTTTGACCGTAAAGCCTGCTCGCAATCAGCAGGCTGTAGCCGCGCCGGGCCGCGTTGCCCTGAAGGTTCCGACGATTGTCGCCGTTGCCGTTGCGCTTACGCTCTTCTTTGTCCTCGCTACGTCGGTCTTTAGCGCTCGTCACGCCGCGTATGCCGAGTCCGTTTCCAACGTTACCTATGAGACCATTCGCGTTCAGTCTGGTGATTCTCTTTGGTCGCTTGCCGAGGAATATCCAATCGAAGGCCTTTCCACGCAAGAGACTTCCGACATGATCCGTAACGTCAATCATCTGGAGCATGGTTCGCTCGCCGCCGGTGCGCATCTTAAGGTTCCTGCTCGTTCGTAATCATTATCGCGCTGCGCATGGTACCCTTGTTATCGTTTAAGAGGAGGTACCATGCGCTGTCCCAAATGCGGCAAGGCACATACCCGCGTCGTTGATTCCCGTATGCAGGAGTCAAATAACACCATTAAGCGTCGCCGCGAATGTTGCTCGTGTAACTATCGCTTTACAACGTTCGAACGATGCGAAGACCCAATCGAGGTCATTAAGTCGGACGGAACCAAGCAGCGGTTCGATCGCAATAAGCTGCTCGTCGGCTTGATGCGCGCCACTATCAAGCGCGATATCGACACTAAGAAGCTCAATGAGATTATCGATGACATCGAGGTCGAGCTGCGCTCTCGCACGCTGACGGCCGTTACGTCCCATGAGTTGGGTGACATGGTACTCAAGCGCTTGGCCAAGATCGACAAGGTGGCGTACATCCGCTTTGCCTCGGTCTACCGCGATTTCAAAGACGTCGATGAGTTTCTGCAAGAGCTCGACAAGCTAAGGTGATTCCATGTCCAACATTACCGTCAACATAAAGCGTCTCGACCCCACCGTCGAGCTTCCCAAATACGCCCATCCCACCGATGCCGGCTTGGATTTGCGCTCCAACGAGGACTGCATTCTGAAGCCCTTCGAACGCCGTCTGGTCTCTACTGGGCTGGCCATCGCCCTGCCCGATGGCTACGCCGGCTTCGTCCAGCCCCGAAGCGGTTTGGCCATCAAGCAGGGCCTGTCTATAGTCAATACGCCGGGCCTCATCGACGCCCACTACCGAGGAGAACTCAAGGTTATCCTCATTAACCTGGATCCCTCCAACAACATCCAAATCAACAAAGGCGACCGCATAGCCCAACTTGTCATCCAAGAAGTCCCCACGGTCAACCTCATAGAAGTAGAAGAACTAGACGAAACCGACCGAGGCAACGGAGGCTTCGGCTCCAGCGGCGTCGCTTAATCATTTTCAAGATGTAGAGTTGGCCTCTCACCCGGGGCCCACACATATCATCCCGTGCTCAAACATTCTCGCTACGCTGCGAAACTGCGCGCGGGACGATATGTGTGGGCCCCGGGTGAGAGGCCACATACTTGAATATGTATTTCGACTTGCGCGGTGGGCCTCATCAATATAATTACGACTTGTTTGTTGTTCTGACTCTCTATTAGCTGGACTACATCCTTGTAAATCCTAACCGGGAATGTGTTTTAGGTTCTAGTTAGTATGCGGCAAAGGGATACCGCCTTTGTCGCATCGGCTTACTGTATTTATATTTTCCTGTTTTACCTTTGCAGGTTCTAATGGAGGGGATACCGAAGTAGCTGCTAGTAAGTAAACGCAGCCGCTCTGCCGGAGCCGCCCTTATATCGTTCCACGCGCAGTTTCGCAGCGAAGCGAGAATGTTTGAGCATGGAATGATATAAGGGCGGCTCCGGCAGAGCGGCGGACATTCGACTAGCGGATATGCGCGGGCTTTCCGCCCCAGTAGAAGCGGCAGAAGGCTCGTTTGCGCTTTTGGGGCTTGCCTACGAGCTCCATGGTTGCGATGGCGATGTCTTTGGCAGCGTGAGGGCGGCGTAGTACTTCGCCGTTGATGAGTAGGGCTTTGAGTGATTCGGGATGGTCGTGCAAGTGACGTAGGGTTACGATGAGTTCTCGTGCGGTGGTGACATGCATGCTGGCGCCCATGCCGGTGAGCATCGTGGTGTTGGCCTTTTCCTGACCGTATGATTTGCCCAGTAGGATCATCGGCAGATGCGCGCACAGGCACTCGGTGACGGTGAGCCCGCCCGATTTGAGGATTGCCAGGTCGCAGCCGTGCATGAGGGCCGCCATGTCATCTACGTAGTCCAGTACCGTCACGTTGTCGAGCTTCATGGCGTCGAAGAGCGTTTTGAGTCGGTTGGCGTATTCCTTATCCTTGCCCGGTAAAAAGACAAAGTGCATGTCCTCAAAGCTGCGTAAGAAGGGGAGCGTGTGGTCCATCGCGGCACGGAAACGCACGTATGGTTGGGGCAAACTGGCGCCGGCCATCACCAATACGACGGTTTTGTCTATGGGGAGATTGAACTTGCTGAGCTCATCTTCGCGTTTGTAATCTGAATCGAAACCGGCACGAATGGGAATGCCCGTTATGCGGATCTTTGACTCGGGAACCTTGCGCGGGCGCAGCGTTTCGGCCATAAACTCGTTGGCTACGCAGAATAGGTCGGTGTCCTTGTGGGGCCAAAAGCCTTCAACTTCATAGTCTGTTGGTACGCAGATGACCGGGTAATCGATACCCGTGATGACGCGGGCGCCCACAGCGACGTTGGCCGCCGTAATGTGTGTTGCGACCACGGCTATGGGCCTGCGGGTCCGGACGTATTCGTTGAAGGCGGGGAACATAATTCGTGACCATGCTGTGCCGCCGCCCCAGAGCAGATGTCCTGTAAGCGTATATCGCCAGGTCAGGTCGTAAATGGGACGCGTGGCGCCGGTAAACGACGCTGCTGTTTTATTACCATCGAACCTAATGCGTCCAAAATCGAGGATATCTAGGACTTCGATCTCAATATCCTTAGGGATTCCCTTGGTGCCGCGGATAAGGTCAAATGCTTGTGCAATCGCGTTGGCGGCGGCTTTGTGGCCCGATCCAACCGATGCGTGCACAATGGTTACCAGGGGTTTTTGTGCAGGTGAAACGGTCATTTGCTCCGGTTGGGGAGTGGCTTGCATGGGCAGGGGAGCGCTATTGCTCGTCTGCGTTTGATCCATCGATAACTCCCCTTCAGCTTTGTTACGCGATTTATCATTGTAGTGCATGAGTGTCATGTTCACGTAAATTTGGGTATGAGCGCAAAGAACGACAACGTTTCGACGAGAGGATTCTTCATGACTACCGATCAGCCGATTGATGTTGCGATTATCGGTGGAGGCCCCGCGGGCTATGCTGCCGCCATTTACGCTGCGCGTGCCAACCTGACGACGACCGTGATTGAGCAGGGCATGTCGGGTGGACAGATCGCCACGACCAATGAAGTCGAGAACTATCCGGGCATTCCGCTCTTGAGTGGCGCCGAACTCGGCGAGCGTTTTCAGCAGCATGCAGAGGGCTTGGGAGCTCAGGTCGCATGGAGCATGGTTACGGGTATCGATTACGATGCCGATGCAGCGCTGTTTACGGTGCATCACGATATGGGCGATACGCTGGCCTCGAGCGTTATCGCTTGCATGGGTGCCACGCCGCGATCTGCTGGTTTTGTTGGCGAGGATACGTATCGCGGTCGTGGCGTTTCATATTGCGCAACATGTGACGGCATGTTCTTCCGCGGCAAACAGGTCTTTGTCATCGGCGGCGGCAATGCTGCCTGCGAGGAGGCTCTGTTCCTGTCAGATATTGCCAGCAGTGTGACCATCGTGCTGCGCCGCGACCAGTTTCGTGCGCCTGATGGTGTTGTTCAGAAAGTACTCGAAAAGGACAATATTACAGTTAGGTACCAAACTAGTATTGTTGAACTTTCTGGTGAAGCGATGCCAACGACGATTGCCTTTAAGGACAATGCATCCGGGGAAATTCATACCGAGTCATTTGAGCCTGGCTCGTTTGGCATTTTTGTCTTTACCGGCACGCAACCCCATACCGAACTTGTTGAGCATTTAGTCGATCTGGCGCCTGATGGCGGCATTCTGACTGATGAATCCATGGCGACACGCACGCCAGGTCTATTCGCTGCTGGCGACATCCGTTCCAAACGCTTACGCCAGGTTGTGACCGCCGTTTCTGACGGAGCCATAGCAGCAACGAGCGCATACGCGTTTCTCCGCGGATAAGTACGATAATATATCTTATGTAAGGTTGTTATCTATTAACTAAATGGCGGGACGATGCATCAGTGCACTGTCCCGCCATTTTTCTTGCAGGCTATATGGTATGCAAAACTAGATAACCTAGAATACAATATAGAAAATGAACGGAGGACCTTTATGAACCACGTTAAACACGTTATTCCGATGTCTGATTCGTCGGTCAGCATTAAGCCTGAGGATATTCAGCCCACTGTGCTGCCCGATGCATTTATTCAGTCCGATATCGTGCGCAAACTCAATACGTTGAGTCTGCCGCGCTATGACCAGTTGCCCAATGTGACGCTCTACCGCGACCAGGTTATTGAGTATGTTGCGCTGTGGATGGAGCCGCTGTTCATTTGCGTTGAGCAGCCTATCATTACGCCATCGATGATCAATAACTACGTAAAGGTCGGCCTAGTGCCTGCTCCGGTCAAAAAGCAATATGGCCGCGAGCAGATTGCCCGCCTGATCGCTATCTGCATCTTTAAGCAGGTGCTACCTATTGCTGCTGTGCAGGCACTCTTTAACATTCAGCGTTTGAGCTACGATGCCCCGACGGCCTTTGATTATGTGGTCGATCAGCTCGAGGCATCGATTCGTGCGGCGTTTTCCGTCGAGCAGACTCCCGTGCCCGATACGGCGCATCAGGTAACGCGTGAGTCGCTGCTTGTGCGTAGCGCGGTATCGTCCTTCGTTTCGAAGGCTTACTTGATGAGCTATCTCAAGTTCAACGGGTTTAATAGCTAGCCGACGTATAAAACGGGCGGTACAAAGAGCCATCTGTCGCTTTGTACCGCCCGTATTTTTGCTTGATTGGACTTTATTTGCCCGAAGCCACGCCCATGCCGTAGCCGATAATGAGCCCATGCATTTCGGCATAGTATGAATCTAGCCCGTTACAGGGCATGATGATGGTTTTGGAGCCGGGCCAATGCTCGACTATGCGGTCAGTAAGCGCCTGGGCTCCAGCTTCGTTCTCAACGTGATCGATGACGACCTCGCCGCCGGCAAAACCCTCGGCTTCCATAGTGTCGATGATCTTGTTGAGCATCTTCTTTTCGCCACGCGTGTGCCCCACGAGTTCGATTTTACCGGCCTCGCTCGCCGTGCCCAAAATGCGGATATTGAGCTTGTTGGCAATAACGCCGGCTGCCTTAGGGATACGTCCGGCTTTGGCGAGGTTTTCGTAATTGCACAAGCTGAAGAGGATTTTGCTGTTCTGCTCAAGGCTATCGAAGTATGCGCAAGCTTCCTCGAATGAGACATCCGGATTGCTTGCAAGATAGCGGTCGAACAGCAAGAAAATGAGGTCCATTTTGCCGCCAGCTGCGCGTGAATTGACTAGATGAATCTGTCGGTCGGGC
>OHPC01001422.1_pt1 | contig 10274 bp, 10 predicted proteins | sample 1577631 | NCBI WGS metagenome assembly OHPC01 (sample SAMEA3879560, study PRJEB24766) | human gut metagenome | biome: human-associated habitat; feature: feces | place: USA | collected 1985/1987 | reverse complement strand
CTTCTGGCTTGGTGACGGAGACCACTTCGCAGTTGGTGGCCATGCTAGCACCTAGCTCAAGGATCTTATTTTCTAAGGCTTGAATAATGGTGCGGGATTGATCACTAACAGGAAAGACCCGACCATGATCTTCGACCTTCAGTTTGACGCCATTATCGGTAAAAAATTGGATGATATCATGATTATCAAATTGGGAAAACACACTGTAAAGGAAACGGCCATTTCCAGGGATACCGGCCATCAAATCGTCTAAGGTCCCGTTATTCGTGACGTTACAGCGACCTCCTCCGGTACCAGCAAGTTTCTTACCGAGCCTTTTATTTTTTTCGATCAGTAGCGTAGGTTGGCCATAAGAGGCGCTAGCAATAGTAGCCATCATACCTGCTGGGCCACCACCAATGACAATGGTGTGAAAATGAGTCATGTCGTTCTTCCTTCTCTTGTTTTTTCATGATTTGCTTTGTCCATTATATCATTTTATGGACGGCTTCGGAAATGAAGGAATCAAAAAACAAGCACCTTTCGATGCTTGCTTTTGAATGATTCTTTGATCAACTCATTACATGATTCCAAGGAAGTAACGGATGAAGAAGAAGGCAAGGACAGCACCAACAAATGGAGCAGTACCTGGTACAAGAAGACCATATTGCCAGTCGTTGTTTACTTTATCTTTGATTGGCAAGATTTGGTAAGCGAAACGAGGTCCAAGGTCACGCGCTTGGTTCATCGCGAAACCTGTAGTACCACCAAGACCCATACCGATAGCCCAAACGATCAAACCAACAGTGAATGGAAGCATTGCTTCGTTGGCATGTTCAGCAGCCATGATAGATGTCAAGAAGATAAATGTTGCAAAGGCTTCGACGAAGTAGTTACGTGGAAGGTTACGGCAGTTAGGGTTTGTAGAGAAGATGTTACGGATAGCAACACCATCAATTTGACCTTCAGAAGCTTTAAAGTGATCAGCATACATAAAGTAAGCAATCAAAGCTCCAAGGAAGGCACCAATCATTTCAGCGATTGCGATTGGGAAGAATTGAGCGATTGTCAATTTACCAAGAAGGACTTTAAGCAAAGCCATTGCAGGGTTCATTGAAACGCCGCCAAAGACAAACAAGCAGACAGTGATACCGAATGCCCATGTAGTAATCGCAAATAAGTGTCCAGTTCCAGCATATTTTGTTTTCTTCAAAACGTCGTCACAGTGTACGCCAACCCCGAAGATAATCATCAAAGCTGTACTCATAACTTCTGCAAGTAATTGATGTGTCATGTTAATAAATTTCTCCTAAATTAATAAATGTATTTTTGTAATTGGTTGTAAACTTCTTGAATCGGCAACTGCATCTTCTTAGCAATCCGCTGACAGTCTTCGTATTCAAGCGTCTTCTTAGTGATGGATCCGTACTGATTGATTTTAACCGTAACGGTACCAAATTCTGTATCGATTTGTTCAAATCGACGTTGCATGACCTTGCGGTCAACTTGTTGGTATCGAAAACCAATGGTACTGGTTTCTTTGAACAAGAGGGTTGAAAAATCTTCTAGCTGGCTAGTTTGAATCAAAAGTGTTAACTCAAAACCAGGACGATTCTTTTTCATAACGATGCTACGATAGTAGATATCCAAAGCGCCAGCATCCAAGAACCGATTTAGAATATAAGCCAGTTGTTCTGGTGTTTGATCATCGATTGTAGTGGTGATTTCAACGATGTAATCATCGGTGTGATGAACGTTGGTCGTGCTATGTGAGGCGTCTTCCTTTAATAGCGAACCGCGTAAAGCATTGAATTTTCCGGTATCTCTTTTACCAAATCCATAGCCGACACTTTGGATAGCAAAGTGGGATGGAATCGGTTCAAAGATGGGATCCAATGCTTTCAAGAGAGCTAACCCTGTTGGGGTGATCAACTCTGTTTTGACGGTGAAGTCTTGAGTGATCGGAATGGTGGTTCCCTTTCTCAACTGCATGACAGCAGGAACTGGAACCGGCATTTCCCCATGGGCGACTGAGATCGTCCCACTTCCCTCTGTGAGAGGAGTGGAGTAGACTGTGTCGATCCCGAGCGATTCCACTAGGATGAAAAAGCTAACGATGTCGACGATCGAGTCAATGGCACCGATCTCGTGGAAATGGATCTGCTCAACAGGCATGTTGTGCACAGCTGCTTCAGCCTTGGCAATGTCGAGAAAGACTGCAAGGCTCTTTTCTTTTACAAAAGGACTCAGCTGAGAAGCGGCAATCAAATCGTGGATGTCTGCATAACTGCGGGCATCCGCATGGGAATGTCCATGTTCATGATCGTGATGGTGTTTATGATCAAAATCGCCTTCAATCCCTGTATCTTTCTCCACGTGGTGAAGGTGAACATCAAAGTCAGTTCCCCAGATGGCGCTTTTAGCGATATGATCAACATGGAGGTGGAAGCCATCAATTCCCAGTTTTTCGAGTTCGGAGCGAAGCAAGGTGACATCTCCCCCAAGGTCAACCAATAGACCATTGAGCATATCACCACTTATTCCAGAAAAAGGTTCTAAAAATAGACTGGTCATTCGTTTTCCTTTCGATTGTGGTTGAGTCGGTTGATCATACAAGCTGAATAAGCTGCACCAAATCCATTGTCAATATTGACGACGGTGACTCCAGAAGCACAGGAAGTCAGCATACTCATCAAAGTCGTAAGTCCTTGAAGATTGCTCCCGTATCCGATACTAGTCGGCACGGCAATTACAGGCACATCCACAAGACCTCCAACAACGCTGACAAGGGCTCCTTCCATTCCAGCGATGACAATTACCACACTGGCCTTTTGAATCTCATCTAAGCGTCTAAAGAGGCGATGAATACCGGCAACCCCTACGTCATAGATCCGGTGGACCGCGTGGCCAAAAGTCTCTGCAGTTACAGCAGCCTCTTCGGCAACAGGGACATCACTAGTCCCTGCCGTCACAACGGCAATGTAGTGCTCCGCATCCACCTCTTCTTTTTTAGAGTTGAGAACGAAGCAGCGAGCTTCTGGATAATAATGGCCGTTAGGAAAGAGCTGAGAAAGAGCCTCTCCCTTTTGGAGAGAGACCCTAGTCGCAAGGATCGGCAATTCTTTTTGTAAAAGGAATTGCATGATACCTTCCATTTGCTCAACTGTCTTTCCTTCGCCGAAGATGACTTCAGGGAAGCCATTGCGACGTTGCCGGTCAGTATCAATTGCTGCATACCCTAGTTCTTTCACACCGTTAATTTGCTCCAGTGCATCCTCTACAGAGAGATGGCCAGCTTGCAAGTCACGGAGTGTTTGTTCTAGATTTGGTTGAAAATCCATGGTAGATTCTATTCAACAACGACAGAAAGTCCGTCGCGGATAACAGTTACTTTAGCATCTTTTCCTTCACGAGCTAAGGCTTTTTCAAGCGCTTCGTCAAATGAAGTTGCAAGTTCCATGTGCATACCTGTGATCAAAGCAGGATCGACAAGGTCAGATACAAAGATAACATGGTGGTGTACCAAAATACGAGCCAAGATTTGAGAAGTCCATTGGTCTGGGACAGTTTCCAAACGAGGTGTGTTGATGGCTTGTTCCAAGAAATCCTTTGGATCTTTGACGTCAGCAAGGTTACGATAGAATCCTTCTCCACCGTGACCGTCCGCACATCCAGCAACCATGATGATAGTTCCGCCTTCTTTGTTTGAAGCTTCAGCAGCTGTCATCCCTTTAACGGCTTGGTAGATGTTTTGGTCAAGTGGGAAACCACCGTTTGTTGAAATAGTGATGTCACTTTCGACCTTAGACACGTGTGCCAAGTCTGCAACAAATTCACAACCAACTTTGTGGGCTTCAACCATGTCCCCAGCGAAAGATCCGATGATGTGTTTTTCGCCGTCCAATACAACATTGACGATGAAGGCCAATTTTGCAGTACGAGCAGCGTAAAGCATATCTTCGTGAATTGGGTTGTGGTCAAGGTTACCAGTACGTGCTTTATCAGAGTTGATGAAATCACCTGAGTGGTTCGCCATGATAGTCTTGTATGAAGCAATACCTGGAAGGACTGATTTACGTCCACCTGAGAATCCAGCAAAGAAGTGAGATTCGATGAATCCTTCTGCTAGCAACAAGTCAGCTTCAGCAGCAATCTTGTTGATGATACAATCCCCACCTGAAGGAAGTTGACCGATCTTAACCATGTCATCGTCATTTGTTGAAATGTGCATAACGATTTCTTCATTATCAACGATTTCTTGGCCGTATTTGTTGATCAATTCTTCACGAGTTGAAGGACGGTGGAAACCAGTAGCAACCAAGATACGCACGCGTGCATCAGGGTTAACTGAGCGAATGCGACGCAAAATGATTGGGGTAATGATATGAGAAGGTACAGGACGAGTGTGGTCAGAACTGATCAACACGATGTCTTTTTTACCTTTAGCGAGTTCTTCCAAAGATGGGCTGCCGATAGGGTTATCCAATGAACGTTCAACAGTTTCTTCTTCAGACAGTGGGTTATGGAAGTTTTCCGCTTTTGACTCTAACAAACCAGCAAAGTTTTCATCTGGAATCTTTGCAACAATCGTCTTTTTGTCGTACGGTAATTTAATTTCTACCATTATTTGCGATCTCCTTTATTATTAATACTTACACCAGTATTATAAGTCTTTTTTTAAAATACATAAGTATCATTTGATGTTAACAAAGGATGATATAGAATTGGTAGTATAGGTGTATTATTAGTGTTATTAAGATATCACAATAAACAGTAAAGTAATAAGAGGAAGATGCTTGTGAATTCAGAATTTTTAGTTAATTTTTTAGAAGAGAGACGAACTCCAATTATTAAGAAAAAATACCATAGTTATCTATCTTATCGAGGGGTTAAGGATGATTACATCTATATTTTAAAAGAAGGGATTGTTAAAACTAGTGTTATTATGCACGACGGACGTGAGTATAGTTTTTCTTATCTCAAAGCTATTGATATTGTTTCTTTGATTCGAGATGAAGTATCAAATTATTCAAATTCTGCTTTTAATGTGAGAGTAGAGACCGATGAAGCAAGTTTTTATCGTATTTCTCGAGTTAAATTTTGGAATTTTGTTAAGGAGCAAAAAGAACTGCAGGACTACGTATTGGATTATTATTGCCATAAGCTCTCTGAGAGTATGGAAGCTCAGCAGTATATGATGATGAATGGGAAAAAGGGAGCAGTTTGTTTTCAGTTGCAAAAACTAAGCGGCTTGTTTGGTGTAGAGCAAGAAGATGGCGTCTTGATTGATTTCAACATTACCAATGAAGATATTGCTGGCTTTTGCGGAATTTCGACGCGAAACAGTGTCAATCGCATTCTCAACGAATTAAAACGAGAAGGAGTTTTGGATATTCGACAGCAAAAAATCGTGATTTTGGATAATGAAAGGATTGAAGAATTTATAGGAAGGGAGCTATTCTAAGATGGCAACAGAAGCACAAATCAGACAAGAAAAAGAAGAAAAATTACAAGATATTTTACGGCAAATCGGAAAAGTAGCCGTTACCTATTCAGGCGGAATTGACAGTTCTTATCTCTTGAAGGTAGCCTTGGATACCTTGGGACCCGACAATGTCATTGCAGCTGTCGTGAACTCTGAGATGTTCTCAAATGAAGAGTTTGATCTAGCACTCGACTTGGCTGATCAGCTAGGAGCACCGGTGCTTGGTTTGGAAATGAGAGAATTGAGTGATCCGCGGATTGCTGCCAACACGCCCAATATTTGGTATTACACCAAACAATTGATGTACCAAACCATTAAGGATTCGGTCACGGAATTGGGATTTGAGCAATTGGTGGACGGTATGATCATGGATGATATCAACGACTTCCGTCCTGGGATCAAGGCTCGGGATGAAGCGGGTGTCCGTAGTGTCTTGCAAGAAGCAGGTCTCTATAAGACAGAAATTCGTCAATTGGCCAAGGAAAGAGGCGTCTCCAATTGGAATAAGGTGCCATCTTGTAGCGTTGCCTCACGCTTCCCATACGGGGTGAAAATCACTTCAGAAAATGTGCAACGGGTCTTTGAAGGGGAAGAGTTCCTCGTAGGGCTCGGCTTTGAGCAAGCCCGTGTGCGGGTGCATGGGGACTTGGCGCGCATCGAAGTGGAAGAAGATCGTCTGCTTGAAGCCATTCAACTGCATGACAAGATCAATGACTACATGAAGAAAATCGGATTTACATATGTAGCCTTGGATTTGGCCGGATACAAGTACGGCCGGATGAATGACTCATTGGATGAAAAAACCAAAGAAAAGATTATGGCGGGTTAAGAAATGCAGGAAGTGATAAGATTCTGGTTTGAAGAGTTGAAGCCAGAGGATTGGTTCAAAAAATCAGATGCGCTGGATCAAGAAATGCGCGTGCGTTTTGAAGAACTTTATTGGAAGGCCAATCGTGGGGAATTGTTCAGCTGGCGCGCGTCAGATCAAGGGCGTTTAGCAGAGATTTTGCTCCTGGACCAGATTCCTCGCAATATTTTTCGAGGGACGGCCCAAGCTTTTGCGACAGATTCCTTGGCCTTGGTATTGGCCCAAGAAGGCTTAGAGCAAGCCTTGGATCTACCAGTTGTACAAAGAGGATTTTTCTACATGCCTTTTATGCATTCTGAGTCCTTAGTCATTCATGAAGAAGCCCTGCGCTTGTTTGATCAACCGGGGCTCGAAAAACGCTTGAAGTATGAGAAGATGCATGTGGAGATTCTCCGACAATTTGGGCGCTATCCGCATCGCAATGCCATTTTAGGAAGACCATCGACCAAAGAAGAAGAGGAGTATTTGAAAGAACATGCAGGCTTTTAAAAGAAAAAAGGGATATTGGGTCAAGCTCTGCTGGGCGCTCCTGTTAGCTGGACTTTGCTTACTAGGCTTGAGGTCTTATCAGGGAGCGCAGGGAAAAACGGTATCTTCTCGTGATACGGTTACGATGGGCTATACTCAATTTCCGGCTAATGTTGATCCAGTCAAAGAGTACAATGGCTGGTTTACAGTGCGCTATGGGGTCGGGGAGACTTTGTTTAAAATGAATGATCAGCTACAGATCCAGCCTTGGCTTGCCACCAAAGGTGTGCAGTTGTCTCCACTTGAGTGGGAAATCACCATCCGTCAAGGGGTTCATTTCCATGATGGGAGTCTCATGACTCCTAAGACAGTCAAGGAGTCCTTGGAACACCTTTTGGCGTCCAATCAGCGGGCAGCAGGTGAATTAATGATCGAGCAAATAACAGCGACGGATCAAAGTATTCGGATCAAAACCAAAGATCCTCAACCGATCCTTTTGAACCTCTTGGCGGATCCTTATTCGACCATTATTCATGTTGGAGCTAAAGAGTCGACTGGAAAATCGGTTGTAGCGACAGGTCCTTACCAGATGACAGCTTTTCGACCAGAGAATGGTGCTAGTCTAAAGGCCTTTCACAACTATTGGAATGGGGCCCCTAAGGTACAGAAGGTCGAGATTAATTCATTTTCAGATGCGACTTCGATGAGTCTTGCCTTAGATGCAGGGGAGATCGATGCGGCTTATGGAATGCCTGCTCTCAATCTAGCTTCTTATCGCCAGAAAAAAGGCTATCGGATTTCAGAAGTCGATGGCTCGCGCTATCTTTCATATGTCTATAATTTCCGAGATCCTTGGATGCAGGATAAGACGCTACGAAAAGCTCTTGATTTGGTGATTGATCGGAATACCTATAGTCAATCGCTCTTTCAAAAGGGTTCCCAAGCCACAAGTGGTCCGTTTCCAAGTCGTTTTCCTTTTGCTTTAGAAGAGCCTGTTCCAAATGCGAATGCCAAGGAAGCAGAGAAACTCTTAGATCAAGCGGGATATTTGAAAAAAGCGGATGGTTTTCGCTATAAAGACGGTAAGAAGGTTACATTGACAGCTCTTTCTTATGATCGTTTACCTGAGATTCCTTTAGCAGTTCAGGCGACACAAGCTTCCTTGAAACAAATTGGGATCGATGTGAAGATTCGGACTGTTGAAGTAGGATCGATTGCTGCTGCAGAAGACTATTCGTTTACACCGTATACCATGGTGGCGACTCCAGTGGGTGACCCCTATCCCTTCTTTAAGAGCTCGCTGGCATCAGACGGCTCGGTTAACCTTGGAAAATACAAGAGCGCCAAGGTAGACCGATTGATCCAAGCCCTTGCGATAGAAGGCAATCAAGAGAAGCGCCAAGAGCTGAGTAAGGACCTTCAAAGGGAAATCAAAGAAGACCTACCGATTAGCTTTTTGGTGACGTTTAAGGTGGCGGTTATTATGAATGATCGCGTGTCAGGACTCACATCGAGTGCCTCAGACTATTATCATATTACCAATCAATTAAAGAAGGAATAAGGATGATTGAACTCCAACATGTAACGGTCCAGTCCCAGGATCGGATCATTATTGAAGATTTATCGTTTCAGTTGAAAAAATCCCAAAGTCTTGCGATTGTCGGAGAAAGTGGCAGTGGGAAGTCTACCTTGTTGAAGATTTTGCTAGGGCTCCCCTTGAGAGATCTTTGGATTGCAAAGGGACAGTATAGTTGGCAAGGAAAGGAACAGCTCCAGCAGTCCACTCCCTACCCTTTCGTTGGGAATGAGATGGCTTGGGTTAGCCAGCAAGCTGGAAGATTTTTTTATGATCGACGAACCATTGAAAACCATTATAAGGACCTGGTCAACAGTCTAAAAGGGCGGACTTCCAAAGTTCGTTCTCTCAAAGAATGTATGGACCTGGTCAGTTTAGATATGAAGAAGGTTGCGCCTGCCTATCCCTTTGAATTAAGTGGGGGCATGATGCAGCGGGTGGCGATCGCTTTGTCTTTGGTCTCTTATCCTAAGATTTTGCTAGCTGATGAGCCCACCAGTGCACTGGATGTTGTCACCAAGCTAGAAATCGTGGATTTATTAGATCGCCTAAAAAGAGAAGAAGGATTGGCTCTTCTATTAGTGACACATGATATGGCAGTTGCTGCAGCTTTGACGGATCAGATGCTTGTGATCCGTGAGGGACAGGTCATTGAGCAGGGACCTACAGCCCAATTGTTGCAGTCTGCAACAGAAGACTATACAAGAGAGCTGCTTGCAGCAACCCCACGTTTACGGAAAGGAGCCTCAGATGGGCACAATATTGACCTGTAAAAATCTACAATTTACTTACCGTAATTCTGCTTCAGGGATGCAAGTAGGGCCGATTTCATTTGAGTTAGAAGAGGGGGAGAGCTTTGGGATCGTAGGAGAATCTGGGTCTGGAAAGACTAGCCTCAGTCATCTCCTGTGTCGTTTTATCACCCCTGATCAAGGGCAACTCTATTTACAGGGCCGGTCTTTTGAAGAATTTTCAACGAAAGAATTCTATCAAACGATCCAGTATATTGATCAACACCCACATGCTAGTTTTCATCCAGCACGCTCGGTTTATTCGAGTTTGATGGAAGTCTGTGATCATTTTGATCAGGCCACAACAAAAGCTGAAAAAGAAAAAGCAGTTGAAGAAGTTTTGGACGCGGTTCATCTCAATTGCCATCTGCTGCAGCAAAGACCCCAATTTTTAAGTGGTGGAGAGTGCCAGCGGGCAGCTATTGCGCGTGCTTTGCTCATCAAACCGAGAATCCTCGTTTGCGACGAGATGACCAGCGCCCTTGATATGACCATTCAAGCAGAACTGATGCGCTTGATGGAGCAACTAAAAGATTGCTATCAGATGAATTTTGTCTTTATCTCTCATGATCTAGCCTTGGTGAGCCAATTTTGCCAACAGATATTAGTTTTAAAAGATGGACAAGTAAAAGAGATGGGAAGGACAAGTGATTGCTTAAGTGCTCCACAAAATCCTTATACTCAGGAACTGTTAGATACTTATCAGAAGCAAGAAAGGTGGCTGAATAAATGTTTCGACTAAGCTGTAAATTGTTGCTTCGTTTCTTTCTGATCTTACTAGGTGTCAGTTTGATCTCCTTCTTACTCATGTACTTAGCACCGGGAGATCCAGCTAAAAATATGTTGGCTTCGCAGGGGATTCCTTTTACAAAAGAACTGTTAGAGGCCAAGCGTTTGGAATTTGGCTTTCAGGATCCTTTCTGGGTACAGTATGGACGATGGTTGTTGGGAGTCTTCCATGGAAATCTGGGAATAACCTATCATTCGGGATCTTCCGTCGCAAAAGAGTTGGCCTTTTATTTTCCTAACACTTTATTCTTAGCAGGATTTACCTTGTTCTTAACTCTCTTGATCTCCATTCCGCTGAGTTTTATCTCAGTATTTTAT
>OHPC01001416.1_pt1 | contig 10324 bp, 8 predicted proteins | sample 1577631 | NCBI WGS metagenome assembly OHPC01 (sample SAMEA3879560, study PRJEB24766) | human gut metagenome | biome: human-associated habitat; feature: feces | place: USA | collected 1985/1987 | reverse complement strand
CATGAACTGAAGGATATGTCAGAACAGGCATCTGAGATGGAAGATGCGACAGAACTGGATCAGTTTAATAAAAAACTGGAGAATAAGAATGCATACCTGCTGGTGAGAAAAGACGGAACAATCGTATATACGGGCAGCGATGATGATCGTGTAAAAGCGGTGATCGAACAATTGCCGGGATATGGAGATACAGATACAACATCGGAGAACGGAATTTATCTTGGCGGAGATGCAGAAGCATTGGTAAAACAGGTAGATTTCAGATATGATGACGGCAATAAGGGAAGTGCGTTCATTGTGTCAGATGTATCCAATGTAATTCCGGAGGTTGGACAGTTTTTCTGCGAAATCCTGATTGGAATTGTAGTGATACTGATACTTACTTCGGCAGCTCTTATTATATGGATTTACCGTGCGGTTATGGGGCCGATCGGCAAGATGCAGACAGCGGCGCAGAATATCAAGGATGGGAATCTGGATTTTGAGTTGAAACCGGAGGCTGACGATGAACTTGGAAAACTCTGCCAGAGCCTGGAAGAGATGAGAGGACGCCTGAAGGAAAGTGCCGAAGAAAAATTGAAATATGACAAAGAAAGTAAAGAACTGATAAGTAACATTTCACATGATCTGAAGACACCTGTGACAACGATCAAAGGTTATGCCGAAGGAATTATAGATGGTGTTGCAGATACACCGGAGAAGATAGACCGGTATGTCAGAACAATCTACAATAAAGCGACAGAGATGAATACGCTGATCAATGAGCTGACATTATATTCTAAGATCGATACGAATAAGATCCCTTACAATTTTAATATCGTGTCGGCGAATGAATATTTCAACGACTGTGCGGATGACCTGTCGGTTGAACTGGCAGCACAGAATGTAGGATTTGGTTATTTTAATTATGTAGAGAAGAATGTACGGATCATTGCAGACCCGGAGCAGGTAAAACGTGTGATTCACAATATTGTCAACAATTCGTTGAAATATATGGACAAACCAAAGGGAATGATCAATCTGCGTGTCAAAGATGTAGGAGATTTTGTACAGATTGAACTGGAAGACAACGGAAAAGGAATTGCAGCAAAAGACCTGCCGAATATCTTTGACCGATTTTATCGGACCGATGCGTCGAGAAATTCGTCCACCGGAGGAAGTGGAATCGGTTTGTCTGTAGTAAAGAAGATTGTAGAAGAACACGGCGGTAAGATCTGGGCAACAAGCAGAGAAGAGACCGGAACGACAATGTATTTTGTACTAAGAAAGTATCAGGAGGTACCAGTCAATGAGTAAGATATTAATAGTAGAAGACGAAGAAGCAATTGCAGATCTGGAACGGGATTATCTGGAACTGAGCGGGTTCACCGTAGAGGTTGCAACTGACGGAGATATAGGACTTCAGAAAGCACTGAACGAAGATTATGATCTTCTGATCCTGGATCTGATGCTGCCGGGAACAGACGGATTCGATATCTGCCGTCAGGTGCGTGATGTGAAGAATACACCGATCGTGATGGTATCTGCGAAGAAAGATGATATCGATAAGATCAGGGGACTGGGGCTCGGTGCGGATGATTATATGACAAAGCCGTTTAGTCCAAGTGAACTGGTGGCGAGAGTAAAAGCGCATCTGGCAAGATATGACCGTCTGACCGGAAGTGCGGCAGAGAAGAATAAAGTGATCGAGATCAGAGGACTGAAGATTGATACAACTGCAAGACGTGTGTGGGTGAACGGAGAAGAACGTACATTTACGACGAAGGAATTCGACCTGCTGACATTCCTTGCGAGCCATCCGAACCACGTATATTCGAAAGAAGAGTTATTCCGGGAGATCTGGGATATGGAGTCCATCGGGGATATTGCAACGGTAACGGTGCATATCAAGAAGATTCGTGAGAAAGTAGAAGTGGATACATCCAACCCGCAGTATATCGAGACGATATGGGGTGTTGGGTATCGGTTTAAAGTATAAAAATATAACAAAATATTTTGAAATGCAAAAACCCCCCGGAGGTGTACCATGGTATGCTCCCCGTCAAGAGGACAATAAAAAATAATAAATTTTTGTATCGTCAGCCATGCTATGGCTGGCGATATTTTATGCTGCTTTTGTATATTGCTCATGATATTTCATTGGTGTCATTACATGCAGTTTCCTTTGAAGTCGTTGGTTGTTGTAGTAATCTATGTAATTAGCTATCGCAGTAATCAAAGAGCTTCTGTCATTAAAACGCTGTTTATAATACATTTCTCGTTTTAGAATTCCCCAAAACCCTTCCATTGGTCCATTGTCAATACAGTGGGCAACTCTAGACATACTCTGCTTCATATGATGTTTTTTTAATCTAGTATAAAACTGTGCGCTTGTATATTGAAAGCCTCGATCAGAATGAACTAATGGGTGTGCATCTGGCTCCTGACGAACAGCCTCATCAAACGTGTCCATAACTAATGGATTATCATTATGATCGCTGATTTTAAAGGAAACAATCCTTCTATCATATAAATCTAAAATAGCACTCAGATAAACTTTATGAACTTCTATTCCGTTGTAGTATTTAAATTCAGAAACATCTGTAAGCCACTTTTCATTCGGTTTTTCGGCGTGAAATTCACGGTGTAAATAGTTTTTTGCTATGTGATCAGGATTTCTGTCTCCTCTGGTACAACTCTTAGGTTTCCATTTAATATTTGATTTTATATCGTATTTCCTACAAATACGAAGTACTCGTTTATCATTCACATGAATTCCTTTATGTCCATCTAATTCATCACGAATCCTTCGGTATCCCATATCTGGATGCTGGTGATGAATCCTTTGGATTTCAGTGGATAGTCTTTCGTTTCGAAGTTCATTATTACTTTTCGGATATTTTCCCCAGCGGTAATACGCAGAACGTGTAACATTAAGATATTTACAAAGTCTATCTATGGGATAATGCTTAGTAGACGATAGTTTTTGGATGGCTTCATATTCGGCTAACCGATGGATTAAAGATAGCGACCCCTCCTTTCCAGTTCTCTGACTTTTTTTAACAGATCATTCTCCATTTGTAAGTCTAGATTTCTTCTTTCCAGTTCAGCTATCTTGTCACGTAGCTCTTCTTCAGGTGTTCTGCTTGGAAGAGAAGCTATACGACGTCCACGTCTGTCTTCCAGACCCGCTTGACCCATCTTTTCGTATCGTATTACCCAATTGCGAACTTGTTGATAGGAACAATCATATTTGAGTGCCATTGCACCATAATTCTTATCATTTGCAAGACAATCTGTTACTATTTTTAATCTCTCATCAAGTGTAGTGTTCTTTGCCTTTTTCATGTAAGCACCTCCAGTGGATGTTTTTAATATTCCACCAGAATTATACACCTTAATCCAATCGGAAAGCTGTCTGTGTGAACGAATTCCGTATTTTGTGCAAATATCCTGAAGAGATCCTTCTCCGTTAAGATAATCATTTATAGCAGATATTTTTAAATCTTTTGAATAAGATTTGTTTTTCGGTTGATTGAGTAATCCAGTTGGTCCATCATACTGATAAATAGAAATCCAATTTCGAATACTATGATGATCAACTCCCAATTCTTTTCCTGCTTGCTGTATGCCAATTTCTCCTGCAAGGTAGCGTTCGACTATTTTTACTTTTTCTACTGGTTCTATCTTACTCTTTCTGAACATGAAAATACCCCCATATAGGACTTTTATATTTCATTGTCCTATATGAGGGTAGCATACCATCAGCCGTGGCCTTATTTATATCATTTCACTCTTTTTTGAAATAGAACAACACCACAGCAACAACTCAAATCGACTTAAAATTCCAGACTATTCGCATTCAGCAAGAAATACTTCATTCCCATGATGACAAAACCTTCATCATTTCTCCAAGGCTTTTTGCTGCCATTTACAATGACGATCTTCTTGAAAGAGTCCGGGATATTACGCAGAGAATTGAACTCCTGCGTCTGTTTTTCTTCCGAAGTCATGTCATATGCAACCTGGATATAGTATCTCTGGTTTCCTTGATTCACCACAAAGTCAACCTCCAACTGCTTGCGAACACGTTTGCCCTCTTTATCCTTATCGAAGATATCCACGACACCCACATCAACATTGTAGCCACGGATCAGCAGCTCGTTATAAACAATGTTCTCCATGATATGCGTAGGTTCCTGCTGTCTGAAATTCAGACGGGCATTTCTCAGTCCCAGATCAGTAAAGTAGTATTTCAGATTTGCACCGATATACTTTCTGCCCTTAATATCGTATCGGCTTGCCTTGGAAATCAAAAAGGCATCTGTCAAATGGTCGATATGCTTGGAGATGGTTTTATTAGCATAAGTCATCTGGCGCTCACTGGCAAAGGTATTGGCAATCTTTGAAGGGTTGGTCGGTGCGCCGATTGCAGATGCAAGCACATCAACCAGAATCCCAATCTCATCCACGTTCTGAATCTTATTTCTTTCAATAACATCCTTCAGATAGACATTTGCAAAGATGTTCTTCAGATAGTCCGCTTTCTGTCGTTCGCTCTGGAAACTTACGATCTGCGGCAATCCTCCGTAGATCATGTAGTCATCCCAGGCATCATCATAATCGCCGTCATAGACAGAATAAAACTCTGCAAAGGAGAGAGGGTAGATTCTAATCTCATCACCTCTGCCACGGAATTCGGTCACAATGTCGCTGGACAGGAACTTGGAATTACTTCCGGTGACATACACATCAATATTGCTCATGCGTAGCAGGCTGTTCAGCACTTCCTCAAATCGTGGCATGAACTGCACTTCATCCAAAAGGAGATAATACTTCCCGTCGTCTTTCATGGCATCCTTGATGTACTTGAAGCATACCTTGGGATCTCTTAATTCCTCGTTCTCAATACCATCCAATGCAATTTCAATAATATGATCAACATCAACGCCGTTCTCCAGTAAGTATCTCTTAAAGATGGTAAACAGCAAAAAGGATTTGCCACATCTACGAATGCCGGTAATCACCTTTATCATTCCATTATCTTTTCGCTCGATCAGCTGCTGTAGGTAAGCGTCTCTTTTAATCTCCATCGTTACACTCCCCATTTCCGTGCATCTGCACGTTTTTTAGTAATGATATTCTATCACAAAACAAGTTGAATTTTAATATCCATTCCCATTTTATGTGCATCTGCACGTTTTTATGTATTGTTTTTTCCCGGGGTCAGGCACTGGATGCTTTCAGTTACCAAACTAAAGAGGCACTCTTTCATTATGAACACTTTTCCATCAAATATAAAACAAAAATTCAACTCTACTATTCCGGATATGGCAGATCATCCTGGGCTCTTTACCCCAAAAAAGTACTTGCGATGTAGCATTTATATTATTACTAATAATACTATCATTTATGATTATCCTAAAACAATAGAATGCACGCTCTGCGAGCATTCTATTGTCATGTATTCTTCTTCCGGTTTATTGTTGTACTTATACTTTGCCATAACAACAAGGTATCCGTTGTCCCACTCCTTCACAGTTATATATCGCTCTGATCATACAGTATATCCAACCGTGGTGCTATTTCGCGTATATCGCTCCAACGATTTTTCCTCGAATACCGCAGGGCAGCAGCTTGCAGAGCAGGCTAAGGAACTTGTACTGCGCTCCTGCCACACAAATCGGCTTGCACTTCTTCTCTGCGATTTTCGCGATGTATGCACCGATCACTTCCGGGTTCGCGCCATTCTGCTCGTCTTTCTCCATCTGACTAACACTGCGTGAGATTCTGCCTCCGTATTCCTTGTCGCCAACGATTACCTTCTGCCGTGCCTGCGTGAAGCCTGTGTGGATATCACCCAGCTCAACAACTGTCACCTGAATACCATAAGGCTTTACCTCATTGTCCAGCGCGCAGGAGTACGAGGAAATCGCCGCTTTGCTGGCGGAGTAGCTTCCCTGCTTCCGAAAGAATCTCGCCTACTGCCTTCTGAACCGCATTTTCATCGGTCACATCCACGCTGATGTGTTTTATTCCGTCCTGCGGTACATTTCGGCGGCTGAATTCATAGACTGCAAACCCAGCATTTTTCAGTGCCGCGGCCGTACTGCGTCCGATGCCGGAACTGCCTCCCGTTACAAGAGCTGTTTTCATTGCTTTTCTCCATTTTTTTCATCCTTCGTCAATGTCGCCATAAGCAGTTTTCTGGATTCCTGCTGGAATGTAATCATCTCATTCCAATGGCTATTTCGTACCGCCGTGCTCAACTCCTGGCGAATTTCCTCGTTTGGCACAAAGGCTGTTCCATTTTCTTCGTTGTATCCAAGATAGCCCAGATGAATCAGATAAGTTATAACGTCATCCCTGTTCTGAATTTTCGCTGGATCATTCTTAAAGCTTGCTGTGTTGACCTCGACCTCTGCGCCAGATAGCATCTCAATAATAGCCGTTTTCAATCCGTCAAAGTTCATACAAATCAACGGAACCACAACCTCATACGAGCCAGTTTCCGACCAATAACTTCTGAACTTTCCTTTTGTCATCAGGCTAACAACTGCTTTGGGATTATAGACCTGATAGCCATCCAGTAAATATCCATCGTACCATTTCTTCACTTTTTCAAAATCTCTGTTGTACTCTTTACAGAGGTCTTTCACTTCATTTTCAGTGAAGCCAATATACGGTGCCAATCCGAACGCCTGAAGCATTGTGAACTCGTCAAGATTATTTACCGCAGACTGAGCTTTTTCCTTTTTTATTGGCAGAATTCCCGTAAGATAAGCAAGTTGGATATATTTTGTCGGCTCAGTTCCCTTGAACATCCCACGCAGGAAGTTAATGTACTCATCCTGAATGGTTTCGCTCATTTCACCGTCTCGAATCAGAACATCCCATTCATCAATAATGATGATGAACTTTTGACCGGTTCTTTCTTTGACTCGTGATAGAGCGTCCGGAAGTCTTACCCCCTCTGCCGGAAGAGTTCCCGGGTAGATTTCCCGAAGCTCATCCAATACGCTTTTAGTGATAAATGGAACCACTTCATCAGCGTTTCCGCAGTTGGCAAGAAACCACTGAATATCAATATGAATCACATCGTACTTATTGAGGTGCCGCTTAAAATCTGATGCTTTTGCTATTTCCAGACCAGAGAACATTTTCTCCGAATCGCAACCCTTGCTATAATACGCCGCCAGCATATTAGCTGCATATGACTTTCCAAATCTCCGAGGACGACTATTGCAAATATAGCCATCCATCGTATCAAGAACGCTATTGGTAAAATTGATCAGTCCGGTCTTATCCACGTATATTCTGGAATTCAGAGCAACTTGAAATGCACTGTTATCTGGATTAACAAATCTTCCCATGCAGTTCAAACTCCTTTCTGGAGCTGTCTCTTATAAAAGGCTACAACTCACCCATTGTGCATTGATTTTACCATTTAGCAGGTCAAATAGCAAGTCAACAAGTCCACGTACTGCCACTGTGCTCACGGCGGGCGCCAGTCACCTTAAATTTTTCATTGCTTATCAGTCTTTTGCTTCGGATGCTTCATCTTCTCCTGCACTTCGTCTGGTACATCGATCAGGCCGAATCGGTAGAACATTCCGAATATGTAAGTTACGCCTCGGATATCCCCCAGAGCCTTTGGCCTATCCACTACTTTCTCTTTCCTATTTCCCAGTGCCAGCAGCACCGAGCTCCATGCCAGACTTTTGCTGTTCTTTCTGCGGTCGATCCAGAGCTCCTTTGTGTATTCGCCGTTCTTACCTTTGCGTACCTCATAAGAAAACGGCAAGCCGGAATTGGTTTTAAATTTTACCCCAGCATAGGCCACAACTACGCTCCAGAAGTTTTCTTCTGTCGGATCAGCCCTCCATCGCTTCATTGCTCTGTATCTCCGCTGCCGCTCTGCTCCAACACTAATCTTCTCTTTTTCCGTACCTGGAAAGTACACGCCTTTTTTATAAGGCAGGTACGAGGTGATGGATGCTTTGGAAAGGTCAAGGGCTGCTGCGGTTGATAGCAATGCGGTTTTATAGTATTGTGTTTCCCGGTACTTTTCAAAAGCGTCCTGCACCTTCTCCGCCACATCCGACTCATACACACCGGCCGTGATGAGTAGCTTCCGTACCTTGATTGGATTTAATCCCAGCTCATCGGCAATGGCCTGCAAGGACATCTCAGAATCATAAAGCGCCACAGCACTTTCCATCTGCTCTTTCAGGTTCTTTCCGGCATTGAACTCCGGCTTCAGCTTCTTTCGACCGCCGCCGGGCTTCCGTGGTTTATATGCTCTTTTCTCTCCCATATTATCCTTTTCTATTTCCATCACAATCTATATGACATCCTTCAAAATATACCGTGTGAACTCCTGAAGTTTCGTTTGTCCACACGGCATGATTTTCTCATGGGCGAAGTTCCTTGACGATAGTCTGAAACTCCTGCTCTGTATCCACAAAATGATAAGGTGCATATTCGCCATATGCTGTTGGCCTGCTGATTGTTACAAGCTGTATTCCCTTATAACCAACGACCTTATTCAATTCCCTCTTTAATTCTACCAGATGCTTTCCATGCGTTGTTTTCAGAGCAAAACAGCCATGTGCATCACGATCTTTCGCTACCAGATAACACATTATTCAGCACCTCCTTCATATTGTAGGACTTAAGATCTTCATTGATGCCGGCAGCCTGCTTGCGGACGTTTGGCTCGGCTAGGTCGAATGCTTTCAGAATCGACTTCTGCGTTGCCGTCACTGCGTAATCCATAGAGTACTCGCGGTCGATGTGCCGCACGATTTCGATCTTTTCAAGTTCGTGGATCGCGGCAGGCACGGTCATGTAGTTCTCTTTGTGATGTGTTTTCAGCATCTGTTCCTTGAGCAGGAAGTGCATCCGGTTTCGAATGATCAGTGCTACAAACTCGATGAAGATCTTTGCATGTAGCGCCTCATTGGTCTGGCAGCGCATAGTTCTGTCACCGAGGAAGGTTTTATCTTCCCTGAAGAGTTCTTCGGATGCATCCCGGCTCTTATAGAGATCGAGTGCATCCGAAGAACTCAACTTCTCGGATGTAATGATGACGAAGTACCCACACAGAGATATCTCCTCATCGATGACCTCATAACGTTCCCGGCCATACATAAACTTTTCGTCATCCTGACCTTCATGATAAAAGATCAGATCGAAATACCTGCCGAACTCCTTGGAGAGATTCAGCTTCATCCCCTGATGCTCGCGAAGGTACAGCGCCATCCGGTCGATCTTTTCTTCTACATTCTCTCGTTCGGAAGTCTGCTTCCATTCGTTATAGAAAATGTGGAAATAGCGCTTCTTCTCATCCGAAGGATACAGCTGGTGCTCCACGGTGAGTCCATTCACCTTGTAATCACGCAGGCTGAACTCACGCTTTTCTTCGAAGCTGCCTTTGACCGACAGGACGAGATCACGGACCAGAGATTTCATCCCCTTCATCATGATGATGAACTCGTAACCGTTCTTATCCATGAAGTGGATGTTTTCTTTGCTGAAGTATCCTCGATCAAGGATGAAACCGACCTGACGGTATCCATAGCCCTTTGCCTTCTCCAGCATCTGCTGGAGCTGAGAGACATCGACGATGCTTCCGGGATACTCCTCATAGTAAAGAGGCTCGGAGTTGTTATGGTCATAGGCGATTGAGTAGTTCAGGACCGGCTTTCCGTCGTCATCCTTCGGATGACCGATCTCGACACACTCCAGATCACCTACCTGGCAGTTCTTGTTGGTCGAATCATACGTGATATAGATCTTTTCACGGTGATCATGCCGGTTGTTCCATTCATTCTGGAAAGCGATGCACTGGTCTCTCGTAATACTGTTAATAAACGAAGAGACCTTGGAATCACTGTACAGCTTCATCCCCTGCGTAAACAGCGGATGATTGTACGCATAATCCGGATAGTACTGACCGGCGTTGTTTTCCGTAACGATGGAATATGCTGCCAGATCCAGGAAGAGACCAGCTTCCTTTCCAATCAGTCGTCCGATGATCTCATCCAGATGATACTCGGCAATGACCTTGCGGATCACGATGAATGCTCCGATTCTGAGACAGGCGCTCCGATCAGCGATTTCCCGGGTCTCCGGAAGTACCGCTTCAGGAAAGTATTTTAGGAAGTTAGTGTTTGGATACATCGTCTCAGCAGAAGCATCCAGGCACTTGACGATCGTCGTATTCTTCGGAACGGTGTAATGCTTATCCGCACTGTACTCGCGATCGTAAGCGTAGTAAATATAGGTTATTCCACGAATTGTTTTCCGTGTGATTCCATGTCTGGAATCCGGAATTTTGACC
>OHPC01001409.1_pt1 | contig 10360 bp, 7 predicted proteins | sample 1577631 | NCBI WGS metagenome assembly OHPC01 (sample SAMEA3879560, study PRJEB24766) | human gut metagenome | biome: human-associated habitat; feature: feces | place: USA | collected 1985/1987 | reverse complement strand
TGTAAAATTACTTTCTTCATAGTACCTCCATTATAGCATAGGACGACAAAATATTCTGAAAACGATTGGTCAAGCCTGAAAACAAATGAAAAACAGGCCAAATAGTACCTGTTTAACTCAATTTTTTATAAATCACTCAAGCAACGATGTTTAATACTGAAGTCAAAATAAGCATTTTCCTGAAGCTTATAAAATATCTCTCTGTAGGCTTCTTCGTCAAAGTGATCTCCACGATAGAGAATCTCAAAACTCAAACCCTCATACTCCAAGAAAGCATTGGACGTCTTGAAACCATTACGCTTATAGAAATCCCAACGCGCCGCTCGTTGTTCTGGATTGTCATTGGGTTCATCCAAACGCTCAACTTCTAAAACCATAGAACGAGATGGACCATAAAACTCTACCAGTTTATCAATAATCTCACTTCCGTAGCCATGACTCCGCATTTGAGGGACAATGGCAAAGAAACTCACATAAAAAACTTTGGCATTGTATAGAACTGAGGCAAATCCAACAAAATCATCCTCGTCATAAAAGGCAAAGAAATGATAATCATCACGACCATCTAGTTGTAAGAACTCACTCAAAGGAATACGTTCTTCTTCTGGAAAGGCCTCATTGTTTAGACGCTCCACCCTATCTAAGTCTGGAAACTCCTTGGTAATTAATTGGCTACGTAAAGCCATAAAATTCCCTCCTTTTTGATGCTCATACCTATAGGTCATTATAACATTCTAGAAGACGGTTGCAAGTTTCGAGAACTAAGGTTGGGATAAAGAATGGCTGTAATATCTTTCACACGACGGCGAGCTTCCAATGTTGGGTAATCCAACTCATATTCTTCAGGAATTTCAACATCCCAAAGGCGAAGGTTGTTAATCACACCATTTTGGTAACCAATTTGTGGCACATCGTAAGGTACAGCACGAAGGACTTGAGCGTTCTTATAAGTTGGGACAAAGCGACCATCTTCATTGCTTTCAAGGACAACATCACCAAAGAGTTTCACATAGACAATATCGTGGTCTTTACGTGTTTCCCAAACATTTCCTGTTGAACCAAACCAACCATCTGGTAGTTCCACTTGGTAACCATCCACAATACGTTGTTTGAAAAGTCCGTAACGGTAACGAAGACCATTACCAAAACCTGGATAACCAGTAGTCGCAAGTGAATCCATAAAGGCAGCAGCCAAACGACCAAGACCACCATTACCAAGTGCCATGTCATGCTCAGCTTCTACAACTTCACGGAAGTCAATATCAAGTTCTGCGAATCCCTCTTTAACAAGGTCAAGAATACCAAGGTTGAGAAGGTTAGTTTCCAACATACGACCTGGAAGAAATTCAATCGAGAAGTAGTAAGCAATCTTTTCTTGATTATCTGAAAGTGCATGGTTACGTTCAATCCATGTATTTGTGTAATATTTACGGATCAAACCAGCCAAGGCAGTAAAAATCTCCGTTGGTGTGGCCTTAGCAACTTTAATCAACTGCTCTTGATGGAGAGTATCCTTAAAGTCACGGATGAATTGTTCTTTTGTTAAATTTTCGAGTTGCATAGAAATCCTTTCTTACTACTTCCTTATCTTCAATACACTTCTTACAGGTATCTATTCAGATAAGAGGGAATTAGAAATTTTACTCAAACTTCCAAACCTTGCCAGACAAGATTCGAAACAGACATTTCAAAATCTTTATTTACAAAACTGTCAAAACAGCCAATTATATTATAACATGATTAGAGTTATTCTTCTATTCAGACTTTTAGACGCTTTCTCTATAATCTCTGCCAAGCAAAACTTAGGGACTAAATAATTTTAGAAGCGTTTTCAAACGCTTTACACGAAGATAACTTTTCCCTTGCGAGAAAAGTTATCTTTGGAATTATACTAATTGTTTGTACAAATCAACATATGCCAAACTTGCTGTATCCCATGAGAAGTCACGTGTCATCGCATTGTGCTGGAGTTGCTTCCAAGCATCAGCGTTGTTTTCGTAAACATCGAGAGCTTTTTCAAGGGTTTGAACCATCCAGTAACCTGAGAAGTTACCAAATGAGAATCCTGTACCTGAGCCTGTGACAGGGTTGTAAGGTTCAACGGTGTCACGAAGACCACCAACCTCACTAACTACTGGCAAGGTACCATAACGCATAGACATCATTTGTGAGAGCCCACATGGTTCAAAAGCTGAAGGCATAAGGAAAATGTCACAACCAGCATAAATTTGTTGAGCCAACTCTAGGTTAAAGGTAATGTTGGCAGACATTTTCTCTGGATAAACATGACCAAACCAAGAGAAAGAATTCTCGTAACCACTATAACCAGTACCCAAAAGAACAATTTGAACATCATGTTGCAAAATATTGTGAAGTTCGTTAACCACCAAATCGAAACCTTTTTGATCAGTCAAACGTGACACAATACCAATCAATGGAACATCTTCACGCACTGGGAGGCCAACACGCTCTTGAAGAGCTGCCTTGTCTTTGGCTTTACCTGACAAATCATCCACTGAGAAATGATAAGGAATGTGAGTATCTGTTTCTGGATCAAGGAGGTCCGTATCGATACCATTAACAATACCAGATAACTTACCAGATTCCATGCGCATGATTTGATCAAGGCCTTTACCAAATTCAGGTGTTTGGATTTCACCAGCATATGATGGTGAAACTGTTGTGACACGGTCTGCGTAAAGAACAGCTGCTTTCATCCAGTTGAGGCAATCATTCCAACGAAGGGTACCATCAGCATAACGCTCGTAACCAACACCGAAGATTTCCCAAAGCATACCACTGTCAAATTGACCTTGGAACTCAATATTATGGATAGTGAAGACCGTCTTAATACCTTGGTAAGCTTGAATCCAATGGTATTTTTCCTTAAGAAGGAATGGAATCATGGCTGTGTGGTAGTCATGAACATGGAGAATATCTGGAATAAAGTCCACTTTTTCCATCAACTCAAGGGCAGCCATTTGGAAGAAACCAAAACGCTCACCATCATCCCACTCACCGTATACCGTACCACGGTTGAAATACTGCTCATTATCAATGAAGAAGAACGTCACACCATCACGGACAATTTTCTTGATACCGACATATTGACGACGCCAACCAACATTTGTATAGAAGAAGCCAAGGTCTTCAACCTGATCGCCAAATTTAGCCGAAACCACATCATAATATGGGAGAATTACGGCAACTTCGTGACCATTTTTGACTAGAGATTTAGGAAGAGCACCGATAACGTCACCCAAACCGCCAGTTTTAGCGAAAGGAGCACCCTCTGCTGCTACAAATAAAATTTTCATCGTACAATATCCTCTGTTACAACGCTACCTTTTTTGATGACAACTAGGTTGTTTTCTGTACCGCGAATCGTAACACCTTCAGCGATTTCAACACCTTTATCCACAATCGCATACTCAACTGTAGCGCCTTTACCAACTTTAACACGTGGGAAGAGAACTGAGTGGTCCACGCTTGAACCCTCTGCCAAATCTACATTACGTGAAATCACTGAGTGTTCCACTTTACCACGTACAATAGAACCTGATGCAAACTGAGACACTTTAACATCAGAAGAAGTTGCATAGTATGTTGGCTCTTCATTTTTAACTTTTGTATAAACTTTTTGGTTTGGTGCAAAAAGTTTATAGAATTTTTGTGATTCCAACATATCCAAATTAGCATCAAAGTATGCTTTAACTGAGTGGATATTTGAAAGGTAACCAGTGTATTCGTAAGCAAAAGCATTTTCAGCAACTGCTAAATCGCGAAGCACATAACGAAGCTTACGTGGTTCTTCTTTAGCTGCTTCTTCTTCCAATTTTTCAATCAAGTATGGAGTATCCACAACAAAGATGTCTGTTGACATATTGTAAACTTCTTGATCTCCGCCTTGGAAGAGCTCATGGCTCAACACTTTGTCAGATTCATCAATTTCTAAAACACTGTTTACATCTGAGATTTGTTCTTTAGGAAGTTTTTTGTAGACAACAGTAATTTTTGGTTCTGTTGTATTGTGAAGGTGGAAAACTTGGTTAAGATCAATGTTGACCAAAACATCACTATTAAGAGCTACAGTCTGGTCTGAGCCTGAACGTTTAAGGTAGGTCAAAATTTGATGATAGTATTCTTTATCAACAGTTGAACTATCAACTGGAGTATTGTAGATACCAAGATAGTAGTGGCTGAGGAGAGTAGACAAGCCCCACTCACGACCTGAACGAATATGGTCGAAGACAGAACTAATGTTTTCGTTTTGGAAGATTCCGAAGACGCTACGGATACCGGCATTAGCCAAGTTAGACAACGGGAAGTCGATGAGGCGATATTTTCCACCAAATGGTAGGCTGGCAATAGGACGGTGCTCAGTCAAACCATCCATGTCATGGAATCCTACGGTATTTCCTAGAATTGCAGAATATTTATCAATCTTCATCTTTTGATACCCCCACTACTTCATTGTATCCTACGACTTGCACTTCCTCTGTACCGTCAATTTCCACACCATCAGAAACGTGTGCACCTTCACCGATAATAGCACGTTTAATTTTTGCACCTTTACCAATAACTGCACCACTCATAATCACTGAATCTTCAACGACCGCACCTTCACGGATTTGGGCACTTGTTGAGAGCACTGAATGTTTAACAGTTCCATAAACCAAACAGCCGTCAACAACGAGTGAGTCTTCAATTTCAGCATGTTCACCAAAGAAGTTTGGTGGAGCAATCATGTTACGTGAATAAATTTTCCATTGACGGTTACGACTATCCAAGGCATTTTCAGGAGAAATGTACTCCATGTTTGCTTCCCAAAGGGATTCGATAGTACCTACGTCTTTCCAATAGCCTTCAAATTCATAAGCATAGACGCTTTCACCTGTTTCAAGATAAGCAGGAATAACGTTCTTACCAAAGTCAGACATATCAACCGCACTCTTTTCAGCTGAAACCAACATATTGCGAAGACGTTTCCAGTCAAAGATGTAAATACCCATTGATGCTTTCGTAGATTTAGGATTTTCAGGTTTTTCTTCGAACTCGACAATACGGTTATTAGCGTCTGTGTTCATGATACCGAAACGGCTAGCTTCCTTAAGTGGCACATCAAGAACTGCTACAGTAAGACTCGCGTTGTTGTCTTTGTGTGCTTGGAGCATGTCATCATAGTCCATCTTATAAATATGGTCACCAGACAAGATTAAAACGTATTCAGGATTGATGCTGTCGATATAGTCAATGTTTTGGTAAATAGCGTGGCTGGTACCTTCAAACCAACGATTACCTTCGCTAGCTGAGTAAGGTTGAAGAATTGATACACCAGAGTCAACACCATCCAAGCCCCAACTTGAACCATTTCCGATATGGTTGTTCAAAGCAAGTGGTTGATACTGTGTAATGACACCTACATTGTTAATCCCTGAATTGGCACAGTTAGACAAACCAAAGTCAATGATACGGTAGCGTCCACCAAACTGAACAGCTGGTTTGGCAATACTTTGGGTCAATTTTCCAAGACGAGTTCCTTGCCCACCAGCAAGGATCAAAGCCAACATTTCATTTTTCATGAATAGTCCCCCTCATGATTTTTAGTTTCATCCCAAAAAGGATGACGAGATAATCAGTCGAAACTGGTTATGACAATTAAAGTAAGTTTTTCACTAATGGTAACAGTTCGAAAATCAAAAGCATCTTAGAATTGAGATTTTCTATCTATCACCCCGAAAAACAAATCGTGTACACGTTTAAGTCTACCCTTTATTTCAAGCGACGTTTTACACGCCAGATACTTGCTCCTAGAGCAGGTAGGGTGAAGCTAAGGGTATTTTCATAGTCCTTCCACTTCGCCTTTTGGGTACGGGTTTCAGGATTTCCTTCTTTCCAGACACCACCGAACTCTTCCATCTCAGTGTTAAGCACTTCTTGGTAGATACCAGCTACTGGCAATCCTATAGTGAAGTTTTGTCGTTCCACTGGAGCTAGGTTGAAGACACAGACGAGGAAGTCACCCTTATCGCCTTTGTCATCCTTACGAATGAAGGAAAGAACACTTTCAGCTCGGTTATCCGCATCGATAATTTCAATACCATCGTAAGAATCATCAATCTGCCAGAGAGATTTATGGTCCTTGTAGAAAGCATTCATATGGCTAGTAAAGGCCTGCATCTTCTGGTTCATCTCATCTTCAAGATTACCCCATTCGAGTTGATAATCAAACTTCCACTCCAAGAATTGACCAAACTCAGAACCCATAAAGAGCAATTTCTTACCTGGGTGACAGAGTTGGTAAGCATAGAGGTTACGAAGACCAGCAAACTGATTATAGCGGTCACCCCACATCTTATGCATCATGCTCTTCTTACCATGAACCACTTCATCATGTGAGAAAGGTAGAACATAGTTTTCATTGAAGCAATACATGAAACTGAAGGTCATCAGATTGAAGTCATACTGACGGTAAACTGGATCTTCTGCGTAGAATTTGAGGATATCGTTCATCCAACCCATATTCCATTTGAAGTCGAAACCTAGACCACCTTCTTCAATCGGTTGGGTGATTGGCGTTGCTGCAGTTGATTCTTCCGCAACCATCATAACATCTGGATAACGGTTTTTAATTTCACGATTGAGCTTTTGAAGGAAGCCGTAACCTTCCAAGTTACGGTTACCACCATCCTTATTAGGCATCCATGGACCCTCATCATAGTCCAAATAGAGCATGTTAGATACCGCATCCACTCGGATACCATCGATATGATAATTTTCAATCCAGTAAAGAGCACTTGAGATAAGAAATGACTGAACTTGATTTTTTCCTAAGTCAAAGTTAAGTGCACCCCAACGATAGTTATGAGCTCGATCGTGATCCTGATATTCGAAAGTTGGTGTACCATCGAAGTAGGCTAAGGCATCGTCATTCTGTGTATAGTGACCTGGGACCCAGTCTACCAAGACACCGATATTATTTTGGTGACATGCTTCTACGAAATCTTGAAATTCTTCTGGTGTGCCATAGGTATGCTCAAAAGCAAAGTAACCCATAAGCTGGTAACCCCAACTCATCCCAAGAGGGTGAGCCATGAGTGGCATGAATTCCACGTGGGTATAGTTCATCTTAACCAAATATGGAATCAACTCTTCCTTCAATTCCTTGAAAGTATAAGGCTGACCATCTTCTTTTAGTTTCCAAGATGATGCATGAGCTTCATAGATATTAACCGGACGTTTTTGGAAACCAAAGCGTTTACGACGACCCATCCAAAGGCCATCCTTCCACTTTTTAGTTTTCTTCTTACGAATCACAGCTCCTGTTCCAGGACGAGGCTCTAAGTAAGTCGCAAAAGGATCCATCTTTTCGACGACTTGACCTCCCTTACGTTTCACCAAGAACTTATAAAGTTGTCCTTCCTCTGGGAGGTCTGAAGTTGCCTCCCAAACACCGATATGGTTTTTGGTCATATCCAGAGGTTCATCAAACCAACCTGTGAAATCTCCAATTACCTGAATCTGCTCAGCATGAGGGGCCCACACACGGAAGATAAATCCTTCTTCTCCCTCTAATTCATGCACACCCAGATAATTCTGAAGGTGGAAGTTCTCACCTGTTCCAAACGTGTACATGGCTTCATCGAGATTCATACCATCACTCCTTCCTTAAATTAGCCTTGATAGATCTAACTATCAAGAAATTAAAACATTGAAATATATGTAAATACACTAGAAAACCCTCTATTACGGTAGGGCTTACAAGCGTACAAAACCACTTATGTAAGCGTTTTCTATATTATAACATTTTTTGATAGTCTTGTCAGTAAATCTCCAAATCTTTTTTCATATTATTGAACACAAAGGTTTCACGTAATTTTCCTGAGATGTGCAATTCAACAATACCTGAATCGTACTCCGCTTTTGCGACATAGAGATTATCGTAAATATCTGCATAAGAACGATATGACAATTCTTGTACGGTTTGCTTACGCTCAATTAATTTGGCAACTTTAGCAACCAAGTCTTTCTTAAGAGTCACTTGATTCCAATCCACCTGATTAACAGCATCAGGGGCATTGTAGCTATTCATGGCACGCTTGACATCTGCTTCCGTGTAATTACCATCTTCGCCTGTAGCAACCATCTTACTACGCTGGAATTCTTGTCCCAACTGCATGAAACACATCCCCTGCATAGTCAGATTGAGGGCATTAGCTAAGTAGATACGTTTTTCAATATCCTCTGGCGAATCATGTGGATGCAAATGATGCATCAAATCATTCAAATTGTAGTTGTCATGCGCTTCGATATAGTTGAGGACCTGACCTGGCATGAGGTAGTTTACAAAACCACGGCTTCCAAGCAGACTCTTGGCAATCTGGTCTTCCAATGGTGCTCCAGACACATAACCATTACTAATGTGTCCATAGACCTCTGCTCCCTTGACCGCGTCACGCGCATTGTCATTGAAAAATCCGATTCTAGGCATCAAGGCTGCATTATCCTTCTTGCCCTTTTGATCCACAGGAAGACCAATTCCCATATCCCATCCTTCACCATATAGAAGAATCCTAGGATCAATATCATCCATGGCTGAACGAATAGCATTCATCGTAGCAACATCATGTAAGCCCATAAGGTCAAAACGGAAACCATCCACTCCAAATTCTTCTGCCCAATAGGTTAAGGAATCAATCATATACTTACGGTACATTTCCTTTTCACTGGCTGTCTCATTTCCACAGCCTGATCCATCTTGGAAAGACCCATTGTCATGCATACGGTAGTAATAAGCCGGCACAGATAGTTGGAAAGGAGAGCTGTAAGATGAGTAAGTATGGTTATAAACCACATCCATGATGACCCCAATTCCTGCCTCATGGTAGGTCTGAATCATTTTCTTAAGCTCTAAAATTGGTGCCACGGGATTCTTTTGATCAGCAGCAAACTGACGGTCTGGAACATTATAATTCTCAGGATCATAGCCCCAGTTGTAGAGCAACTTACCATCTTTATCATAGGTTTTATGGTGATCAAAGACTGGTTGCAGTTGGACATAGTTGTAGCCCATGCGTTTGAGATAATCAAAACCAGTCACATCTCCATGGTCATTTTTAGTCCCTTTTTGACAAGCACCTAGATAGGTTCCTCTATAGGACTTCTTAACACCAGATGTCTCTGAAATCGAGAAATCACGGATGTGCATTTCACAGATAACGGATGAGCAAGCATTTGCCTTACGCCAGCTCGCTTTTTGTTTGGTAACCTTTTCAAATCCTCTTGGGACAAGTCGCTGTGGATTGACCACCAAACTTTTTTTATTATCTAAGCTAAGGGCAATACTGTAGGGGTCTCTCGTATCCTGATAAAAACTTTCCTCATGATACACACGAAACTGGTAGGCTACCCCATCCAAATCCTTTTTGACAGTGGCACTCCAAACACCGTGAGTATTCATCTCATGACGGTCCTTATTGACACTGGTTCCTCGGCTCATCTTAATGATCTTAGGATTTTTACTGCCCTTTTTAAAAAGCAGGAGCTGCACACGACGGGCTAGAGGTGACCAAAGGCGAAACTCTGTAGCCCCTTTTTCATACTTATGACCTAACCATCCTTGAAAGCCCCACTTCTGATCAAATTCCTGTCTACGAAGAGCCATATCAAAGGCATGCTGGTCGCGACCTTCGAAACTATGGCTAGTCAAGGCTGCCTGTTTAGAATAATAAACCGTTGGATCACCTTCAACTATCCAAATAGCATTTGGAGCATCCCCTAGGAAACGTCGAACGCGATAATCATGTGTTTGCCTCGACCAGTCTTCCGTTTTTACCAAAAGATTGACAGAATCAATAAAACGATTAGAGGGAGAAGTAACCTGACCAACAAGGCCAAAATCATCTTCACGTGAAAAATGGGCCTCTTCGCCCCAATAACCATCTAGCCACTTCCACATACTGTATCTGGAATAGTCGCCATGCATACTATGAAAATGAACGGTTAATAAATTGTCCATTTTTTACTCCTTAGTTTTTATTACTCACTTTTTCTCCTATTATAGCAGAAAATGTTCGTTTTGTAAGCGTTCTTATGGAATATTTTGCAATTTTTTGGTCTATTTTGAACATAAAAAAAGAATGAGAAAATAAATGGCAAAACACTCATTTTTCTCATTTCTTTTGTCGATTTTAATTCCTTTAAAAACTAGGCTTGAGACTCTTTCCAGTTCATTATTCTTGAGTCATCAAAACCTTACGTGGTTTGGTACCTTCAGCTGGTCCGATAACACCTGCTTCTTCCAACTCTTCCATCAAACGAGTGGCACGGTTAAATCCAACCGACAGACGACGTTGAATCA
>OHPC01001405.1_pt1 | contig 10384 bp, 8 predicted proteins | sample 1577631 | NCBI WGS metagenome assembly OHPC01 (sample SAMEA3879560, study PRJEB24766) | human gut metagenome | biome: human-associated habitat; feature: feces | place: USA | collected 1985/1987 | reverse complement strand
ATATAACTGTCCAGCGCATTACTGTTCATCCCTAAATGCTTCGTTGCATACTTTCTGAAATCTTCCATAATCTATAGTCTTATTGTGTTACCGAAAAGTCATAAAAAAAGGGATTCCTCTCTTACTTATCGGAATAACAAAGTTATAAATAAATTTCTGAAAGAAACAACTTATTTGCTGTCCGGTAAGATATTTTTTCGAGAGAAAGCCCTTTTTCCTATAAAAAGCTACTGCTGCCGCTTTTTCAGGTAGTCTTATTCTTCAAAAAGTTTGTTGAATTCGTCGGCTGTCACCTCCTTGATATCCAGTTCGACTTGTTCTTTCAACCAGCCTGCCAGTTTTTCTTCAACCGCACGGTCAATGATATTCTGCAGCGTCTGCTTGTTTTTCAAAATGTCTTTAGCATAATTAGCCAATACGTCTTCCGGTACGGAAAGCATTCCATACTGGGCGAACTGGGCTTTAGCTACACGTTTAGCGAAGCCTTCGATATCAGCATCTTCAACTTTCAATCCGTTTTCCTTCACCAGATTTTCTTTGATCAGCTGATATTTCAAGTCTTCTATGATCCGAGGATATTCTTCGTCGATCTTTTCTTTCGTGTTCTTTTCATTGGCAACCAGCAACCAACGCTTTAACAGGTCTTCGGCAAACGAAAGTTCACCGGCCTTCTGAACCAGCAGGTCACGGGCATCAACCAAGAACTTGAAGTCGCTCTGCGGAGTGAACTGTTCAGCCAAAGCTTCGCGGATCTTGTTCTTGAATTCTTCTTCGCTGGTAACAACGCCTTCACCGAAGACTTTGTCGAACAATTCCTGATTCAGCTCTGCATTCTTATGACGAGTCACCTCCGTGATTTCAAAGCTAAAATCGCCTGTGATACCACTGACGGCTTCCTTATTCACTTTCAAGAAAGAAGCGATTTCTGCTTCTGCACCTTCGTAGGCCTTATTCGGATTGAATACGATCACAGAGTTCTTCTTTGCACCGATGAATTTAGCTTTTTCAGCTTCATCCTTTATGTACATCGGCATCAAAACAGCCTCTTCAACAACGATACCGCCTTCTTTCGGAGAACCGTTTTCCAGTTCGGCTACCGTACCTTTCACCAAGTCTTTTTCTTCTACATCCTCAACCTGGTCGTACGTTCCGAAATTAGCCTGGTAAGCCTCGACTTGTTTGCCGATCATTTCGTCGTCGATATTCACCTGGTAATAAGGAACCTTGTCATTTTTGGACAATTCGATCTTGATTTCCGGAGCCAGCGCTACATCAAAACAAAATTCGAAGTCTTCCTGAGTATCGAAGTTGATTTCTTTCTGTTCAGTTTCGTTAGGCAGCGGTTCGCCCAAAATGTTCAGTTTGTTTTCACGGATATAGTTGTACAGGTTTTCAGAAACCAATTTGTTGATTTCTTCGACCAACACATGCTTGCCATACATTTTCTTTACCATACCCATTGGGACCATCCCTTTACGGAAACCCGGCATCTCTGCTTTCTGACGGAAGCTGCGAAGGCTCTTTTCAACCTTGTCTGCATAGTCAGCTTTCACTATTTCCAATTTCACAATGCCTTTTGTAGCATCAATGTTTTTAAGCGAAACGTTCATTCTGAATGATTTATTTAATTAATAGTCTTGTTCGAATTTTAGGGTGCAAAATTAGACTTAATCTTTTAATCTCGCAAATTGTTTGCTTAAATTGTTATAACCGAGATGAATTTAGGAGCAATATTATTTTTTTCAGGATAAATTGTTGTTTATCTAAAATAAATGTATTCCTTTGCGATGTGAAAGGGCATTAACCTTGAACGTACCTAACATTGTTTTTTATTTCTTCATTTACTCGTTACTTGTCGAATATCTCTCACTGTTACGAAATTCCGGTTTACTACTTTCATTGAAGTAACAATTTTATTTTTTAATTTCTATTTTTATGAACATCTATGTTGGAAACCTGAACTATCGTGTTCGGGAAGATGATTTGAAACAAGTAATGGAAGAATACGGTACGGTTGAATCCGTAAAGATCATCAAAGACCGTGAAACAGGCAAATCAAAAGGTTTCGGTTTCGTAGAAATGCCGGACGATGCAGCAGGCCAAAAAGCCATTGACGAATTGAACGGTGCTGAATTTGACCACAAACAAATCTCGGTAAACGTGGCACGCCCCCGCGAAGAAAGACCTTCCAATGGCGGCAATCGCGACAGAAGAGGCGGTTACAACTCTAGAAGATATTAATATTCTTAACTACTGACAAAAGCAGGAGGTGTTGTAGCAATGCCCCCTGCTTTTTTTATAACTCAATAAATAAAAATACATGGCCAAATCCATCTCCGCAGACAAGCGTGAAAATGAAAAGAAAAGACTCGCCCGACGAGCTGAAAAACAAAAAAAGAAAGAAGAAAAAAAACTATCCAACAAAGCCAATAGCTTTGAAGATATGATTGCCTATGTTGACGAAAACGGCATGATAACCTCTACTCCTCCGGCAGAAAACACTCCCAAAGAAGAAATAAAGCTGGAAGAAATCGTCATATCAACTCCCAAAAAAGACAAGGAAGAACCGGTCATCCGCAGAGGACGTATCGAGTTTTTCAATGAATCGAAAGGCTTCGGCTTCATCAAGGACTTATCCGGGGTCGAAAAATACTTTTTCCACATTAACAATGTGCTGACAGATATAGCAGAAAACAATATTGTGACGTTCGACCTCGAACGTGGCCTTAAAGGCATGAATGCTGTAAACGTAGCTCTTGAAGTAGAAAAGGCAAAGGAAAAGAAAGAAAACAAGGAGACTCTAAATACAGAATCCTAGATGAAATAAGCCAATTATAGAACAAGGGCGTGTATATACCATCAAATATTTCGGTACATACACGCCCTTGCTGTCTTCTTTAATCACACGTCATTCGGTTTGCCAGCCACCCCCCAATGCCTTATAGACATTTACCATGGCAATAAGTTCGTCGCGGATGGCATTGCTCACCCCTATTTGGGCATCGAAATAACCACGCTGGGCATCGAGCACATCCATATAATTGATGACGCCGTTGATGTATTGCAACTGTGCCAAATCCACATATCCCTTGGCAGAACGTTCAAGTTTGGCACGCAGTTGGTAGACCTCCTTTATCTTATTGAAATCTACAATGGCATTCTTCGCTTCCTTAAAAGCATTCAGCACTGTCTTTTCATAGCTATGCACTTCGGCTTCAAAAGAAGCCTTCTGTGCATTCAATGCAGCACGGTTCTTTCCCCAACCGAAAAGTGGTGCCAAGACTGCCCCATTCAATAAGGAATAGGGAGATTCCAGGAAATTGGATAACACATCACTTTCCAATCCAAATTGTCCGGTCAGGGCCAAACGGGGGAACATATTGGTATAAGCAACTTTCACTCTGGCATGTTCAGCCCTCAACTGCTGCTCTGCCACACGGACATCGGGGCGACGTTCCAACAAATCGGAAGGCAGACCTACCGGTAAGAACTCCGGCACATCCAGTTCCTGCAGAAAATTGACACGCTTGATACGGGTAGGGAATTCCCCCACAAGGAAGGATATATCATTTTCTTTCAGAGAGATACGGCGTTCCAAATCCGGAACAAGAGTAGCCGTACGAGCCAACTCCACTTGAGCCTGTTGATAAGAGGTCTCCGAGGTCAGCCCTCCTTCAAAACGGATACGCGCCAAGCGCACTCCCTCTTCACGCGCCTTTTGTGTCTGGCGCACAATCTCCAGTTCCGTATCAAGGGCTACCAGCTCATAATAAGCCTGCGCCACTTCGGCAACGATGGTCATGCGCAACGCACGCTGCGCCTCCACACTTTGCAAATATTCGGCCACAGCAGCCACTTTCTTCCATCTCAAGTTTCCCCAAAGGTCCAGTTCCCAAGAGAGCAACGCCTTGGCTTCGTAAGTATTGCCTACATCACGGCTATGACCACCGTAATTCTCCACCTCGCGCTCAGCCTCCACCTTTCCGGTGAGCTGCGGCAGAAGGTTGGCAACACTGATACGTTTTTGGGCAGCCATCTCCTTGACACGGGAAGCTGCAATCAGCATGTCTTTGTTATATTCCAGAGCACGGTCTATCAAAGCACGCAGCGTGCTGTCCGTATAAACTGCCTGCCACTGTTCATCGGCTATGCTCATGCTATCCTGCTGCTGTGCCAGGCTATCCGGCAATGCCATCTCCGGACGCACATAGCTCTTGCCCACCTTGCATGAGGTAAGGGCAAACATACTCAGTAACAAAATAATATATATGTTCTTTCTTTTCATAAACGTTGTCTTTAAAATCAGTCTTTCTTAATCTTATGCTGCACTTTGGCTTTTGTCTTGTATACCAGGACAAAGAAGAACGGTACAAGCACAATACCGAATACAATGGCAAATATCATTCCGAAGAAAACACCCGTACCGATGGCCTGACGGCTCGCCGAGCCCGGTCCGCTTGCCAACACCATAGGAAGCATTCCCAATACAAAGGCGAGGGAAGTCATCAGGATAGGCCGGAAACGGAGTTGGGCAGCATGGATGGCAGACTGTATCAAGTCTCCTCCCTTGTCAACCTGCACCTTGGCAAACTCCACAATCAAAATGGCATTCTTTGCCGCAAGCCCCACCAGCATCACCAAGCCGATTTGGAAATAAATATCATTCTCCAATCCGCATATCACAACGCCCAGATAGGCACCCAAAGCGGCAACCGGCAGTGAAAGCAATACAGCGATAGGCACCGTCCAACTTTCATATTGCGCAGCCAAAAAGAGGAATACGAAAAGGAATACCAGCGTAAGCACAAGACCCGTCTGTCCTCCCGCCTTCTTTTCCTGATAGGAAAGGCCACTCCACTCCAGACCGATATTGTCCGGCAAGTGGTCACGTGCAATCTGCTCCATAATCTCCATTGCCTGGCCGGAACTGTAGCCTTGTGCCGCAGAACCGCGGATGACGGCAGTGGTAAACATATTGAAACGCTTGATACTGCCCGGACCGGTGGTATAAGAGGCATTTCCCAAGGAAGTAAGCGGCACCATCACTCCGTCCTTTGCCTTTACAAAGAACAAGTTGATATTGTCCTTATGCTCACGATAAGGAGCCTCAGCCTGGATATACACCTTATATATACGGTTGAACATATTGAAGTCATTCACATATACTGAACCGGTATAGGCCTTCATGGTAGAGAATACATCCGCCAGGGGCACACCCAGCATTTTCACCTTATCACGGTCCACATCAAAATAAAGTTGCGGTATTTCAGACTGCAAGGATGATGAAAGCCCCGTCAGCTCCTTATGCTTCTGGGCATAATACATCAGCGTATCTGCCGCCTGCACCAAGTTGTCAAACGTCGCCTCTCCACGCGCCTCAAGCTGCATTTCGAAACCTCCCGAGGTACCCAATCCCGGAATGACCGGAGGCGTGGAAAGATAGACCTTGCATTCGGGATATTCCTTCAAATCCTGCTCCACATTCTCCATTATCTTATCGATGGAAATCCCCTTACGCTCTTCCCACGGTTTCAGAATAACCGTCAGCTCACTGCGTGCCTGGTTGCTACCCACACGGGGGCTGCTACCCGTCACGTTCTGCACATAGGCCACATAGGGATTCTTCTCCAAGTATTGCACGGCACGGTCGGTCACCACACGGGTTCGCTCCAAAGTAGCACCTTCCGGCAACTCCAACTCTATCTTAAAATAGCCCTGGTCTTCTACCGGCAGGAAGCTGGTAGGCACCAACCGGTGGATAATGAAAATGGCAACCAGTACCAGGCCGAACGCACTCATCAAGCGGCGGGGATTCCTGATGACCCGGTTAATGACAGCCACGTATTTGTGATTGCCCAAGTTCAGCCATTCATTGATTTTGCGGAAAACTATGTTCTTTTTCTTTCCACTGTCGGGCTTCAATATGAGCGAACACATGACGGGACTAAGCGTCAGGGCCACTACCGTAGAAAGCAATACGGAAACGGCGATAGTAATGGTAAACTGACGGTATAACTGTCCGGTGATTCCGCTCAAGAAACTTACCGGCACAAACACGGCACAGAGCACCAATGATGTGGCAATCAAGGCACTTGCCAATCCGTTCATCGCCTTTTTGGTAGCTTCATACGGGCTCAATTTCTCCGTCTCCATAAGATGTTCTACATTCTCCACCACCACAATGGCATCATCCACCACAATACCGATGGCGAGAATCAATCCAAGCAAAGTCAGTATGTTCAGAGAGAAACCGAAAATAAGCATGAAACCGAAGGTACCAATCAGGGAAATAGGTACCGCAACAATCGGTATCACCGTCGCACGCCAACTTTGCAAGGATAGAAATACAACCAGCACCACCAGAATCAGCGCTTCGAACAACGTCTTGTACACTTCGTGAATGGATTCGGAAATATAAGTCGTCATGTCGAAGGGAATCTCATAACTCATCCCCTCAGGGAAATTTGCACTGATTTCCTCCATAGCAGCCTTTACGCTCTTTGCAACTTCCATTGCATTGGCCCCGGGAAGCATATAGATACCGAGAACGGCAGCATTCTCACCGTTGATGCCACTCTCCGTGCTATATGAAGATGCTTCCAATGAAACACGCGCCACATCGCGCAGACGGATAATGGAACCGTTGGCATTGGCACGGACCACAATGTCCTCAAACTGCTTTGCCGAACTTAAGCGTCCCTGGGTAGTGATAGGGATAGTAATGTCGAGTCCCTTCACCGGCTGTTGTCCCAAAACACCCGCAGCAGACTCACGGTTCTGGTCCTTCAGGGCATTCTGCAAGTCTTGCACCGTCAGGCCAAAGTTGGCAAGTTTGTCGGGCAACGCCCATATCTGCATGGCATAGTAGCGGCTACCGATGTTGGAAACACGTCCCACACCGGGGATACGGCGCAACAAGTCGAGTACATTGATAGTAGCAAAGTTACTCAAATAAATTTCGTCGAACTTCGGGTCACTGGAAGTCAGACAGATAGTCATCAATTGGCTGGGAGCCTGCTTTTCCACAGAAATACCGTTCTGAATCACTTCGGCTGGCAAACGGCTCTCCGCCAGTTTCACACGGTTCTGTATTTCTACGGCAGCCAAATCCGGGTCGGCAGACACATCGAAAGTGACCGTAGCTGAAAATCCTCCGGAATTAGAACTGTTGGACTCCATGTACAGCATACCGGGAGTACCGTTTATCTCTTGCTCGATAGGGGTTGCCACCGCCTGCGAAACAGTCAATGCACTGGCTCCCGGATAGGAAGCACTGATTTTCACTACGGGAGGCGTTATCTGCGGATATTGGTCTACCGGCAGCATGGTCAGGCCAATGATACCGACAATTACAATCACAATCGATATCACCGCCGAGAATACCGGGCGGTCTATAAAGAAACTTACTTTCATAACATCATTACTTTGAAGGGTTGTTGTCCTTTGATTTATTCTCAGCCGGAGTAGTCTGCTTCGTTTCGGAAACAACCTGCTTGTTCAGAGAATCACTCGTCTGCTCTTCCTCCTTTTTAGGAACGGCAGCCTGGGCACGTACTTTCATACCCGGAGTCAGCTTGTGGAAACCTTCAGTCACAATTTGTTCTCCGGCAACCAGACCACGCTCAACCACCCAATTGTTGCCAAATTCAGGTCCCAGTTCAATGAAACGCTTTTCAACCGTAGAGTCCCGGCGCATCACAAAAATATATGCACCACCTTTCTCAATGGTAACCGCCTTTTGAGGAACGGCGACAGCCCCCTCACGTACATCCAGCAATAGCTTAACCTTTGTAAACTGCCCCGGTAACAACACTTTGTTAGGGTTCGGCATTTCGGCACGCACGGAGAATGTTCCGGTCTGAGGGTCCACCTGAGGTTCGGCAAAATCCACATAGCCCTTATAAGGATAGACGGTATTATCCGCCAAAGTAATCGTAATGTTCGGCTGCCAGGAACGTGTAGAGTCCTGACGCCCTATATCGATATTCCGTTCCTTGCTTTTCAGGTAATCCAATGCCGTCATGCTGAAATCTACCAGAACCGTATCACTTTTCACAACCGTAGCCAGCAAGGACTTGCCTCCCGGTCCGACCAATGTTCCCAAATCCACATTTCTTTCACTGATATGTCCCGATAGCGGAGAACGGACCAACGTATATCCCAATTCCAATTCAGCCTGGTCCAAATCGGCCTGGCTCATCGCTACTGAGGCTTCTGCAGTCTCGTAAGCAGCCTGGGCATTGTCCAAATCCAGCTGGCTGGCAGCGTTTTGCGCATAGAGGGGGCGGATACGCTCCAAATCGCGCTTTGCCTTCAATGCCTGCGCTTCATCCTTCTTTAACTGTGCACGAGCTTTGTCAGCCTTTGCCCTATACTGGTCCTGGTTTATCACAAAAAGTACCTGGTTCTTGGTGACATATGTTCCTTCTGCGAAAAGCATATTCTCCAAATACCCTTCCACACGCGCACGTACCTCTACAAACTGCTGAGCGCGAATACGTCCCACGTACTCGCCATATATCTCCACATCTCCTTTTTCCGCAGATTCCACAATCACGGTAGGAGCTTCCGATTCCACCTTCTTAGGCCAAGTCAGAATAACGTAACCTGCCAACAATACCGCCATGCAGGCAACCATCATCAGCAACCTCTTCTTCTTTAGTTTCAATTCTTTTTTCGTAAAAAACTGTCTCATGCTTGTTTGTATATTAAATTTAACCCTGTTTCTTTCTATTAAAGCAAATCCGATGCCAATCTATCACCATCTCATCCATTACGTCTAACAAACTATATATCAAGCAGAAAAGCAGACGGCAGTTCTTTATTCACGGTGGCATCCTCCATTTTTCCCTGTGGAATGTGTCCACAGTTTGTGGAATAATTCCACAAAACTACTAAATTAAAAACACATAAAAACCCTTTTTTGCTCTACACTAACAAAGAAAAACATTATCTTTACCGAAAATAATTCAGATTATTCATTTTAAACGTAAAGATTATGGCAAGTAGAAAAGAACTAAAGAAGAATATAAACTATATTGCAGGTGAATTGTTCACAGAGTGTCTTGTAAACAGCTTATATGTGCCTGGAACAGACAAACAAAAAGCCGATGAACTGATGGCTGAAATTCTGAAAATGCAAGATGAATTCATAAGCCGCATCAGCCACACCGAGCCAGGAAATGTAAAAGGTTTCTACAAAAAACTTCGTGCTGACTTCAATGCAAAAGTAGACGAAATTATTGACGCAATGGGCAAACTGAAATAAGATGAAGAAAGCCTTTTATAGCTTCATTTATTATCGCCTGCTGGGCTGGAAGACAAACGTGACGGTGCCCGACTACGACAAATGTGTAATTTGTGCGGCACCCCATACTTCCAATTGGGACTTATTTATCGGTAAATTGTTTTATGGTGCCATCGGCCGCAAGACCAGTTTCATGATGAAAAAGGAATGGTTCTTTTTTCCTCTGGGACTGATATTCAAAGCCGTTGGCGGCATTCCGGTGAACCGGGGACGTAAATCTTCCTTAGTGGACCAAATGACCGAAAAGTTTGCAAACAGCAAGCATTTCCACCTGGCTATTACACCGGAAGGAACCCGTAAAGCCAATCCCAACTGGAAGAAAGGTTTTTATTACATAGCACTTAAAGCACAAGTGCCCATCATGCTTATCGGGATTGATTATCCTTCCAAGACCATCTCCTCTACCAAGGCTGTCATGCCTACCGGAGACATCGAAAAGGATATGCGCGAGATAAAACTGTACTTCAAGAACTTTAAAGGAAAAAATCCCGAAAATTTTGATTTAGGAAATATCTAATCAGGTATTAAGCATTAATGCCATGCGAATAAGCATCTTGCAAACAGACATTGTCTGGGAAAATAAACAAGAAAATCTCCGTCGTCTCCGCGAGAAGTTAGAAACTCTTCGTGGAACAACGGAGATTGTTGTTTTACCGGAAACATTCTCCACCGGCTTTAGTATGGACACCGCCAGCTTGGCCGAACCCACAACGGGAGAAACCATCGCAACACTGCGCCAATGGTCCGAAGAGTACCGGCTTGCTCTTGCCGGCAGCTATATTGCCTGCGAAACAGCCTCGGAAGGCGGAAAGCCATCCTACTACAACCGCGCATTCTTCCTTACGCCCGAAGGCAATGCTTACTATTACGACAAACGCCACCTCTTCACTTACGGCGGCGAGCACAAGGAATACACCGGCGGAGACCGGCGCGTGATCGCGGAATACAAAGGCTGGCGCATCCTGCTGCAAGTCTGTTACGACCTGCGGTTCCCGGTCTGGTCGCGCAACCGGGACGACTACGACATGATTCTCTACGTAGCCAGCTGGCCGACGCCGCGCGTAGAAGCCTGGAACG
>OHPC01001391.1_pt1 | contig 10434 bp, 6 predicted proteins | sample 1577631 | NCBI WGS metagenome assembly OHPC01 (sample SAMEA3879560, study PRJEB24766) | human gut metagenome | biome: human-associated habitat; feature: feces | place: USA | collected 1985/1987 | reverse complement strand
ACCAGCGCACGGCGACGGCTTTCGAATTCGCTCCGCTCGTCATCGCCCAGCACACGCACCGCGGCGTCACCCAAATCAAGCGCCAGCTGTGCCGTCAAATCCCTATTCGCCAATCCTCGAACGCCGTCGGTTCCGAACATACGTGGCATGAGTCTCAAATCCTCGCTATCTGCAAACGATATTTCCGTGACCTATCGTACTCAACCGTGCCGCCGAAACCAGCAGGTGACGACGCAATCGCATAACACTTCACAATTCAAAGCATTTCACGGCGCGCAATGCCCTTTTCGTGTCGCACGACTTTGATTTCAAGGCGGAAAATCAAGTCGTGCGGCAACACTTGATAAAGAAATACCCCCTAACTATCATTTTCCGTTGAAAACCAGCAAAAAATAAGAGTTAGAGGGTATGAAAGCCAGCACGCTTGTCGCACAACTTTGAAAAATGCCTCCAAAATCAAAGTCGTGCGACAGCCTTCGACGCAAAATGCCCCCTAATCCTTATTTTCAAGCGGAAACCGAGGATTAGGGGGCATAAATGCCGATATGCCCGTCGCATGACTTTGAAAATCGCACCCAAAATCAAAGTCGTGCGACGCCATGACGGCTCTTAAGCGGGAACGTTCCTGTCGCCCCTGCTATCAGAGCGCGGCGTTGGAGTCGCGCACTTTCAGCGTGCGGTGAGAAGCCTCGACGTTGCCACGCACAATGCGCTGCAAGGCGTTGTCCGCGTCCTTATGGGAGGCGAGCCAGGCGTCGCCCAGCTCCACGAGCTTCGCCGGATCGGCATAGCCCGGATACAGGCCTTCGAGCAGCGCTTCCGCCATGTGGAAGGTCTTGTGCTCCCAAATCCAGTCGGCGACCTCGAAATACTTCTCGGCGTACGGTTCGGCCAAGTCGGCGCGCGGGGTGGCTGCGAAGCCACCGGCCACAGCCTCAAGCTGCATGTTGGTCAGCTCGTCGTTGTGCAGGGCCTCGTTCCAAGCCCATGCCTTCGCTTCGGCGGTACCGGCCACGGCGCGTGCGCCATAGGCGAACTCACGGTTCTCGGTGGTTTCGCGCTTGGCCAGTTCGGCGTCGATTCCCGCCTGGTCGATCGCGTTGACGGTGCTCAGCGCGTTGATGATGGTCCAGCGGAAGTTGTTGTCGATTTCCAGACCGTCGAATGCCACGGAACCGTCGAGCAGGCCCTTCGCGTTGGCGACGAACGCCTCGTCGCCCGGCTCGCCGTAGCCCAGGTAGGCGGTGACGAGCTGGAACTGTTCGTCGGAGCCGGCCTTGGCCTGACCCGCCAGCTTGAACAGTTCGGCGGCCACATGCTTCACGATCTCGGCACGCTCTGCCGGAGCGGTGTAATGCCATGCGGTGGTGCTGACCTGTGCCAGCGCGTAACGGAAGGTGGTGGACTCGTGTTCGGTGGCGAGCGCGGCCAGCGAGGTGTCGATGAACTGGCGTGCCGGCAGTTCGCCGTCGCGGGTCATGTCCCACAGGGCGAGCCAGATCACGGAACGGGCGAGCGCGTCGTCGAAGCGGTACAGGTTGCTTGTCGCGAATGCGAGGCTCTTGTCGTCGAAACGCAGCTTCGTGTAGGTCAGGTCGTCGTCGTTCACCAGAATCAGCGACGGACGTGCCTTGCCCGCGGCCGCGTCGACGACCGTCAGTTCGCCGTCGACGTCCAGTTCGAAACGGTCGGTGCGCACGATCTTGCCGGTTTCCGGATCCTCGTTGTAGAAGCCGACGGCGAGACGGTGGGCGCGCAGCACGGGATGCTCGGCCGGAGCGGTCTGGCGCAGGGCGAGACGCTTGATGGTGCCGTCCTCGTTCTCTTCGACTTCGGTGGCGATGGTGTTGATGCCGGATTCCTCAAGCCACTGGGCGCTCCACGCCTTCAGGTCGCGGCCGGAAGTGAGTTCCAGTTCGGCGAGCAGGTCGGCGAGGGTGGCGTTGGAGTAGGCGTGCTTGTTGAGGTAGTTGTTGATGCCCTTGAAGAACTTCTCACGGCCCACGTAGTACACGAGCTGCTTCAGCACGGAGGCGCCCTTGGCGTAGGTGATGCCGTCGAAGTTGACGTAGGTGTCGTTGAGGTCGTTGATCGGGGCGACGATCGGGTGGGTGGTGCTCAGCTGGTCCTGATTCAACGCCCAGCTCTTTTCGCCGGAGCTGAAGGTTGCCCAGGCGTCCTTCCATTCGGTGGCTTCGGCGGTGGCGAGGGTGGACGTGAACTCGGCGAAGGATTCGTTGAGCCACAGGTCGTTCCACCACTTCATGGTCACGTAGTCGCCGAACCACATGTGGGCGAGCTCGTGCAGCACGGTGACCACACGGCGTTCCGCATAGGCGTCGGTGACCTTGGATTCGAACACGTACTGGTCGCGGATGGTGACCATGCCGATGTTCTCCATGGCGCCGGCGTTGTATTCCGGCACGTAGATCTGGTCGAACTTGGCGTACGGGTACGGCACGCCCCAGGTCTTGGCGTAGAAGGCGAAGCCTTTCTTGGTGATGTCGAACAGGTAGTCGACGTCCTTGCTGAAGGCCTTGGCGAGCGCCTGGCGGCAGTACATGGCCATCGGCACGGTGCGGCCGTCCTCATTGGCGTATTCGGTGTGCCATTCGGCGTACGGTCCGGCGCAGATGGCGGTGAGGTAGGAGCTCATGGTCGGGGTCAGCTCGAACACCCACAGCTTGGTGGTTTCGGCGGCGTGATCGCCGAGCGTGCCTTCCTCGGTGACGGTTTCGTTGTCGGTCACGGAGGAGGTGGGCATGTTGGACGTGACGATCCAGGATTTGGCGGCGAGCACGGAGAAGTCGAACACGGCCTTCAGATCAGGCTGGTCGAACACGGCGTAGACACGGCGGGCGTCCGGCACTTCGAACTGGGTATACAGGTAGACGTTGCCGTCGGACGGGTCGACGCTGCGGTGCAGGCCTTCGCCGGTGTTGGAGTACTGGCACATCGCCTTGACGGTAACCTCGTTGTGCTCCTTGAGGCCCTTCAGCTCGATGCGGCTGTCCACGTACGCTTCAGCCGGGTCGAGGGTTTCACCGTTGAGGGTGATTTCGCTGACTTCGTTGGCGATGAGGTCAAGGAAGCTTGACTCCCCCGGCTTCGCGTCGAAGGTGATGGTGGTTTCGGAGCCGAAATCCTTGGCTCCGCGGGTCAGGTCAAGCTTGACCGTGTAATGGATTGGCGCGGCGATGATGCTTTTGCGTTCTTCCGCTTCGATTCGGGTGAGGTTTGCTCCTGGCATGTCACTCCTTCTTTCTGGTAACAGAAGGCGGCGCGATCAGTTGTGCCGATCACGTCGCCTTGATTCAATTTATGGTAAATTTACGGCTTATTTCGCGGCGTTCAGTCCCATCGCGTCGTCCACGTCCTGCGCGATGTCGGCGACGACGGGGACGATCATCGGCTTGCGGTGCAGCTGTCGTGCCACCCAGCCGCCGAGCGTGCGTCGCATGATCTGCTGCAGCTTGTAGGTGTCGCGCGTGCCCTGCATCATCGCGTCCTGCAGCTGCTCGACGATCTGGTGACGGACCTTGTCGAACTCGCTTTCGTCTTCCGCGACCGCGTTGAGGTAGATCTTCGGGCCGGTGATAACATCCGCGGTTTCGGTGTCGACGACCACGAAGCTGGACACGAAGCCTTCGGTGCCGAGGATGCGGCGCTTCTCGAGTTCTTCGTCGGTCAGTTCGCCGACGGAATCGCCATCGACGTAGACGTAGCCGCACGGCACGGAGCCAACGACCGCGGCCTGGCCGTGGTACAGGTCGACGACGTCGCCGTCTTCGGCCAGCACGACGTTCTGCGGATCGACGCCGGTCTTGACGGCGATCATGCCGTTGGCCACCAAGTGGCGGTTTTCGCCGTGGATAGGCATGGCGCACTTCGGCTTGACGATGTTGTACATGTACAGCAGCTCGCCTTCGTTGCAGTGGCCGGAGACGTGCACGGCGGCGTTGTCTCGGTTGACCACGCGGGCTCCGAGCTGCACGAGCTTGTTGATCACCTTGTAGACGCCGTGCTCATTGCCTGGAATCAGGGAGCTGGCGAGAATCACGGTGTCGAACTCGTTGATGTGGATGTCGCGGTGGTTGCCGTCGGCGATGCGGCCGAGCGCGGCCATCGGCTCGCCCTGGGAGCCGGTGCACATGTAGACGAGCTTGTCGTCCTGCACGTCATGGGCCTGCTTCAGGTCGATGACGGTGTCCTCGGGCAGACGCAGGTAGCCCAGATCTGCTGCGATGGACATGTTGCGGACCATGGAACGTCCGACGAACACGACCTTGCGGCCGTACTTGTGGGCCGCGTCGACGACCTGCTGCACGCGGTGCACGTGGCTGGAGAAGCTGGCCACGATGATCTTGCGCGTGGCCTGTGCGAACGCCTGGTCGAGCGCCGGACCGATGGAGGTCTCCGGCTTGACGAAGCCCGGGACCTCGGCGTTGGTGGAGTCCATCATCAGGAGGTCCACGCCCTTTTCGCCGAGCTTGCCGAATTCCACCAGATCGGTGATGCGGTGGTCGAGCGGCAGCTGGTCGAGCTTGATGTCGCCGGTGTCGATGAGCGAGCCGGCGGGGGTCTGCACGAACACGGCGAGCGCGTCCGGAATGGAGTGCGTGACGTTCACGAATTCCAGGTTGAACGGGCCGACCTTGAGCTTGTCGCGTCCCTTGACCTCGACGAGCGTCGGGTTGATGCGGTGTTCCTTGCACTTGGCCTCAACGAAGGCGAGGGTGAGCTTGGAACCGATCAGCGGAATGTCCGGGCGGAGCTTGAGCAGGTACGGCACGCCACCGATGTGGTCTTCGTGGCCGTGGGTGAGCACGAGCGCCTCGACCTTGTCGAGACGGTCCTTGATGTAGTGGAAGTCAGGCAGGATGAGGTCCACGCCCGGCTGCTCCTCTTCCGGGAAGAGCACGCCGCAGTCGATGAGCAGGATATGCCCGTTGTATTCGACCACGTTCATGTTGCGGCCGATCTCACCCAGACCGCCGAGCGGCACGATACGCATGGAGCCCTTGCGGTACTTCGGCGGGGCGATCAACACCTCGTCCTGCTGCGGCGCGGTGGATTGCGGCGCGGAATGCGACGGGCGACGGTTCGAACCGTTGCCGCCACGGGATCCACGGGAGCCGCCGTTGCGCAAGCCACCGTTGCCACGGCTGCGGGTGGAGGACTTGGCCTTCTTGATGGCGGTCTTCTCGGACTTCGCGGCCTTGGTGGTCTTGGATGCCTTGACTGCGGTTTCAGTGCGCTTGGCAGCTTTGCTGCCGCGCTTGTGTGTTGTTGTCTTTGTGGTTTCTTCTGTAGCCATTTCCTAGTTGGATTTCTATTACTAATTGTCTCCGCCTATGCGGAAACGAGGAATTTGGGTGCCTGCCGGCGTTCATGCGCGACAGGCCAGTCGCATCATGCGATTCGGTTCACAGCAGTCCCGCGGCGCGCATGCCCTTTTCCGCGCGCACGAGTTCCGCTTCGCCTGGACCGACGTTCGGCAGGCGCATTTCGGTGGAGTCGAGGATTCCACGCACCTTCAGCGAGGCCTTGGCCATCACGGCCTGGAAGCCATTGCCGTTCATCGCTTCGACGAGCGGCGCCAGCTGCACGGAGATGCGCTGCGCTTCGTGGATATCGCCACGATCGAACGCGTTGGCGAGGTCACGCATCGGACCGGCGGCCGCGTGCGCGATCACAGAGATGATGCCGACGGCGCCGACGGACAGGAACGGCAGGAACAGGCCGTCATCGCCCGAATACCAGGTCAGACCGGTCTCCATGCGCTTGCGCACCGCGCCTGCGATGTCGCCGGTGGCGTCCTTGACGGCCTTGACGTGGTCGAGTTCGGCCATACGGCGGTAGGTCTCCAGCTGGATGTGCAGTCCGGTACGGCCCGGCACATCGTAGACGATGATCGGCTTGTCCGCGGAATCGTTGACCGCCTTGTAGTGGCGGAACACGCCTTCCTGCGACGGACGGGAGTAATACGGGGCGACCACGAGCACCGCGTCGGCGCCCGCCTCCTGGGTCTGCTCCACCATGCGCACGGTGTGCGCGGTGTCGTTGGAACCGGCGCCGGAAATGACCGGCACGTCCACGACTTCCTTGACGGCCTGAACCAGCTCGACCTTCTCCTCCATGTGGGTGGTCGGAGATTCGCCGGTGGTGCCGTTGACCACAAGACCGTCGGCACCATCCGCCACGAGCTGCTTGGCCAGACGCTGCGCGGCCTCGAAATCAACGGCTCCGTCAGCCTTCATGGGGGTGACCATGGCCGGAAGGATACGTCCGAATGGAGCAGGATCGAGCAGATGCATAGTACCGTCAGTCTTAGGGCTTGTCATACGGCTAACGGTACTTCCCTCTGCGGACGCTTGCGATTTCATGAGACGCGAAAAGTCACATTTTGGAAGGCCTGCCGACGATGACCGCGACGACGCACTGCAGGAAAGCGACGAACGTGAACACCATCAGCGGCACATGGTGGCCGCCGGTGGCCTGGACCAGCACGCCGAACATAAGCGGGCCGAGCGACGCGATCAGATAGCCGAACGACTGCGCGACGCCCGACAGCACCACGGTTTCGGCGCTGTCACGGCCGCGCAACGCGATCAATGCGAGCGCCACCACCAGGGACGCGCCTTGCGCGCAGCCGCCGACGAACGCCCATACCGGCATGAGGTGAGGCAACAGCAGCATGCCAAGGCCGGCGATCAGCATGGGAGCGCTGGCGGTAAGCGCCGCGCAGACCTGGTTGCCGCGCACGTTCATGAATTTCGGAATGAGCAGGCCGGAGAAAATGCCGATGCCTTGGAAGATGAACAGATGCACGCCGGCGGTGGAGGCGTCGTAGCCGATGGACGCCGAGATGGACGGCATCCAGTTGGACATGGTGTAGAAGGCGGACGATTGCAGCCCCATGAAGGCCGTCACGTACCACGTCATCGGACGGCGCAGCACGCGGGCGAACACGCCATGTGACGATTGCGTGGAACATGCCGGTCGCTGTGCGGAATGCGGGTTTTGTGCGTTGGCCGTCGTGCTGCGATCGCCAATATCATCGATATCGCCAGTATCGCTGGTTTCGATGGTGCCGCCGGCGGAAGCGATAACGACTTTGCGATTGTGCAGGATACGCAACGCCCACAGCGCGGCGACAACCAGCGGAGGCACACTCCAGAAGGCGAGTGACGCACGCCAACCGCCCCACATCTGCGCAAGCGGCGCGGACAGCAAACCTGCGGTGGCGCTGCCGGCGGTGATGCAGCCGGAATAGACGCCGGTCGCCATCGCGACATGGCCGGCGTAGTCACGTTTTGCGATTACCGGAACCAGAACGTTGCCGACGGCGATGGCGGAGGCGAACACCACCGTGCCCAGCCAGATGCCGACGCCACCGCCGAACGAGCGGGCGAAATCGCCCGCCGCGATGCACAGCAGTGCCAGCAGAATCGATATGTCGATGCCGATGCGGCGTGCAAGGAACGTGACCAGCGGGCTGACCGCGGCGAAGGCGATCAGCGGAATCGCCGTCAATACGCCCTGCACGCCCTCACCCCACGCAAGGTCGGTTCCCATTTGGGCGAGGACCGGCCCGACGGCGGCGATGGCGGGCCGCAGATTCAGCGATACGAGGAAGATCAAAGCCACCCACAATCCGGTGGAGGACCGGTCGTACGCCAGCATGTTTCGTTTTGAATTCATTCCGTTCCCATTCCCGCTTCCACTTCCGTTTACCGCCGTTCCAACGGGACGTGCCGCGCCTAGATTTTCCCTATCAATCTTCAAGCTCATTGAGCGCATCGAAGCAATCGTTGATGCCTTCGATACGCGCGTGCACCTCGTCTTCGGTATCGACGAGGCATTTTCCGACTTCGTCCATCATCAGGGCGATCAGGGCGAACGCCGCGGTGAAGCTCGTCAGCACGTGGGAGTTCAGCACCACTTTGAAGAAGGCGACGTTACGGCCGATGACGGCGTTGCGCGCCGAAATGTCGCCAATCACCACCACGGTCAGGCCGCGCTCAAGCATCACGTCGATGAGCCGCGAGAAGAAGGGAAGACGCCGGCCCACGCCGATGATGACGATTACGTCGCCTGCCGCATAATCAACCAGATCTTCGGCTATGGACTGGCCTGGATTCGGCAGAATATCAACGTTTCCGCGTAGCCGCATCAGCTGTTCGCGCATGTGCAGCGCCACGGGATAGCTGCTGCGGTACCCGACCACCGCCACATGCGGGGCCGTGGCCATGGCTTGGCATGCGGATGACAGTTGCGCGCGGTCGATGCCTTCAAACGTGCGTTTCAGGCTTTCCTCGTCACGGCGCAGATGGTCGGCGACCAAATCGTCGCACTGGGTGTGCCGTGAAAGCTCCGGAGAGCCAGGACGATGGACGCGACGCACGTCGCGTCTGAATTCACCCGCATTCGAATAACCGAGCTTGCGGTACAGGCGGCTGAGCGTCGGCTGCGAGATGCCGCTCAACTGCGACAATTCCACGGAATTGCAGACCAGCACGTCGGTTAGATGACCCAGAATGAACTGCGCGGCCTCACGTTCCGTCGCAGTCAGCGAATCGAAGGATTCCCGGATGCGCGCCACCAAGCCGAGGTCCGCGGCAGCATTGCCTTCCTCGTCCATGGCGTCCTTCGAAGCCCCCATATTGTCTGAAAGCATAATTCCAGAAGTCACGCTCATCGCCCTTCCCTGCAGTACATTCTCACGCGGCGCATCCGCTCTCCTGACGATGCTACCCCTTGCTTTCCGGGTTTCACCAGGTTTGGCCACCGACAACTGTTACGACGAATGAAGAATTTCAGATGCCGTAAGCACTGAAATGCATCCATCACAGGCAATGGCGGCGCCTCTTGGCAACGCGACCCACCATCAGGAGATGACCGACCATGGCAAAAACAGCTTACCCCACACAATCAACATCGCATATCGGGCGGATTCGGCATAGAAGAAACGGTGCCAAACCAGCGAAATGGGCGACTAACGCGGCAACAAAATCCCCGACTGTTGCGAACACTGTTGAACGCGGCATCGCGCCCGGCCGAATGCGAGGCGAACGCGGTGCGCAAGATCGTACGGCTGGTGGCACGCACCGGCTGCCGCACGCATATTCTGCACGTGTCCAGCGGTCTGAGCGTGGACGTGCTGCGGCGGGCGAAGGCCGAAGGACTGCCGGTCAGCGCGGAGACCTGTCCGCATTACCTCACGTTGGATTGCGACCATATTCCCGACAACGCCACCGCGGTCAAATGCTGTCCGCCGATTCGTGATCTGCATGAGCAGGACGCGCTATGGGCGGGGCTTGCCGACGGCACGTTGGATGGTGTCGTCACCGATCATTCCCCGGCCAGCGCGGATATGAAAGCCGGCACGCTCGCCACCGCGTGGGGTGGCGTTTCCAGTCTGCAGGTCGGATTCCGCGCGGTGTTGACGGGTGCGATGCGGCGCGGCTTGAGTTTGGCCGACGTCGTGCGGTGGATGTCGTGCAACACCGCACGGCTTGTGGGACTTGACGATCGTGGCGATATAACGCCGGTATTGCGGGCCGATTTGGCGATTATTCGCCCGTACGAACGGTTTGTTGTGGATGCTACCGCTTTGGAAAGCCGCAATCCGATCTGCGCCTGCGATGGCATGACGCTTAACGGCGTCGTCACGCGCACGTTTGTAGCGGGGCGGGACGCGCTCTCCGGAGTGCGGGAGGGGAATCTTATCGTTCGTCCGTGAATCGGAATCCGTAAATCAACCATTCAACAAAAATCCCCAACCCGCCGACGGCCGGATGTCATTCGATGTCGGCAGATTGGGGACGGACGAGAATCAGGTCTCAGCCCAGGTAGGCGGCCGGGTTCTGGGCGAACTTGTCGGCGCAACCGGGGTTGCAGAAGTAGTAGGTGACGCCGCCGTATTCGCGGGTCGCGGCCGCGGTGGCCGGATCGACGCTCATGCCGCAAACCGGATCCTTCGCAACGTTCGCCGCGGAATCGCCCATATTCGAAGCCATGCCGTGGCCGTCATGACCGCCGCAGCAGTGTCCGGCGCCCATCGCGCCCATGTTCTCGGCTTCCTTCTTGGCCTTGTGATCGCTGAACAGTCCCATGATCGTTCCTTTCCGACTGTGCTGGTTGCCATTATTTTTGCTCGGATCGGGCTTGCGTACCCGATACGTCTTGTTTTTCGCCGCCTCCGCGTCCGGATTGAACAGGCGCAGCCGGCTTGCGTTCGTCACCACGCACAACGACGAGAACGCCATCGCGGCGCCGGCGATCATCGGATTCAGCAGCGTTCCGGTGAACGGATACAGCACGCCGGCCGCGATCACGATGCCGATGCTGTTGTAGCCGAGTGCGAAGCCGAGGTTTTGCGCGATGTTGCGCATGGCGGCATGCGTCAGGTCGAGCGCGTGCACGAGTCCC
>OHPC01001381.1_pt1 | contig 10474 bp, 7 predicted proteins | sample 1577631 | NCBI WGS metagenome assembly OHPC01 (sample SAMEA3879560, study PRJEB24766) | human gut metagenome | biome: human-associated habitat; feature: feces | place: USA | collected 1985/1987 | reverse complement strand
TAGAGAGTATGAGGAAGTTTTTGAAGATAAGTTAGAAGATGATGTGAAAATACAGTTGTTAGGCTGCTAAATGAAAGAGGGAGAATGAGTATCGATTTAAAAAAAAGGTGAAAAATGACTAAAACAAGCAAAAAATGTCTAAAAATCAGATTGAAAACTAATTGCTCAATGTGCAGTTTTCACAAAGTTGTTCCCGTGTGACCGTTGTGTGACCGAAAGATTGTATAATGTTATCTAGAGGTTAAGTATGAATAGTTAAAATTAAATAAATGGAAGGAGAAATATTTGGAGTAACAATAAATTGAGGTATCAATAAACAAGATAGATGTATTAAAGCTTTTATGATAAGCAGGTCGGAAAGAGTAATAGTAATTATCATTAAGCTTTTACATAAGTGAAAATGAATTAATAAAACAAGAACATTAAAGGGATAATGTTCAAGGTAAAGAGATCGGAAAAAATTTAAAAAAAAAATTTAAAAAAGTACTTGCATTATTCGTTTGACCATGATATTATAATACACGGTTCGTTGGTCAAGCGGTTAAGACGCCGCCCTCTCACGGCGGAAACACGGGTTCGATTCCCGTACGGACTGCTAAGTATTTAAAGCCGGTACATTCATGGAAGCATGATGTACCGGCTTTTTCGTTGTATATATTCATATGAGGCAGAGCTATTTATGAGCAGCTACAGCTGCTGTATGCTTTTTGAAGCCGTCAGGCGCTTTTGTGATGCGAAGGGCAACGACAATTATTGCGGCAGCAAACAGAAGCTGTATTCCCATGCACATGAAAATGAAGCCAAGCTCCTTGACCGGATGAAAGTCAATATTTTTTACAGCCTGGTTGTACCAGTAGGCAGGCAGGAAGTGAGCGGCTTTTATGATGCCATCACTTAGAAATTCCTCCGGCACAAATATACCGCACAGGAATGCCATGCCGAGTGACACTGTGTTTGCAAACATGTTCAGTATCTCACTGTTTGAGGTGATTTTACTTATGAAAAAGGCAAATGCCAGTGAAACGAGCATGTAGCAGAGCATGTTGAGTGTGAACAGGAAACCTGAAAACGAGAATGTGCTGCCTTTAAACATGATTGTAGCTGAGACAAAAATTACAGCGCACACTGCAAGTCCGGTTAAAATCACACCCAAAAGCAGCTCGCGGTTGTAGTTTGCAAATTTATAGGATGAGCAGGATGTTCTCTCCTTGATTTCTTTTTTGGAGAAAACCTGAAGGACAGGAGCTATACCTGCAATCATCATGACAAGGAGCACCCATCCCAGATAACTGAAGCAGTAGAATATCCCTGAGTGCGAGGTGACATTTTTGCCACTGAGCAGCGAGACAGAAGCCTTTTGACTTAGCGAGGTGTTTACTGCGGCTAGAGCATCAGCTTCAGAGTAGCCGGAAGAAATGTAGGTATTGTACGTTTTCGTAAAGCTGTTTATGGCAGACTCAAAGGTGGTCGCTGCCTGTGTGCCGGGTATGGTTACGACATCGAGACTAAAGCCTTCTTTTATGATGAGAATACAGTTTACATTTCTGGCAAAAAGCTCATCCTGCATAGTTTCCTTTTTGTCGTTTTTGATATTTTTTTTGATGCATGTCTTTTTAAGATATTCTGTCAGAGCTTTGCTTTCTGATGATTTGTCGTAGTCAAATACCGCAAATTTGGGCTTGGCAGCCGCATAATCACCTTCAGCCTTGTTTGTGCGTGTCGCAGTGAGAACGACCATGATACCTATGAATATGGACAGGTACATAATCATCTGGCCCATATGTCTGTTGAGTATTTTGAAATATGATTTAAATACTTGCATATTTTTCCCTCCGAAGCAGTGCAAAGGCAATGATTAAAAGAATCACTGATTCAACTGCCATTATTGATATATTTCTGAAAAATCTGTCGTAGCTGTCATATACGTTGAGCGAGTAAAAGCAGTCGGATATGAGACAGGCAGGGTTGAGGCGGTTAGCAATCGGAAGCTTGTGCTCAATCATATCTTTTATCCCGTTGGCGCATAAATCCGCAAGCACGGAAAGCACCATGCCGATTCCGACAGAGATACCGATTTTGCTGCCCTCTGTAAGCTTAGGAATGGCACCTATTATCACTCCGATTGAAAGACCTATCATGCAGCCGAAAAACAGTGTCAGGATGATTGCCGGATATTTGTTTCCGAAGTCCACACCGAGTAGTGTCAGGTAGACTAATGCAATTAGCTCGACAACAAAATGGATGATTAAGAGTGAAATATACTCTGAAAAAATCAGTATGTTTTTGCTTAGAGCTGCAAGGCTTTTTCGCATGCCGAGAGGACTTGTATCAGCTAACAGCCTGCAGGTGGAGCTTACGGCTGAAAATGAGGCGAACAGGCAGCTCATCGCAAAAACAGCGTAAAAGTAATTGGTGTATTCATCCTGATTTCCCGATGAAAGTGAAATCTCTTTATACTCTGATGCGGTTTCAGAAAGCCCGGCAATTGCAGTCTCAAGCGCAGCCGGATTAGTCTTTGCTATGTTTGTAAATACGTCCTTTTGCTGTTTGTACTGTGTCAGGATGGATTCAAGGATTGTGGCATTGTATGAGTTTTCCTCCACGACTAAAGAAGCATCCTCTGTGTAAATAATGCCTGTCACTTTTTTGTTATTTAGTGCTTTTTTGGCTGCTGAGCTATCCATTAGCTTCATGTTTATGAGGTCTGAAAATGAATTTGTGCTATCGGACTTGTCGTCTGATTTACTGACGGAATCAGTATGGTTTACATCGAGAGACTCAAGCACGCTCATCAGAGTGTCATCGTTTTTAGATTCAACCACTGCCACATTTATTGTCTTGAACATTTCATCCTTTTCAAACAGATTTCCGAATGCCATATACATAAAGGTGGCGAGCAACAGTGGAAATGCAAGTGTCCAAAACAGCGTGACTTTCAGGCGGAACATGCTTAGCATGGTGTATTTTGCGTTGTGAAAAAATAATTTTAGTCCATTCATCAATCCCTAAGCTCCTTTCCGGTAATCTCTAAGAATACGTCGTTAAGAGTCGGAAGCTGCGTGTACACCTGACCGAAGGACAGATTATTCTGCTCTAGATAATCAAGCACATGGATTATATTGTGGCGTCCGCCACTGAAATAAATCCGAAGCTGTCCGTTTTCAAAGCTGACCTGATATGCATTGTGCAGCTGCTTTAATGCGTCAAGCTGTGCTTCTGACAGGTCTGCGATTTCTACGTTTATGGTCTCTGTATTTTTGATCATGCGCTTTAGCTCGTCCTTTGTGCCGAGTGCGAGAGCCTTGCCCTTGTCCATGATGAGTATGCGGTCGCAGAGCTGTTCAACCTCCTCCATGTAGTGTGAGGTGTAGATGATTGTCGCACCATCACGGTTTAGTTTTTTGATGCCCTCCAGAATCTTGTTTCTGCTTTGAGGGTCGACAGCCACGGTCGGTTCATCGAAGAAGATGAGCTTTGGTTTGTGTGCTATGCCACACGCGATGTTGAGTCGTCTCAAAAGTCCGCCTGAGAGCTTCTTTGGCAGAAATTTGCTGTAATCCGCTATGTCCACGAAATCCATTGCTTCCTTTACATATTTTTCGCGGAGCTTTTTGTCACTTACGTAAAGACCGCAGAAATAGTCGATATTTTCATATACAGTCAGCTCGTCGTACACGGCCACATTCTGCATGACTACGCCGATTTCGCGTTTGATATCGTAGCTGTTTGAGTACATTTCCTGCCCGAATACCTTTATATCTCCCTTATCGTATGTGAGCAGGGAAAGTATGCAGTTTATAGTGGTGGTCTTTCCGGAGCCGTTTGGTCCGAGCAATCCGAAAATCTCGCCGGTTTTAACGGTCAGATTGAAATGGTCGAGTGCCACAAGCTCCTTGTAGCGTTTTACAAGGTTTGTTACTTCTATCGCATTTTTGGTTGTATCCATTGAATTGCCTCCATAATGTTGTATTTTCGTTTGCAAGCCTGATATCCGGCTCAATAACAGATTACTATATGGCGTGCCGGAAAGTAAGTGTCAAATGTCACATTCGTATTTATGTTTGGATGAGGCATTGTTGTGTAAAAAATGACATTTGTCATAGTGACGTTTGATGGAATTTGTTGTAAGCTTATTTTACGGAAATGGAGGCTTTTAATGTATAAGATATGTAGTCAGTTTTTAATAGTTCTATCATGCGTGATGCTTATGGTGGTATCCCTTCAGGTCGATTACGTCATGATAGCGTGCATACTTACAGGAATAATTGTGTGCACATTTATAGACATGCAGGGTGTGCCGCAGATGAGTCCTGCTAAGGAGAGCAAAACGGCAGACCGGGCTTTTGATTTGATTCTGGCGGTTTATATTCTGTCCGGAGTATTTTTTGCACCATCATTTTTTATGCTGCCGTATGCAGCGATGGTATTCAGAAAGAGAAAATACACGGCATCGAGGATGGCTGCAGCCTTAGTGGGGATAGTTGTATCGGTGGACTGTATTTTAAAGATAAAACATATAGTACCCGGGATTTTTTATATCCTGGAGGTTGTACTTCTCATGGCTTTTGCGGTAATGCTTTCGTATTTCACAGAGCTGCTTTTGGGGGATCAGATGAAGATGCACAGCATGAGAGATGCGTCCATGGAGCACGACATGCTTATGGAGCAGATGAATCACCAGCTTATCGAGAAGCAGAATGCGCAGATATACAATGCCACGCTAAAGGAGAGAAACCGTATCGCAAGGGAGATACACGACAACGTGGGTCACATGATTACGCGCTCTATTTTGCAGGTGGGAGCAATCGGTGTGATAAATACTGATGAAAAGCTTAAAGCGCCTATCGCAGACCTAAAGAGTACACTCGATACGGCAATGGACAGCATGAGAAAAAGTGTTCATGATTTGTACGATGAATCGGTCGATTTGCGTCAGGCGCTTGCGAAGCTTAAGCCTACAGACAGTGCATTTGCATTTTCACTCGAATACGACTGTGAGGATGATGTGCCCAGAGATGTCAAGTATGCTTTTATTGCAATTGCAAAGGAAGCGGTAAACAACGCAGTTAAGCACAGTAACGGCGATGAAATCAGGATAATAGTCAGAGAGCATCCCGCCTTTTACCAGCTTGAGATAATGGACAACGGCACATCGGCTGACGAAAGAAGAATTTCGGGAGAAACAGGAGATGGAATAGGCATAAAAAATATAAAGGAGCGTGTTGCAGCGATAGGAGGAACCATGCGGATAAAGGCAGACGATGGTTTCATGATATTTGTGACGCTCATGAAGAAGAAAGGAACAGGACATGAAAATAGTAATAATAGATGATGATAATCTCGTATCACTTTCGCTGAATACAATACTGAGCGCACAGGATGACATAGAGGTGTCTGCGGTTGGAGACAGCGGGCAGCAGGCGGTAAAGCTGTACGAGGAGCATATGCCCGATGTGATGCTCATGGATATAAGGATGCAGGGCATGACAGGTCTTGAAGCAGCAGAAAAAATACTCGGGAAATATCCCGATGCCAAAATACTTCTTCTGACCACATTTTCGGATGATGAATACATTGTAAAAGCAATCTCGCTGGGGGCGAAGGGCTATATACTAAAACAGGCCTTTGAGAGTATTGCCCCGGCACTTAGAGCTGTAAACAACGGACAGACAGTGTTTGGAACACAGATAATGGACAGGATACCACACCTGTTCGGAGCTGATGGTAAAGCTTCATCAGGCATCGGTCAGGCCCGGTTCATTGACGCAATGAAGAGCTATGATATAAGCGGCAAGGAGCTTTCAATCATAGAGCTGGTTGCAGAAGGACTAAACAACAAGGAAATAGCGGATGAGCTGTATCTGAGTGAGGGAACCGTACGAAACTATATCAGTGTCATACTTGAAAAGCTGCAGCTGAGGGACAGGACACAGCTTGCATGTTTTTATTATAAAAGTATGGTATAACATGAAACTTTTTCTATGGTTTGGGACACATATATAGTGAAGGGAGGGATGCAGATTGATTAATCAGGCACAGGATGACTTTTTTAATGAGCTATATGTCTCAACCAATCAGAAGGTTTTAGCGTATATCATTGTAAAATGTGGAAAAACTGAAGATGTAGCAGATATATTTCAGGAAACCTATACAGAGGTTGTTAAAATAATACAAAAACATGGAATATCATATTTTAAGCAGCCGGATGCACTTGTAATGCAAATAGCAAAGAGAAAAATTTTTCGTCATTATAAATTAAAAGAAAAGCTGCGTGGCATTGAGAAAATGAACTATTATAATATTTTGTCGGCAGATGAAAATGATATAGCTGTACAACAGACTTCGTTTGATGATATAGCAATATCAAAAGAAACAGTACAAAGTGTGTTTACATATCTTTCTGCGAAGGATGAACTTACTAAAAAAATATTTTATTTATATTATTATATGGATAAAAATATTTCAGAAATAGCACTCCTTTTTTCTGTAAAGGAATCAACCATAAAAAACAGATTATATCGTACCCTAAGGGAGCTTAGGCAAAATCTGGATAAGGAGGATTGATGCAGAATGAAAAAAAATGATATTTTCAGACAGGCAGCGCAGCATGAAATGCCTGATATTGAGCAGGTAAGAAAAGAATGTATCGAGGAATTACATACCACTCACAGCTCAAAACGATATCCTGCATATTTTGCTGCGATAGCGGTTGTGACTGTAGTTGTCTTGTGTATGTGTATCACGCCGGTGAGGTCATTTGCAGCCGATATGATTGAACATATTCAGGCATTAATTGATGTTAATAATGATTCGGTACGTGATCTGGTGTATAGAAAATATAGCGGTCCGACTGTTTATTTGGAAAAAGATGAAACGGTAAGCATATACTCATATACCGGTTATGAGGATGTATATATTTTGCCTGCGGAGGCAAAAGAAGCTGAAAAACTGGGAGCTATAAGCAGAGATGTTAAGGTGAGCTATAAAGTGCCGTATAGTGGGGAGTATTATATTCTTGATGGAGAAAATAAGGAGAATATCACAGACCGGGTTATTGTAGAACATGAGGGAGGAGCAGAAGATAATTTGAAAATTTCTCAATAAGGAAATCTTTGCTTGCAATATACCCTACCGGGGTATATAATGCTCTTGAAGACAGATACCCATAAGGGGTATGGTTAGACAAGTAAAACAAATGCATAATGCGGAACAAAGAACAAATGGAGGCACCCATGGCAGAAAAAGAAACCAAATGCTGTTGCTGCAACCGCAAAAAAGAGCGGTCAGAGAAGGAATATAAGGATCTCATCAACAGACTTAGCCGTATAGAGGGGCAGATCCGTGGAATCAAGCGTATGCTGGATGAGGATTGCTACTGCCCTGACATCATCACACAGGTGGCGGCCGCAAATGCTGCGCTCAACAGCTTCAATAAAGTCCTTTTGGCCAATCATATAAAGACGTGTGTGGCAGATGACATAAGAGCCGGCAAGGATGAGACAATAGATGAGCTTTTGAACACACTGCAGAAGCTTATGAAGTAGTATTATAAGAAGGCGGGTATAAAAATGAGTACAATAATCACAATATTAATAATAGCAATAATTGCCGCACTGGCGATTGTGGGCTTAAAGGAGACTATTAAGCATTCAAAGGGCGAGGGCGCCTGCTGTGGCGGTGGAGCCATGAAGGAGGACGAGGAAGCCACAGTACAGCTTACAGGCGAGATAGTCACAAGAGCAGATGTGCACATAGACGGAATGCACTGCATGAACTGCAAGAACTCAGTCACACGCTCGCTTCAGAAGATGAGCGGAGTATCGGCAGATGTGGATTTAAAGCATGGCGTGGCACATGTTGAGGCAACCAGAGAGCTAAGCGATGAGGAAATCACATTTGCCATCGAAAGACTGGATTTCAAGGTGACAGGAATTGAGAGATTTTAGAAAAGGCTTCTGAATAGTTAGATTTGAATAGTAGAAAGAAGGAAATACAGACAGTATGAAGCAATATACAGTTACAGGAATGAGCTGTGCGGCATGCTCTGCCAGAGTGGAAAAGGCGGTCTCTAAGGTTGATGGTGTGACGAGCTGCTCTGTCAGCCTTTTGACCAACTCGATGGGAGTCGAGGGAAGCGCGACAGATGCGCAGATAGTGGAGGCAGTAGAGCAGGCGGGCTATGGAGCGAGTCCCAAAGGCACAGCAACAGAATCAGAAAATGACAAAGCGAATAACAGCTTAGAGCAGCTAAAGGCAGCGCAGGATGCGCTTGTAGACAGGGAGACACCGAAGCTGCGCAATAGGCTTATAGCATCGCTCATATTCCTAGTTGTTCTCATGTATTTTTCCATGGGACATATGATGTGGGGCTGGCCGCTGCCTGAGTTTTTCAATGGAAACCATGTGGCTATGGGGCTTTTGCAGCTTCTGCTTACAGTGGCGGTAATGGTCATAAACCAGAAGTTTTTTATCAGTGGCTTTAAGGGCTTGATTCACGGCGCTCCCAACATGGATACGCTTGTTGCGCTTGGCTCTGCGGCATCGTTTGGATACAGCGTGTATGCACTTTTTGCCATGACAGCTGCGCAGGTGAATGGCGATATGGATGCGGTCATGTCATATATGCATGAGTTTTATTTTGAATCCGCAGCCATGATTTTGGCACTGATTACTGTCGGAAAAATGCTTGAAGCGCACTCAAAGGGCAAAACAACAGACGCTTTAAAAAGCCTGATGCAGCTTGCCCCAAAGACAGCAACCGTTGTAAGGGATGGCGTGGAGCAGGAAATTTCTGTGGATGCAGTGAAAAAGGGCGATATTTTCGTGGTCAGACCGGGGGAAAATATCCCCGTGGACGGTGAAATAATAGATGGAACAACCGCTGTCAACGAATCGGCACTCACAGGAGAGAGCATCCCTGTGGATAAGCAGCCGAAAGATGCAGTAAGCGCTGCAACAGTGAACCAGTCAGGCTTTATAAAATGCCGCGCAACCAGAGTAGGCGAAGACACCACACTCTCACAGATTATACAGATGGTTTCTGATGCCGCAGCGACAAAGGCACCTATTGCAAAAATCGCTGACAGGGTATCGGGAGTATTTGTGCCGGCGGTTATTACAATTGCAATCATTACAATAATAGCATGGCTTATAGCCGGTGAGACCGTGGGCTTTGCGCTTGCCAGAGGCATTTCGGTGCTCGTGATAAGCTGTCCGTGTGCACTTGGACTGGCAACTCCTGTTGCGATAATGGTAGGAAATGGCAAGGGCGCAAAGAGCGGTATACTCTTCAAGACAGCGGCAAGCCTTGAGGCAACAGGACGTACACAGATTGTGGCTCTTGATAAGACAGGCACCATAACAAGCGGTGAGCCGAAGGTGACGGATATCGTGCCGGATGAGACATTTTTTGAGGAAACCGGCAATAATGCCGGAAAGCTTCTTGCAATAGCCGCATCAGTCGAGGCCAAGAGCGAGCATCCGCTTGCAAAAGCCATTATGGAGCGCGCTAAAACGGATGAAATCGCTGTCGCAGAGGTGACGGATTTTAGCGCTGTTGTAGGAAATGGTCTGACTGCAATACTTGCAGGCAAAATGATAAAAGCAGGAAATCTTGCTTTTGTCAGCAAATTTGTAAAAGTGTCAGATGATATGCGCGCGAAAGCTGTCGAATTTTCAAAGGAAGGAAAAACTCCTCTGTTCTTTGCCGCGGATGACAGGCTTTGCGGTATCATAGCTGTTGCAGATACAATAAAGGAGGATAGTCCGGAAGCTGTCAGACAGCTTAAAAATATGGGTATCAGAGTTGTTATGCTCACCGGTGACAACGAGCAGACTGCCAATGCCATTGGAAAGCAGGCGGGAGTGGACGAAGTCATCGCAGGTGTGCTTCCGGATGGTAAGGAGGCTGTCATAAGGAAGCTAAAAAAACAGGGCAGGGTAGCCATGGTTGGTGACGGAATCAATGATGCACCGGCGCTCACACGTGCGGATATGGGAATTGCAATCGGCGCGGGAAGTGATGTGGCAATAGATGCAGCGGATGTTGTCCTGATGAAGAGCCGCCTGATAGATGTACCGGCAGCAGTGCGGTTAAGCCGTGCTACATTGACAAATATACACGAAAATCTGTTTTGGGCATTTTTCTATAATGTAATAGGTATTCCACTTGCGGCCGGTTTGTGGTATCCTTTATTAGGATGGAAGCTCAATCCGATGTTTGGAGCGGCGGCGATGAGCCTGTCGAGCTTCTGCGTTGTTACCAATGCCCTGCGGCTGAATCTGTGCAGGGTGTATGATCCTAAGCATGACAGAAAAGCAACAACAGATAGAAAAAACAAAATAAATAAACCAAATGAAAGTGAGGAAAAATCAATGACAAAGACAATGAATATCGAAGGAATGATGTGCGGCCACTGTGAGGCAAGAGTAAAGAAGGCACTCGAGGCGCTTGATGCAGTTAGTGAGGCAGCAG
>OHPC01001359.1_pt1 | contig 10599 bp, 8 predicted proteins | sample 1577631 | NCBI WGS metagenome assembly OHPC01 (sample SAMEA3879560, study PRJEB24766) | human gut metagenome | biome: human-associated habitat; feature: feces | place: USA | collected 1985/1987 | reverse complement strand
ATCCCGTTTAACATCCAGATCATGAACAAACCGGAATCTGAGGATGAGGAGGCCGTGGAGATCGATGCGTAAATTTAAACAGCAATTTCTTGCCGGTCCATACCTCATATGGATCATCGGTTTTATCCTCCTGCCGCTTATCATGATTCTTTACTATGCATTTACAAACGGCGATGGCAGTTTTACGTTATCCTATATCACAGCGATAGCAGATGAAACCAACCGCAAAGCCATGGGACTTTCCCTGAGACTTGGAATTATATGCACCATCGTGTGCCTGGTTCTCTCCTATCCGCTGGCAATGATTTTAAATAATATGAAAATCAAAAATCAGGGACTGGTTGTTTTTATCTTTATGCTTCCGATGTGGATGAACTTTATGCTCCGTATCCTGGCATGGAAACTTCTGCTTTCCAAAAATGGTGTAATCAACTCCATTCTCACAGGTTTCGGACTTTCCCGCATCAATATCATAAATACACCAACGGCAGTTGTCCTTGGCATGGTATACGACTTCCTGCCATTTATGCTGCTGCCAATCTACAACTCCATGACACGAATCCGTAAAGACTGGATTGAGGCGGCCCGTGATCTGGGTGCCGGAAATGTAACCATCTTTTTAAAGATTATCCTTCCGCTTACCGTATCCGGAATCATCAGCGGAATCGTCATGGTATTTGTCCCGTCACTTACCTCGTTTGCAATCTCGCAGGTATTAGGCGGTGGTCATGTTCTTTTAATCGGAAATGTGATCGAACAGGATTTTATGCAGGGTATGCAATGGAATGCCGGAAGCGGTCTTTCCTTTGTTCTTATGATTTTTGTGATTGCAAGTATGACTATTGTAAATATATTTGACAAAGAAGGGGAGGGAACATCCATATGTTAAAAAAATGTGCATCCCGGATCTATATGGTCCTGATTTTTGCCTTCCTTTACCTTCCGATTATTGTGTTGATTGCTTTGTCTTTCAACGATTCCCGTTCCAAGGTAAAATGGGGTGGCTTCACGCTCCGGTGGTATACCGGCTGTTTTCAGGACGAAAAGATTATGACTGCATTTGTCACAACTTTGCAGGTCACTTTCCTGTCCGCAATTATTTCCACACTGATCGGAACACTTGCCGCGCTCGGCATAGCCGCCATGAAAAAACGGCACCAGACCATTTATCTCGGCGCGACCAATATTCCGCTTCTGAATGCGGATATCGTAACCGGTATCTCCATGATGCTTTTGTTTGTGAAATTTATCGACCTCGGATTTGTGACGGTTCTTCTGGCGCACATTACTTTTAGTATTCCTTATGTTATTTTAAATGTGCTTCCGAAAATGAAACAGACAAACCGCAGCACCTATGAGGCGGCACTTGATCTCGGAGCAACGCCGCTGTATGCATTTTACAAAGTCACCTGGCCGGAAATCCGTCCCGGTGTGTTCTCCGGATTTATGATGGCAGTCACCATGTCACTGGATGATTTTTCCATCACCTATTTTACCAAAGGAGCCGGGGTCAATACCCTCTCCACCATGCTCTACACAGAACTTCGCAAAGGAATCAAACCGGAATTGTATGCACTTTCCACGATTCTGTTCTTTGCCGTTCTGCTCATTCTTCTTGCCGGAAATGTTTATCCGGGGAAGAAGCGTGTTGCAGCCAAATAAATTATCCATTGGAATTTTATTCCAGCCGAAAGGAGTCCTATTATGAAAAAAAGAATTTTCTCTGCCCTCTTAATTTCTGCTCTGGCAGTCAGTGCACTCACTGCCTGTGGGGGATCTTCCTCTGCGAAAAAAAGCGGACAGACCTTAACCGTTTTAAATTACGGAAAATATATCGATGAGTCCGTAGTCAAACAGTTTGAAAAAGAAACCGGTATCACCGTCAAATACGAAGAATATGAAAGTCCGGAAGAAATGTATACCAAATACAAAGCCGGTTCTATCAACTATGATGTAATCTGCTCTTCCGAATATATGGTTGAGCGTCTGATCAACGAGGGCGAAGTTCTCGAAGAAGATTACGATGCCATGGACAACTACAAAAATCTGGATCCAACGATCCTTGATATGTCTGCTTCCTATGACAAGAATCACACCTATTCCGTTCCATATTTTTACGGGACTCTTGGCCTTCTCTACAACAAAACAACCATTGATGCCAAAACCGTATCAAGCTGGGACTGCCTGTGGGATCCTACCTATGAGGATGAAATCATCATGGAAAATTCCGTCCGTGATACGTTTGCCCCTGCACTGATCTCCAAAGGGTATTCCTTAAACGATACCGATGAAAATCATCTGCGGGAAGCCCTCGACGTATTAAAAAAGCAAAAAGATGATAAAATCGTATATGCCTACTATGTAGACGAGACAGCCGATGCCATGATCGGAGAAGAAGCCTCCATCGCACTGTGCTACTCCGGCGAGGCTGCACTGGCCATGGCAGAGAACGACAATCTGGATTATTCAGTTCCAACAGAGGGATCAAACCTCTGGATCGATTCCTGGTTCATTCCAAAGTCCTGCACTAACCAGACCAACGCTTTAAAATTCTTAAATTTCCTGTGCAAGGATGATATCGCAGAAAAGAATTTCGAATATGTGCAGTATGCCTCTCCGATTACATCTGTGGTAGAAAATCAGGACGCTGACGTAAAAAATAACGAAGCTATCAATCCTTCCAGTGACACGATAAAAAGATGTGAAATCTATAAAGCATTAAGTGATGATGATTCCGCCAAGTACACAAAGCTGTGGCAGGAACTTCTCTCTTATTAAAAAACCGAGAAAAATGATTGCAATTTCAGTCAAAACATGCTAAAGTAAATCCACGGTGTCTGGTTAACACCGTGGATTTTTCATCTTCGGAAACGGTCATTCCGAAATTTCCCATATATACATTTGTTTTCAATTACATATGAACTATCAGGAATTTTTAACAACGATCCGTACACAGCTTTCTCTGCGTATCGAGACAGGTGTCACTTTAGACATTCGTTCCTTTACCAAAAATAACGGAACACATTACGATGGTCTGGTACTTCTCCATCCGAAGAAAAACGTGTCACCTGCGATCTATCTGATGCCTTACTATCATCGCTATCTGGAAGGGGTATGCCTTGAAGAAATCTGTGAAGATATTCTTCATACCTATCAGGCGCATGCCCCGGAAGAAAATTTTGACACGTCCTACTTTACCGATTTTTCCCGTGCCAGCGAGCACATCGTCATGCGTCTTGTAAGCTTTGAAAAAAATCAGGAACTGTTAAAAGAGGTTCCGTTTTTCCGCTACCAGGATCTGGCCGTAATCTTTTACTGTCTGCTCCATGCAAGTGCCGAAAACCAGGCAAATATTCTGATCCACAATCATCACTTAAACCTTTGGAAAACCGACAAAGAAACGCTTTACCGACTTGCGAAGAAAAACACGCCACAGCTTCTTCCCCCACAGCTTACCCCGATGAGCAGTCTTCTCAAAGAAATGCAGCTCGTCGCGGAAACTCCACTCCCGGAAGCAGCCCCGCCACTGTATGTTCTGACCAATACGTACCGGACCAACGGTGCAACCGTTCTCCTCTACGATGACATCTTAAAAGAACTGTCCGATTTGTTTGAAAAGGATCTGATCATTCTGCCAAGCAGTATTCACGAAGTACTGATTCTTGCCGCCGATGAAAACGACAGGCAGAATCTCGACCATTACACCGCAATGGTAAAAGAAGTGAATGCCTCACAGCTTCAGGATGAAGAAATTCTGTCCGACCATGCCTACTATTACTGCCGGCACAGCCATCTGCTGACCATGCCGCAGCCGGTCTGCACTTCATAGATTATATTTCCAGACACAAAATCCCCGCAGAAAAAATTCTGCGGGGAACATCTATTACATTTCTACCAGTTTATCATATAGCTTCTCATATGCATGTGCCGAAACATTCCAGGAAAAATTGCGATCCATCGCACGATAGATCAGTTCTTTCCATGCGGCCTTTTGTTCATGCTCCACACGATACGCATACCGGACAATATCTGCCATTTCCTGTGCATTAAAATTCGCAAATGAAAAACCACATCCTGTATTTTCATATTCATTGTATGGTTCTACCGTATCCCGGAGTCCTCCGGTTTCACGTACGATCGGAAGTGTTCCGTAACGCATGGCAATCATCTGTGCCAGCCCGCATGGTTCAAACATGGAAGGCATCAGCAGCACATCACTTGCCGCATATATATGGTGCGAACGCTCCTCGGTAAATCCGATATGTACGCTTACCTTGTCCGGATACTTACTCTGATAATGGTGGAACATATTTTCATACTGGCTCTCTCCGGAACCAAGAACCACCAGCTGTATATCCATTTCGGTTAAAAGTTCATCCAATACGCAGCCAATCAGGTCAAATCCTTTCTGGCTGGTCATACGCGATACGATTCCGATCAGGAAAGCATCCTCCCTGACTGGAAGCCCAAGTTCTTTCTGTAATGCAACTTTGTTTTCTTTTTTCCCACTCACTGCATCTTTTTTCGAATAATTTACCGAAATATAAGGATCTGTCTGTGGATTATATTCTTCATAATCAATTCCGTTTAAAATACCATAAAGGCGATCCTTTCGGGCAGTCATCAGGCCACTTAAGCCCTCTCCCCCTTCTACGGTCGTAATCTCATTTGCATACGTCGGGCTGACGGTAGTAATATAATCCGCATATACCACGCCACCCTTTAAGTAGTTTGCTTCGCCATAAGATTCCAGTTCATATGCATTGAAAATGTGTGCCGGGAGTCCTGTAATATCCATAATCTCCTGAATTCGCCAGCGTCCCTGAAACTGCAGGTTATGAATCGTAAACACGGTTTTGATTCCCGCATAAAAATTATCATCTCCAAATACCGTATGCAGAAACACCGGAATAAGTCCTGTCTGCCAGTCATTGCAATGGATAATATCCGGGGCAAAATCAATATACGGCAGACTAGCAAGTACTGCCTTGGAAAAATATGCAAACTTTTCCACATCTTCATAGATATTGTTGTATGGAGATTCTCCTGCAAAATAAAATTCATTGTCCACAAAATAAAAGTGAACACCATGATATTCCGACTCGAAAATTCCAACATACTGCCTGCGCCAGTTCAGATTTACATAAAAATGGCACAAAAATTTTAAATTTGGAAGAAATGAGCGATCCATGCAGGCGTATTTCGGAATAACTACCCGCACATCATACTCTTTTTTGTCAAAATATTTCGGAAGTGATCCGACAACATCGGCAAGACCTCCGGTTTTCACATATGGCACTGCCTCTGATGAAACAAACAGAATCTTCTTCATACATAACACTCCTTTACTTACTCTTCATCTGTAATCGTATTTTGTCCGTAATAAGAGCGATAAATTCCGAGTTGGTCGGTTTTCCTTTTCCATTGCTGATCGTATATCCGAACAGATCATCCAGCGTATCCATCTTGCCACGGCTCCATGCTACTTCAATTGCATGACGGATGGCACGCTCGACACGGCTTGGTGTCGTATCAAATTTCTTTGCAATCCCCGGATATAAAATTTTCGTAATAGAATTTAACATGTCCATATTCGTCACAGACATGATGATTGCCTCCCGCAAATACTGGTATCCCTTGATATGTGCCGGAACACCAACCTCATGAATTATCTCTGTGACATCCTCTTCCAGTGTCTGTAACGAGTACTTTTCCGGTTTCTTTTCCATCTCAACCGGTCTGCCAATTTCTTTTCGTACTTTGTTTTTTCGACGGTTGAGTGTCTTGATCCGGTCCAAAACAATATTCCGGTCAAACGGCTTCATAATGTAATAATCCGCTCCCCGCTCAAACGCGTCTTCGGTAATCTTTTCATTGCTGATCCCACTGATCATCAGAAATGTTGGCCGGTTCTTTAGTGTATGATCTGCCCTGATCCTGTCAAGGACTGCCAGACCGTCCAGTTTCGGCATAATAATATCCAATAATACAACATCCGGTTCTTTTTCCCTGATCAGATGACAGGCTTCTTCTCCATCCTTTGCCATCCCGATCAGGTGCAGTTCATCATCACTGGTTACCATTTCTTCCAATAAGTCACGCATAACCTCGTTATCATCTGCAATTGCGACATTTAGTTTTCCCATGTAGGCCTCCTAGAATGTCAAATTCAGTCAAAAATAAGCATACCAGAAAGCACTGTCCGATTTTGTCAAAATTTGTCGATAAATACAGTTAAACTATATCACAACTGCCAATTTATTTCAATGTCTTATGCATTCTCTTCGAACTGGGAATTATACAAATCTGCATAAAATCCCTTTTGTACCAGAAGCTGTTCGTGTGTCCCCTGCTCTATGATATCGCCATCTTTCATCACCAGAATCAGATCCGCATTTCTTATCGTAGAGAGTCGATGCGCAATGATAAAGCTGGTCCGTCCACGCATCAGATTATCCAATGCCTTCTGAATCCGCACTTCGGTACGGGTATCTACCGAAGAGGTTGCCTCATCCAGAATCAGAATCGGGTTATCCGCAAGGATAGCACGTGCAATTGTAAGAAGCTGTTTCTGTCCCTGGGAAACATTACTTGCATCCTCGTTTAACTCCATCTGGTAGCCACCCGGAAGTGTCTGGATAAAATGGTGGGCATGTGCGGCTTTTGCCGCCTCAATCACTTCCTCATCCGTGGCATCTAAACGGCCATACCGGATGTTTTCCATGATAGATCCCTTAAACAGCCAGGTATCCTGCAATACCATACCAAATGCATCCCGAAGCTCCTGACGGTTAAAGTCGCGGATATCATGCCCATCCACCTGAATGGCTCCGCCTGTCACATCATAGAAACGCATAAGCAGTTTGACCATTGTGGTTTTTCCTGCTCCCGTTGGTCCAACAATTGCAATTTTCTGTCCAGGTGTTACATGAGCGGAAAAATCCCTGATAATGATCTGGTCCGGATTGTATCCGAAACTTACATGGGAAAAATCCACGTAACCATCCACATGGTCGAGATGCACAGCATGTTCAACCGTCAGTTCTTCTTCCTCTTCGTCCAGAAATTCAAATACGCGCTCGGAGGCTGCAGCCATCGACTGCAGCATATTTGCCACCTGCGCAATCTGCTGGATCGGCTGAGTAAAATTCCGGACATACTGAATAAATGCCTGAATTTCACCAACCCCGATGGTTCCGCGGATTGCCAGAAGTCCTCCGGAAATTGCCACTCCGACATAACCGAGGTTTCCGACAAACTGCATGATCGGCTGCATCAGTCCGGATAAAAACTGGGACTTCCATGCCGATTGAAACAGAATCTGATTGGTATCTTCAAATTTTTTGATGGTGCTCTCCTGCTTATTATATGCCTGCACCACCAGATGTCCGCCATAGACCTCTTCCACCTGTCCGTTGATATGTCCCAGATATTCCTGCTGTTGGCGGAAATATTTCTGCGAATGTTTGATAATAAACGAAATCAAGATGGCAGATACCGGAAGAATCACAAGTGAAATCAATGTCATAATTCCGGAAATTGAAATCATCATCACAAGTGTTCCGACCAGTGTTGCCACACTCGTAATGATCTGCGTCACACTCTGATTTAAACTCTGTCCAAGTGTATCCACATCATTTGTGATGCGGGATAGCACCTCTCCGTACGTGCGGCTCTCGAAATATTTCATTGGCATGCGGTTGATTTTCTCTGAAATTTCCTTACGCATGCGGTAACAGGTTTTCTGCGTGATTCCTGTCATGATCATTCCCTGTATAAAACTGAATACTGCAGAACAGATATACAGGCCAAGTGTAAACAATAACACTTTGGCAATATAGGTAAAATCAATAGATCCGGTTCCCGCGATCTTTTTTCCGAGACCTTCCACCAATGCATTCGTTGCACGTGCCATAACCTTTGGTCCGGCAACGGAAAAGACGGTAGACACCGCCGCAAAAATCATAACGGCAACGATTGCATACCAGTATCTTCCGAGATAACGAACCAGTTTTTCGATAGAGTTTTTGAAATCTTTTGACTTTTCTCCCGGTATCATTCCTCTGCCCGGGCCGCCCATCGGACCGTGAGGTCTTCTTGTACGTTGTTCTGCCATCTTATTTCACCTCCTCAGAAAGTCCCAGTTCTTTGGCAGACAGCTGGCTCCTGGCAATCTGCTCGTAAACTTCGCAATTGTGCAGTAATTCCTCATGCGTGCCTTTTCCGACAATCTTTCCATCGTCGAGTACCAGTATCTGGTCCGCATGCAGAATCGTACTGATTCGCTGTGCGACAATGATCACGGTCGTATGTTCCGTCTTTGTCTCAAGCGCTCTGCGGAGTGCCGCATCGGTCTTCATATCCAGAGCGGAAAAACTGTCATCAAACACATAAATCTTTGGATTTTTTGCAATTGCTCTGGCAATGGCAAGCCGCTGCTTCTGTCCGCCGGAAACATTGCTTCCGCCCTGTGCAATCGCACTCTCATACCCATCCTGTTTGCTGTCAATAAACTCTGTTGCCTGCGCAATCTCCGCTGCTTCCCGGATCTGCTCATCTGACGCATCCTCTGCCCCGAAGCGCAGATTGCTTGCAATTGTACCAGAGAAAAGAACTCCCTTCTGTGGTACAAATCCGATATGTTCCCGCAGATCCTGCAATGTATACTTGCGGATATCCGTTCCGTCAAGCGTGATCTCTCCGCCTGTCACATCATAAAAACGCGGAAGCAGGTTGACCAGCGTAGATTTACCACATCCGGTACTTCCGATAATTGCAGTGGTCTTTCCCGGCTCTGCAACAAAATCAATGTCCGAAAGCACATCTTCCGTGGCTCCCGGATACCGGAAATTTACATGATGAAAGGCAATCACACCCTCACACTGTTCCATGGCAACCGGCTCTTTCGGATCTGTAATCGTACTTTTTGTGCGTACAACCTCATCTATACGCTCTGCAGCCACACCGGCTCTCGGCATCATGATAGACATCATGGTCAGCATCAGAAATGCCATAACGATCATCATTGTGTAAGTAATAAATGCCGTCATGGAACCAACCTGCATATATCCGCCATCAATCCGCTTTGCGGCAACCCACACAATCAGAAGCGTAATGCAGTACATGATCATCATCATTCCCGGCATCATAAATGTCATAACACGGTTGGTAAACAACTGCGTCCTTGTCAGATTGCGGTTGGCCTCATCAAACCGCTCTTCTTCCCGTTTTTCCCGTCCAAATGCACGAATGACATTTAATCCTGTCAGAATCTCTCTCGAAACCAGATTCAGCCGGTCCACGAGATTCTGCATAATCTTAAACTTTGGCATGGCAAGGGAGGTAAGAAGCATTACAAACCCAAGAATAACAAGCACCGCAAGCGCGATCGCCCATTCCATTCCTGCATGGGTCTGTGCAACCTTAATCACACCACCGATTCCAATGATCGGAGCATAAAGAATCATTCGCAGAAATACTGCAGTCACCATCTGAATCTGCTGTACATCATTGGTACTTCTCGTAATCAGGGATGCCGTTGAAAAATGATCCATCTCTGCATTGGAGTACTGTACGACATTGCGGAATGTCTTATCACGCAGATCTCGTCCGATGGATGCTCCCACACGGGAAGCACAATATCCGACAACCACTGCCGCCATAACCATCAGCAGCGCAAAACCAAGCATCTTGGCTCCGGTGGTCCATAAGTAATGTTTCTGAATGGCATCTACATCCACACCTGCATTTTTATCACAGGAGATCGCATAGGTCACACCCATGGATTTCAATGTAGAAGATCCGATCGCATCAATCTGTCCGGACACCTGCTTTCGCATCTCAAGAATCTGCTGATCCGGTACCTGGCCGGCTGCCAGTGCCTGCATCAGCTGCTTCATATCTACCTGCGTCCCATCCGTTCCCATTTTCCCCGTGAGAGCCTTCTCGTCAATATCGGACTCCTTCATCTGGGACATCTGATATACCATGACGATCGGCTCCAACAGAGACTCATCCATATCGTCAAGCGTATCCTCTTCACAATTTCTCACATAGTTTCCATCTTTTTTCGGCTCCTTATAACAGGCGGCAAATGTTTTCTTTTCCCTGCTGGTCATAAAAAGCTGTGCTGACACAAAATCTTCCTGTGTCATTTCTTCCGGAAGAATATGCTCCACTCCGCTGCTCATGATTCCGACATCGATAATATCTGATGTATACTGTGGCAGGGACAGATCACAAAATGCCTGCATCACAAGAAAAGCCACAATAACCAGAATCCATTTCCAGTATGGGAGCATGTTTTTAAATATTTTTCCCATGATTTAACTCCTTTTCATATGCATAGCTTTTATACTATCACGAACTGATTTCCAGAACAATTCCTATTATATAAAACTTTTCTTAAATTAAAATGAAATGTGTGGTGCAACCACGGGCACCACACATTTTATGTTCTGATTTTATACCGCAGGGGTTACATAACCTGCCAGCTTCATTTCTTTTGTAAAATCATCGACAGACATTCCCGCTTTTTCCGCACCTATTTCCACGGGGATGATCCCATCTTGCACCAGGGATGCATATGCACGAATCTGT
>OHPC01001350.1_pt1 | contig 10675 bp, 7 predicted proteins | sample 1577631 | NCBI WGS metagenome assembly OHPC01 (sample SAMEA3879560, study PRJEB24766) | human gut metagenome | biome: human-associated habitat; feature: feces | place: USA | collected 1985/1987 | reverse complement strand
GGCCGGTTCACCGCCCGATATGCTGGTGAACAACATGGTCCGCGAATTCTTCGCCGAAATCAAATTCCTGCTGTCCTAGTTCCTGCAAGTTCCGAGCTTGGATATTAGAAATCGCTTCCCCCGCTGGACCAATGTCCGAAGGTCAGCTGGCGTGCGCCGCGGCGTGCGTACCACGCGGCAGCCATTGCCCTTTCGGCAATGCGGCGAATGTGGGCCACTGTTCCGCGGCATCCGCGGCCGATTCGAGACGACGCTGGAAGCCGGGCCAATTCGGATCGGCTTCCAGCAGCCGTCCGAGCAGCAGCGCTGCGGCATGCGCGTCGCTCAACGCGCTGTGCGCATCCTCATTGGCGATGCCGAAGTAGTCGCAGCAGTCGGAAAGCTTGCCGCGACCAATCAGTGACCGCGACAGTTTCATCGTGCACAGCATAGTGCTCTGATGAACAGGTATGGAGGCGCCCATGCGCGAGTATTCGGCGAGCAGGAACCGCGAGTCGAACGACACGTTGTGGGCCACGAACACGCGGCCGGCAAGCAGGTCACGCAGTTCATGTGCGATGCCTTCGAAATCCGGCGCGTGCAGCAGATCGCGCGCGGTGATATGGTGCACCCAGGAGGCACCGACACTGCGATCCACATGAATCAGCGTCTCATGCTCGTCTTCGAGCGTGCCGTCCGGAGCCACGTGCACCAAGCCGATCTCAATGGCCCGATCGCCTTTCGCCGGACTCAATCCCGTGGTTTCGAAATCAACCACCGCGAATCCCTGATTCATTGTTCCTCCAGTCACACACTGTATTCCAGTGTAAAGCAAGGCAAAGGAATCATAGAAAAAGGCTGGAACCCTTAGGATTCCAGCCTTTATCGCATGTGCTGCGTCAATACAACGCCCACAGGCGGCCAATCGGTCTCACTTCTCGTCGGAAGCGAGCTCGTCAGCCACGGCGGCGGCAGCGGAAGCAGCCTCGACGCTCTCGGACTCTTCGTCTTCAGCTGCGGAACCGAGGAAGGCGCTCAGGTCCAGGGTCTCGCCCTCGGACTTGAAGGTCACGGCGCGCATGCCGGAGAGCAGGCCCTTGGAACGGCCGACTTCCTGCACAGCGGAACCGATCTGGCCGTTGCGGATGATGGCCTGGATGAAGGCGTTCGGATCCATGCCATACTGCTGGGCGATGGAGGCGAGGAAGTTGAAGACCTCACCCTGGGAGACCTTGACGTCCATGGTCTCGGCGAGCACGTCGAGCACCATCTGGTCGCGCAGTTCCTTCTCCACGGTTTCTTCGGCTTCGGCCTTCTGCTCCTTGGTGGCCTTGGACGGATCCGCGGTCACGTTCTTGAGCTGCTGCTCGACCATTTCGGCCTTGACGCCCTTCGGCACCGGAATCTCGAGGCCATCCTCGAGCTTGGCGATGAACGCGTCACGAGCGGCGGTGGCCTGACGGCCTTCGGCGTCCTGAGCGGCGACCTTCTTCAGGTCTTCCTTCAGCTCGTCGAGGGTGTCGAACTCGGATGCTTCGGAAGCGAAGTCGTCATCGAGTTCCGGCAGTTCCTCGGCCTTGACGGAATTGACCTTGACCTTGATCAGGGCCTTCTCGCCTTCGTGCTTACCGGCCTCGAGAGTGCCTTCGAAGCTGGTTTCCTCACCGGCGGACAGGCCTTCGAGGGCCTCATCCAGGCCGTCGAGCATGGTGGCGGAGCCGAGCTCGTAGCTCACGCCCTCCTGGGAGTCGACGGTTTCGCCGTCGATTTCGGCGTTGAGGTCGATGTTGGCGTAGTCACCCTTGGCGGCCGGACGGTCAACGCTCACGAGGGTGCCGAAACGCTGACGCAGGGCTTCCAGACGGTTGTTGATGTCCTCATCGGTGACCTCGGCCTTGGCGACCTCGATCTCCATGCCGTCAAGAGCCGGCAGTTCGATGTCCGGGCGACGCTCGACGGTGGCGACGAACTTCAGCTTGGTCTCATCCTTGGCGGATTCCGGCACGTCCTGAACGTCGATCTCCGGCTGAGCCATCGGGTGGATCTTCTTGGTTTCGAGAGCCTTGGAATACAGCTCCGGCACGCCGTTGTTCACAGCTTCGCCGGCGACGGCACCGAAGCCGATACGCTGGTCGATGATCTTGCCGGGCACGTGGCCCTTACGGAAGCCAGGCACGTTGACCTGCTTTGCGATTTCCTTGCGAGCCTCGTCGAGATACGGGTTGAGCTCTTCCGGTTCAACAGTGACGGTGAGCTTCACCTTGGTCGGCTCAAGATTCCTGACGCTGATTTTCACGCTTGCGCTCCTGAAAAATACGGTTCTTCATATTTCTGCCGTTAGGCAACCTCTACATAATAGCGCGACTTACGGACTCTGCAACTAGGGAGACCTGCCAATCGCGTGCGCCCTGTTCGCCGAGGAATCGCGCGACGTCACGCTTACGAGGTTCGTCCGTCCAGCACAGGTTACGCAAATACTGCGGTTTGATGACGATTTCCACAGGCGTGCGCGTGTCCTCCGCTATCTGGGAGACCGCCTTGCGCACCCTGTTGAGCACTTGCAGACGTTCCGGATACCGTTCCTTCCACACGCGAATCGATTTGGGAGCCGAAGCGGACTGCGATTCATGACGCCGCGCGGCGCCGCCGTCCACGTCCGGCCATTCGCTTGGCGGCAGGGCGAGCGCGTCCTGGATGATGTTCTTCCACATGCTCGGTTTGATTTTGCGTTGAATCGGCGCGTACCGTTCGAACATCTTGTCCTGTTCGGAATCGGTATGGATGCGCACGCGTTCGTTGATGGAGCGAATCGAACGGAATTGCGCAGCGTTGTGTGGTTTGCGTTTCGCCACTTCGATGATGGAGCTGTCGGACAATAGCAGGGTCGGCGCGATGTCGTATTCGCGCGCGAGTTCGTCACGGCGGGTCCATAGCGCGCGGACGATGGCCAGCGCCTGCCGGTCACGCATGACTTCAGTGATGTGTGAGACATGCATCCAGGGAATCGGATGCTCCTTGCGTGGTCCCAGACCTTCTTTGAGCGCGTAATCGAACTCTTCCTGGGCCCATTCCATCTTGCCTTGGCGTTTGAGTTCGGCGCGCATCTTCGTTTCAAGCTCGATGAGCAGTTCGACGTCCAACGCCGCGTAATTTCGCCAGTCACGGGGCAACGGACGATACGACCAGTCAGCCGCGGAATGTTCTTTGGCAAGGGTCAGTCCAAGAAAGTGCTCGGTGACGGCGGCAAGTCCGAATCGTTTCAATCCCAGCAGACGCGCGGCGATTTCCGTGTCGAACAGCCGTTGCGGTTCCATGCCGAGTTCGTCGAATCCCGGAAGATCCTGCAGGGAATCATGCAGAATCCATACCGCATCTCCGACGGCACGGTTGAAATCGTTCCAATCCGCCCCGGCCGCGGCGAGCGCCTGCGGATCGAGCAGGCCGATGCCGGCTCCGTCGCGTTTGAACTGCACCAACCAGTCCTCATGCCCATACCGGAAGCCGGATGCGCGTTCCGCGTCCGCGGCAAGGGAGCCATGTGAGGAAGCCAGCTCACTGCAATAGTCACGGAATGCCGGCAACGTGTCGATCACGTTGGGCACGCCTTCGCGCGGTTCCGCCAGCAGCTTCGGCTCGTCAGTCAACGGGGTTTTCCTCCTCGGATTGCGTCATGGACCGGAGGAACGACGCCCACTGTCCGACTTGGGAGCCGGCGTCAAGGCCTCCATCGGCATAGTCTAGTGGAGTCCAAGACACCCGGATCTCGCAGCCCACCCTGGGCACGTCGGGGTCATGGCCGAATGCTGTGTTTTGGGTGACTGTGACGGTGCCGGATACATGTTCGGAATCGTTTGGATTGAGACGTTCCATCATCATGTCCCAATACATGCCCGGAGTCAGGCAGTCGTCCTCCTTGTCGGGCAGTGGCAGGGATGCGAAAGCCACGCAACGCCAGTGGGAGTGCCAGTCCTCTCGGAATTTGAGCGAGTACAGGATCATGATCCAGCCGGATGCGTATGTTTCATCGCATTCCAACGCGACGCCGATGCCGAAGTTCGCCATGGAATTGGGCACCGGAATCTCACGGTATGTCATGCCTTTCAAACGCCGCATACAGTCCACGGAAAGCACCGCGTTCCAGACTTGGTCGGGAACGCCCTGCGGTCGCATAAGCATGGTCTGTGGGGCTTCGCCGCCCATATCCGCTCCCTTGCCATCGGCGCGCGCCACGTTGCGCGCATCTCGTGGAAAATCAAAGATGTCTGCCATAGTTCAAGGCTACGACAGAGAAGGGTATTTCGTAGTATTTCGAACCACTTTGCCACGCGTCGAATGTGAAGATTTTTCAGCGTATGAATAAATTGGTCCATGCCATCGATTCAGTCGGCGGCATGGACCAATATGAGGCGTTCCGCATATCCAGCGAATATGGGGAAGCCATTGAGAGGACGGGCGTTTAGTACACGGTGAAGCCGTGCGACTGGAACTGCTCGACCACACGTTGTTTCATTGCCGCGGACGGGCCTTTCTGGTCCTCCAACGGGTATGGGATGTTCAGCATGTGCCACTTCGGACGGCCAAGCTGGTGGAAGGGCAATACGTCGATATGTTCCAACGCGTCGCCGAAGGTCTCGCAGATCTTCGCCACGTTCTCGACGTTTTCTTCGGAGGATGTGAGGCCCGGCACGAGCACGAAACGCACCCAGATCTTCTTGCCTGCCTTGGCCAGACGCTGTCCGAAGTCGATGGTCGGCTGCAGGATGCCGCCGGTCACCTTATGGTAGGTCTCCTCATCGCCGGATTTGACGTCAAGCAGGCACAGGTCGATGTCATCCACCATGTCATCGGTGTAGCTCGCACCGAGGAATCCGGACGTGTCGAGGCAGGTATGCACTCCCATCTGCTTGGCGGCATGGAACACGCGGGACACGAAAGCCGGCTGCATCATGGATTCGCCGCCGGAGAAAGTGATGCCGCCGCCGGTGGCCTTGAATAAATCGGCATACCGCTCGATTTTCTTGACCATGGCTTCGTAGTAGACGGGCTTGCCGTCGCGCATCTTCCAAGTATCCGGATTCTGGCAGTACTGGCAGCGCAGAGGGCATCCGCTCATGAACACGGTCATTCTGGTGCCAGGACCATCCACGGAAGTGTTGATGTCCCACGAGTGCACGAAACCGATATCGCCGCTTTTCAACGCCTTGATGCGGTCGAGACGGTCCAAGCCGATTGGCGATTCGAATCCGGACAGGCCTCCCATCAGCGTCTGGTTGACGTAGTCCTTGGAATCCCTCAGCATGTGTCTGGTCGTGGAACGGAAAATATGTTCAGACATCAATGTCCCCTTTCATCTGCCATCCCAATCATATGGGAAAACGATATGGGAAAAGCGAAAGGGACGAAGCCACGAGCTCCGTCCCTTCGCATTACCGTCGTTTCATGCGGCGGCTTTCATTTGGCTGATTGTGCCGTTCAGTCGACGACAGCGCCCTGGTGGAACGTACGGGAGATCACGTCGAGCTGCTGTTCCTTGGTGAGCTTGACGAAGTTCACCGCGTAGCCGGAGACGCGCACGGTCAGGTGCGGGTACTTCTCCGGATGCTCGACGGCATCCTCGAGCTGCTCCTTGCGCAGCACGTTGATGTTGGCGTGGTACAGGCCGTGGCCATTGCCGGCGTCCAGGATGCCAACGAGGTTGCCGATACGCTCTTCCTCGTCGCGGCCCAGACCATCAGGGGTGATGGTGTTGGTCAGCGAGATGCCGTCAAGAGCGTCGTTGTAGTCGATCTTGCCGACGGAGAACATGGACGGCAGCATGCCGTGGGAGTCCATGCCGTTCTCCGGGTTGGCGCCCGGAGCGTACGGGGTGCCCTTCTTGTGGCCGGACGGGAAGGCGCCGGTGGCCTTGCCGTATTCCACGTTGGAGGTGATGGTCAGGATGGACTGGGTCGGGACGGCGTCGCGGTACACCGGCAGACGCTTGACCTGGCCCATGACGGTGGAGACGACCCACTTGGCGATGTCGTCGGCACGGTCATCATCGTTGCCGTACAGCGGGAAGTCGCCTTCGGTGCGGTAGCCGACGATCAGATCGTCATCGGCGCCTTCGACGTACTCGTTCTCGTGGCCCGGCGTGGTCTTGGCGTCCTTGTTGTAGATCGGGTAGACCTTGGCGTACTTGCATGCGGACAGGGAGTCGGCCGCGATCGACAGGCCGGACATGCCGCAGCCGAGGGTGCGGTACACTTCCTTGTCGTGCAGAGCCATCTCGATGGACTCGTAAGCGTACTTATCGTGCATGTAATGGATGATGTTCAGAGCCATCACATAGGTCTCGGACAGCCATTCGAGGGCCTTCTCGTAGTTGGCCTTGACCTTCTCGTAATCCAGCGTGCCATCGGCTTCCGGCTTGATCGGGTCGATGACGCCCTTGTCGATGACCTGCATGCCGGTCATCTCGTCACGTCCGCCGTTGATGGCGTACAGCAGGGCCTTGGCGGAGTTCACACGGGCGGCGAAGAACTGCATCTGCTTGCCCACGCGCATCGGGGAGACGCAGCATGCGATGGCGGCGTCGTCGCCCCAGTGGGAGCGGATTTCCTTATCGGACTCGTACTGGATGGCCGAGGTGTCGATGGAGATTCGGGCGCAGAAGCGCTTGTAGGCTTCCGGCAGCTTCGGATCCCAGAAGATGGTGATGTTCGGCTCGGGGCCAGGTCCGAGGTGCTCGAGGGTCAGGGTGTTGAGCAGACGGAACGAGGTCTTGGTGACCATGGTACGGCCGTCGTCGCCGAAGCCGGCGTCGGACCAAGTCGCCCAGTACGGATCGCCGGAGAAGATCGCGTCGTAATCCTTGGTACGCAGGAAGCGCACGATGCGCAGCTTCATGACCAGGTTATCGATGATCTCCTGTGCGTCGGTCTCGGTGATCTTGCCGGCCTTCAGGTCGCGCTCGAAGTAGACGTCGAAGAAGGTGGAGACACGGCCGAAGGACATGGCGGCGCCGTCCTGGCTCTTGACGGAGGCGAGGTAGCCCATGTAGGTCCACTGCACGGCTTCCTGCGCGGTCTGGGCCGGGCGGGACAGGTCGAGGCCGTACTCGTTGCCGAGGTTGATCAGCTGCTTCAGGGCCTTGATCTGCTCGTCATGCTCTTCGCGGAAGCGGATCCAGTGCTCGATCTCCGGCTCGGTGAAGTCGTTGCGGTACGGGATGGAGTCCTTGTCGCGCTGCTTGAACTTGATCAGCGTGTTCACGCCGTACAGGGCCACACGACGGTAATCGCCGATGATGCGGCCGCGGCCGTAGGCATCCGGCAGACCGGTGAGGATCTTGTTGTGGCGAGCTACCTTGATCTGCTTGGTGTAGACGCCGAAGACGCCGTCGTTGTGGGTCTTGCGGTACTTGGTGAAGATCTTCTTGATCTCCGGATCGGGCTCCTTGCCGGCTTCCTTGATGGCCTGCTCGACCATACGCCAGCCGCCGTTCGGCATCATGGCGCGCTTGCACGGCACATCGGTCTGCAGACCGACAATCACATTGTCGACTTCCGGGGAATCGATGTAGCCGGCCGGGAAGGCGTCGATGCCCGCCGGGGTGTGGGTGTCCACGTCGTAGACGCGCTGCTTGCGCTCCACGGACAGATAGTTGTCGTCCAGATACTTCCACAGGTGCTTGGTCTTGTCGGTGGCGTCAGCCAGGAAGGACTCGTCGCCCTCATATGGCGTGTAGTTCTTCTGGATGAAGTCGCGGACATCAATGTCCTTCTGCCAGTTGCCCTCGGTGAAGCCTTCCCAAGCCTTAGCCTCAAGTTCCTCCTGGGAGACCGCCGTTGCATCAACTGCTGCCATTTCCACTCCTTACTGGGTGTCGGTTGGCGACGCATCGTTACGCCGTCGCTACTTCACGATTGTAACGGCAATCATCTGCGAAAAGCCTGAAAACCACGCCCGAAATTAGTGACATAAATCACAATCGGGCGTGGTTTTCATATGGAATTCACTTTTCGGAAGATGCCGAGCCGTCCGCTGACCAGCGTTTCCATTCGCGGTCCTGTTCCTCCCATTTGAGGTTGCGTTCCTGCACGATCTTCCACGCGTCGAGCGCGTCCTCACGGGTTCTGTACGGCCCCATGCGGTGGCTTGCCGGAGAGATCATGCCCAATTCCGGCTGCTCGGTGACGGTGTTGAAATACCACTGCTTTTCCATATCGGCTTCCTTCGGCTCTCGATGTTCTACTTGCGATCGCCGACTACTCGCGGAATGCATTGGTGACCGGCAGACGGCGATCACGCCCAAACGCCAGCGCCGTCACCTTCGGTCCCAGCGGATACTGGCGACGCTTCCATTCGGCGCGGTCGACCAATCGCATGACCGTGTCGACGGTTGCCTCGTCGAAGCCGTCGGCCAGCAGGTCGGCGCGGCCATGAGCATGCTCGATGTACATCGCCAATACTTGATCGAGCAGCGCGTATTCCGGCAGCGAATCGGAATCCTTCTGCCCTGGGCGTAATTCGGCGGACGGCGCCTTCTCGATCGAGTTGACGGGGATCATCACACCATCCGGCAGCGGAGTGCCCGCGCTCCCCTGCTCGTTGCCGACGACATGCAGACCGCCGATGCCCATGCCGGCGGCGGCAGCCTTGTTGCGCCAGCGGGAGATCTCCCACACGCGGGTCTTGAGCAGGTCCTTGATTGGCGCATAGCCGCCGACCGCATCGCCGTAGATTGTGGAATAGCCGCATGCCAGTTCGGACTTGTTGCCGGTGGCCACGGCCAGCAGTCCTTTGGAGTTCGAGTAGGCCATGACGATGACGCCGCGGATGCGCGCCTGCAGGTTCTCGGCGGCGACGCCTTCCAGTTCCAGCTGGTTTTGGAAGGAGACGAACAGCGGCTCGATGGGCTGGATGTCATAATGCGCGCCGATATTGCGCGCCAGATCAGCTGCATCGTCCTTGGATCCGTCGGACGAATACATGCTCGGCATGGAGATGCCGTACACGTTCTCGCCGCCCACCGCGTCGGCCGCCATGGCAGCCACGAGCGCGGAATCGATGCCGCCGGACAGGCCCAGGCACACGCCCTTGAAATGGTTCTTGGCCATGTAATCCTTCAGACCCAGCACGCAGGCGGTGTACACTTCCTCGTCCGGATCGGGCTTGGCTGCGATCATACCGACCTTCTGATGCTCCACGGACGTGTCCAAGTCGAAGAAGCTCAGATCCTCCATGAACATCGGCGAGCGCTCAAGCAGGGTGCCGTTGGTGTCCACAACGAAGCTGCCGCCGTCGAAAACGAGGTCGTCCTGGCCGCCCACTTGGTTCAGGTAGATCATCGGGGCGTTCACTTCGGCCGCGCGGCGCACCGCGAGGTCGAGACGGGTGTCGGTTTTGCCTTCCTCGTATGGCGAACCGTTCATGGTCAGCAGCAGGTCGATGTTCTCCTTGGCGAGTTCGGCCACAGGGCCGCCGTCCTGCCAGATGTCCTCGCAGATGGCCACGCCGATGCGCGCGCCGTTCATGTCGAGCACCATGGATTTGTTGCCGGGGCTGAAGATGCGGAATTCGTCGAACACGCCGTAATTGGGCAGGAAATGCTTGTCGTAGCCGGCCCAGACAACGCCGTCGTGCAGGACGACGAGTCGGTTGCGCGGTTTGGAGGTTTCACGGTCGGTGCCTACAGTGCCGACCACCACATATAGTTCGCCGAGACTGTCGGCTTTGTCCCATGCGGCTTTGCGGAAGGTGGCACGCAGGGCGAGGTCTTCGATGGGGTATCCGGTCAATGTCATTTCCGGGAACACGACGACCTGCGCGCCCTGCTGAGCGGCGAGATGCGCGTACCGCATGACCTTGTCGGCGTTGGAATCAAGGTCTCCGACGCAGGTGTCGATTTGGGCGAGTGCGAAGCGAATGTCTGTCATAGCTGCCTAACTTACCGTTGATTTGTTGGATATGTTGTGTTTTTTACGATTATGAAAATTACGATTACGGCGTTCCGCACGTGACGTCACGACAGTTCGTTGAGCACCGTCAGCGCCGCGTTGGCGTAGAATTCCACGCCGGCTTGCAGCGATTCGTCAAGACCGACGAAATGCGGGCTGTGCCAATCCGGGCAGCCTTCCTCGCCGTTGGAACCGATGAAGGCGAACACCGGCATGGTGACGGGCATGAAATCGCAGAAGTCCTCCCCCGCCATCGACGGGTGGATGGGTTCGAGCTGGGCGTAATCGCGCACGTTGTCGGCGACTATCTTGGAAAGTTCCGTATCGGAGACGAGCGGGTTCTGGAAATCGTCCCAATCGATGTCGGCGGTGATGCCGTAACCGGCCGCAATGGACTGGACCTGTTGCTTGAAGCGTTTCCCCACCAGTTCACCGTCGGACTTGTGGAAGTATCGTACGGTGCCTTGGAAGCTCGCCTTGTCGGGTACGACGTTCCACACGTGGCCGCCGTGCATCTCGGTGATGGACAGCACGAGCGGATGGAACGGCGATACGTTACGGCTCACGATGGTCTGCAATGCGAGGACCATGGTGGCGAGCGCCTCGATCGGGCCGGTGCCCTTGTGCGGATAGCCGGCGTGTGTGCCGGTGGCGTGCAGGGTTACATGGAATTTCACGCAGCCGGCCATCATCGGTTCGGGGCCGACGGCGATCTGTCCGGGCGCGTAGTTCGGGTTGTTGTGCGCGCCGATGGC
>OHPC01001342.1_pt1 | contig 10727 bp, 5 predicted proteins | sample 1577631 | NCBI WGS metagenome assembly OHPC01 (sample SAMEA3879560, study PRJEB24766) | human gut metagenome | biome: human-associated habitat; feature: feces | place: USA | collected 1985/1987 | reverse complement strand
GGGCTCGGTGACGCCGACCTCGGTGCCGGGGATCTTGGCCGTAAAGCCCGTCAAAAAGTGATACATGGCGGCGTCGGCCGTCAGGCGCGAGATGGGCGGCAGCACGCCAAAGGCATCGCAGGTCAGGAAGAGCACGACGCTTGGAGTGGTGCCCATGCCCTTGGTCCACGCGTTGGGAATGTGCTCCACAGGGTATGCCACGCGCGTGTTGTGCGTGATCGAGATGTCGTCGTAGTTGGGCTTGCGGTTCTCGTCGAGCACCACGTTTTCGCAGATCGCGCCAAAGCGGACAGCGTTGAAGATCTCGGGCTCGTGGAACGCGTCCAAGCCCTCGCATTTGGCGTAGCAGCCACCTTCGATGTTGAAGATGCCCATGTCGGACCAACCGTGCTCGTCGTCGCCGATCAGCAGCCGCGTGGGGTTGGCCGAAAGCGTGGTCTTGCCCGTGCCCGAAAGGCCAAAGAACACGGCGGTCTCGTGCGTGACGGGATCCATGCTGGCCGAGCAGTGCATGGGTAGCACGTCGTCCTCGACGGGCAGCAGGTAATTCATGACGCTGAAGATGGACTTTTTGATTTCGCCGGAGTAACCGGTGCCGGCAACCAAAATCACGCGCTCCTGGAAGTTGATGACCACGGCGGCGCTGGAGTTGAGGCCCTTAATGGCGGGATCGCACTGGTAGCCGGGAGCGGCGAGCACGCAGAAGTCCGGCTCGCCGGTGCGTGCGATTTCACGGGCAAGCGGGCGGGCGAGCATCTGCTTAATAAAGAGCGCTTGGCTGGCACGCTCGCAGGCGACAAGCAGGCGACGCGTATGGTTGCGATCGGCACCGGCCATACCGCGAGTGACGAACACATCGCGCTCGTTGAGGTAGTTGACGATACCGGCCTTGATGGCCTCGTAGCTCTCGGCAGAAAGCGGGCGGTTGACGGCACCCCAGGCAATCTTGTCGTGAACATCGGGGGTGTCAACGATAAAGCGGTCATTGGGGGAACGACCAGTGCGCTCCCCCGTCTCGATCACCAGCGCGCCGTTGGATGCCATGCGGCCTTCTTCGCGGCGGATGGCGTGCTCGACGAGCTCCGCGGCGGATAGATCGACCAGCAGACGGGGCTGATTCTCGGCGGGATCTTCGACCAGCGCAATACCAAAGTTGGACAGAACTTCTGCAGGGGTAACACCAGGCATGGGGCCTCCTTTAAAAGCGCGACACGTGGACGCGGCGCGCACTTTACTCACGTAAAGCCCGTTGTACCCGATATGCAAAAACGTTTTTGCGGCAACGGCGAAGCGCCCGCCCAACGGTCAAAAATCGCAGGCAAGCGGCCTAGTCGTTAGGGACGCTTTTAAACGACTAGTCATTGGGGACACTCTTGAACAGACAACATTCAAGGAGTGTCCCCGGATGCCGGCACTTAGGGACGTTCCCAAAGTGCCGGCACATAAGGAACGTCCCTAAGTGCCGACTACAGCGGCAGGCCTTGGCCGAGCATGGCTATGGCGCTCATCAGGACCAGCATGCCGGCGGCGTAGGGCAGGACGGCGCCCAGGAGTTCGGCATCCTTACCGCGCACGAGCACGGCGGCAAGACCAATGGCGAGGGTCTGCGGCGAGATCATCTTACCGGCGGCGACGCCCAGGGCGTTCAACGCGACCATCCAGTAGTCGCTCACACCCAGCGCAGTGGCAGCCTGGCTCTGAATGGGGCCAAACAGCATGCCCGAGGACGTGCCCGAGCCGGTCACAAACGCACCGACTGCGCCGATCCACGGAGCCAGAATCGGGTACAGCCCACCGGCGACGGCGATGCAGAACGCGCTGATCGAAGAGATCATGCCCGCATAGCCCATCACCTTGGCACAGCCCAGCACCGAAAGCATCGTGATCACCGTCGGCATCATCTGCTTCACAGTCGCGGCCAGCACCTCGCCCATCATGCGTGGCGAAGCACCCTGAATGGCACCGCCGGCAAACGCCGCCAGGAAAATCCAGACGCCCGGCGTGTTGATCCACGAAAACGTAAGCGTACCGGGATTCTCACCGCAATACACCTGCACGTGGCTCGCAAACGGCGCGAGCGCGGCATGTACAGCGGGCACCAGGTTAGACGTGCCCAGCAGCAACACAAAGATCAGGATGAAGCACGACCAGGCCGAAAGCGCCGACTTAACGGTGAGCTTCTCCCCCGCCTCGATATTCATGTGAAAGCGTGCGTCCAGACGCCCCGACTTCTCGGCACGCATGGCAAGCGCAGCTGTCAGCGCGAGCGAAACGATGGATCCTACGACCACGGCCAGCTCGGGGCCCACAAACATGGCAACGACCAGAGCCGCGCCGACAAACGACACGCCGGAGAGCAACGCCACGCCGGCAACACCGTGCAGACGCTCGCCCACACTCGCGGCATTGCCCTGGTCATCGGCAACACGGCCCGCAACCAGCACAATAAATAGCGGCATCACCACAAAGAACGGCGCGAGCTGCACCAGCTGAACGGTCGCTAGGTGAAGGGAATCCAAACCCACCAGGTCGGCAACGGACACCGTGGGGATGCCGATGGAGCCGTAGGGCGTGGGCACGCCGTTGGCCAGCAGGCAGATGAGCACGGCAGGCACGGCCTCAAAGCCCAGGCCCGCGAGCATGCCGGCGGGAATGGCGACAGCGGTACCGAAGCCGGCCATGCCCTCCATAAAGCCACCGAAGCACCAAGCCACGAGCAGCGCCAGCAGACGGCGGTCGTTGCTGATGGAGGTGATCATGCTGCCGATCACGTCCATGGCGCCCGTACGAACGCACAGGTTATACGTGAACACCGCGGCGATGATCACCAGGACGATGGGCCACAGAGCCATCAAAAAACCTTCGAGCGAGGCGGTCGCGATCTGCGCTGCCGGCAGGTGCCACCATGCGAAGGCAAGCAAGCACGAAAGGACAAACGATCCGATAGCGGCCTTCCAAGCTGGCCATTTAAAGCACAGCAGCATCACGACCAGCCAAATAATCGGCACAAGAGCCAGTAAGAATGCGGCGACGTCCATAGGTAGAAGCTCCTTGGTACCGCGTGGGCGGCATCGGGGGTGTCACAAAACTTCAACAGGATACCGCACGTTTACCGACAAATTACAGCCGCCCGCCGAAATTATTGAACAATCCGTTCAAAAACACGAGCGAACACCGTCGCGTCTATACTAAAGCGCAGCAATAGAAAGGACTCCGCTTTGAGTATCACGCCCCTCGATAGCATTCGCCGCGCCATCGCCCGCCGCAACGGCACCTCCAACCCCGCTGCATCGAAGGACGGCGCCGCGAAGGCCCAGGGCGGCCGCATCGAGAACGGCCTCTTCCCTGCCTCGCACACTGCCGAGGAACTCGCACGCATCCAAGAGCTGAGTCAGCGCAACGCCGGCGGGCCCGATAGCAGCCAAGCCACACGTCGCCGGCGCGAACGCGATCGGGAGCCCGGCCCCGTCCGCCGCATGGTCAACGCTTGGTGGAACCGTCTGCTCGGCGCCGTCTACGGCGGCGGGTTCTCCATGCAGGAAGCGGAATACGAGGAGCACGCCACCCGCCGCGATTACCTTTGGAACGCTCTCGGCACCGCCGTGTGGGGCTTGGCGTTTCCGCTGCTCACCATCGTGTCCACACAGCTCGTGGGCGCCGAAGAAGCCGGCAAGTTCTCCATCGCCTTTGTCACCGGCACGCTCATCATGATCGCGTGCAACTACGGCGTGCGCAATTTCCAGGTCTCGGACATCGACGAAAAGACGTCCTTCGCCTCCTACCAGCTCAATCGTTGGATCTGCGGAGCGCTCGCCCTAGGCTGCGGCCTCATGTATAGCAGCGCCCGCGGCTATGACGCGCAGATGGCGACGATCGGCCTGGGCGTCTACCTGTATAAGGTCATCGACGGCGTCGCCGACGTGTACGAAGGCCGCCTGCAGCAGGCCGACAAACTCTACTTGGCTGGAATGAGCCAAACGCTACGCTCCGTCGGCGTCATCGCGGTCTTCAGCGTGGCGCTGTTCCTCACGCGCAGCATGCCCATCGCGGCCATGGACATGGGTGTCACCGCGATCGCCTCGCTCGTGCTGGTCACCGCGCCGCTCGCCCTGCTCGAGACCGAAAAATCGCGCCGCGTGAGCCTGCGCGAGGTCGGCCACCTGTTTGTCCAGTGCGCCCCGCTCTTTGGTGCACTGTTCCTGTTCAACCTTATCGAGAGCATGCCCAAGTTTGTGATGGAAGGCACGCTGGCATACAAATATCAGCTGTACTTTAATGCCCTGTTCTTTCCTGCGCAGGCTATTTTGCTGAGCATTGGATTTATCTATAAACCGCAGCTCCTGCGCTTGTCGAACATTTGGGCTAATCCTCGCAAGCGTCGTCGCTTTGACCTGATTATTGTTGCCGTTATGGCGCTGATCGTGGTCATCACCGGCATGTGCGCCGCATTTATGGCAGGTCCCGGTATTCCCCTCATGAGCTTTATGTACGGCCTCAGCTTTGAGCGCTACCGTACGCTGGCGCTGCTGATGGTCGTCGCCGGCGGCGTCACCGCGGCCATCGACTTTATCTACGCCATCATCACGGTGCTACGCCACGCTAGAGACGTCACCAAGATCTACCTGATCTGCTTCGCCGTAAGCGTGGTGCTGCCGGTGATCCTGATTAAGCTGCTGGGTCTGATGGGCGCTGTAGTGAGCTACCTAGCCATCATGGCCCTACTCCTGGTGCTGCTGATAATCGAGTACCGCCGCATCCGCCAACGCATCGAACGCGACCGCAACCCATACGGCGCCTAATTAGCTGCCCGGTCACCGGAATTTGCGATGGAATCACCCCGTCTGGGGTCTCGTTGCGGACAATATTCATCACGCAAAACTAAGTGAGTAGACTTTTACCGAATCCCCGACCACACCAACAGAGCACAAGTCTGTGACCTGCGGTTTTATTGAGGCAAATATGTTGGGTGCTCGGCATTTCCAAAAAAGTCTACTCACTTAGCAAGCGGGCAGCCAAAAAAGAACCGCCGCGACGTCGTTTGACTCCGTTGCGACGGTTTTTCGAGCATTTTCGCGCTGTCGAGGACGCAGACGCTCCTCATTTCTAGCGCTTACCGAGCAAGAAGGCGCTACTCTCCGAAAGTAGTCAAAAAAGCCCCGTCCCAAATTAGCTACGGTAGATCGGCGGAACAAGGTTATTCGCCCGGGTTGATGTTCGCGTAGAACTCGGCCCCGTCGTCCAGGCGCAGGATGCCCACGCGGCCGAACTCGGAGCCGGTGGCGGCGGCGCAGTCGATGTCGATGCGATCGGGCACACCAGCAGTGTCCTCGCCGCCCAAGCGCACGATCTGCCCGCGTCCCGATTCCTCATCGAGCCCCGCCAGACCACCGACCTCGCAATAGCGCCCAAGCGATACCGTGGGCGTGTGACCGCTCACCACGACCGGGCCCTTGCCCTCGGCAGAAAGCAGCCCGGTCGACGCATCCCAATAGCCATGACGAATCCACAGCAGGTCATCGGACGACTGCACCGCGAGCATCTGCTGCAGCAGCTCGCGATCGGCACCCACCGCTCCAACGCCATCGGCACAATCGACGCCATGCTCAAGCAAAAACGCGCGCGCCGCCTTCATCTCGATTCCAGCATGTACCAGCAGATACGGGCGCTCCTCGGTCTCGACCACTGCGTAGAGCGGCAGCGCGGCCATCCATCGCACGAGCTCCTCGTATGCCTCAAATTCCATGTCGTTGAGCTGCTCGCGCGTCGTCCAACCACCGTTGATATCCCAGGTCTCGGCATCGAGCGGATCCTGGCCAATGATGGCATCGAGCATGATCTGCTCGTGATTACCCTTGAGCACGTGGGCGTTGGGCAGCGAGCGCACGAGCTTAATAACGCCGACCGGATCGGGCCCGCGATCGATCATGTCGCCCAGCACGTACAGCGTGTCGTCGGACGTCAACGAGATCTTAGACAGGGCTTCGTCAAGCGCACGCACGTGCCCGTGAGCATCAGATGTCACATAGATCGCCATGGTACGCCTCTCCTTGCATTGCGGCCGAAGCCCGGCGCCGCAACTAAAACTTCAAGTTGAACTTAAACGTTACCCATTGTACTCCGTTGCAATAAAGCTGGAAAGGGTTTCCGAGCAGAGGCAAAGACGGCAGCCGTCTATGACGATATCGCGCACGCCCGCAATCCAACCCCATAAACCCACCATCTTTGGGTACAAATAACCGCAGGCAACTGACCGTGCCACGCCAACCAACCAGGAGCGGACACCATCCATGAACCAGATCCTTCTCTTTATCGGCCTCGTCATCATTCTGTGTCTGACCATCAAACCCGTCGGCAAAAAGCTCCCCTTCCCCACCCTGCTCATCTTTATCGCGCTCGGCATGCTGTTGGGCGTCAACGGCCCGGCGCATATCGACTTTAGCGACTATGCGCTCACCGAAACCGTCTGCAGCACGGCGCTGCTGTTCATCATGTTCTACGGCGGCTTTAACACCAATATCGACCGTGCCAAACCCGTCGCTGTGCCGGCGGTGCTGCTGAGCACGCTCGGCGTCGTCATCACTGCCGGCATCACCGGCGTGTTCGCCCACTTCGCGCTGGGGTTCGACTGGATCGACGGCCTGCTGTTGGGATCGGTCGTGGCATCCACCGACGCGGCCAGCGTCTTTAGCGTGCTGCGCGAGCACAACCTTTCGCTGAAGGGCGGCACCGACTCGCTGCTCGAGGTCGAATCGGGCTCCAACGACCCCGTCGCCTACATGCTCACCGCCGTGCTCGCCACACTCGCGGCCGGCGGCGTTAACATCCCCGTTCTGCTGGCCAAGCAGATTATCCTGGGCGTGGGCCTGGGCCTCGCCATCGGCTGGGCGACGGGCCGCCTGATTGAACGCGCGCACGCAACGGCCGAGGGCGCGCAGACCATCTATTTGTTCGCCGTGGCCATCGTCGCCTACGCGCTGCCGAGCTACCTGGGCGGCAACGGCTTTTTGGCTGTATACCTGGCCGGCATTGTGCTGGGCGCCAGCGACATCACCGGCAAAGTCGAGATGGCGCACTTCTTTGACACCCTCACCGAGATGGCCGAGATGACGATCTTCTTCTTGCTCGGCCTGCTCGTAACGCCCGCACGCCTGCCGCAGATGCTGCTGCCGGGCCTGGCACTCATGGCGTTCATGCTCTTCGTGAGCCGCCCCATCGCCGTCGGCGTGCTCCTAGCGCCCTTTAAGACGAATCCCCGCCAGGTCGCGCTCGTAAGCTGGGCGGGCCTACGCGGAGCGGCTTCGGTCGTCTTTAGTCTCTTTGCCGTAGTGGCCGGCGTTCCCGGCGGACACGACCTATTTGACCTGGTGTTTGCGATTGCCGTGTCGAGCATTGTGGTGCAGGGCTCGCTGCTGCCGGCGGTGGCGAAGAAGCTCGATATGATCGATGCGACCGGCGACGTGCGCCGCACCTTTAACGACTACCGCGACGAGGACGGCATGTCGTTTGTAAAGCTCAAGGTGGGCGCTGGACATCCGTTTGCCGGACGCTCGCTCGCGGACATTGGCAGCGCGACGGACATGCTGGTGGTCTTGGTGCTGCGCGACGGTGCGCACCCGGTGCTGCCCAACGGCGATACCGTCATCGAGGAAGGTGACCTGCTGGTGATGGCCGCGCCAACGTTTGAAGAGCGTGCCGAGGTTACGCTGCGCGAGGTCACCGTGACCCCCCACGGTCGCCTGGCCGGCCAGCGTCTTCGCGATGTGCCGCAGGGCAAGCACCCCTTTATCGTGGTGATGCTCAAGCGCGACGGCCAAACGATCATCCCCGACGGCAACACCCTAATATATGCCGGCGACGAAGCCGTCATTGCCACACTGGCGTCGTAGTGACCAGGAGGTAGCTAATTTGCGACGAAGAGATCAAGCGCCTAGAGAACCTCATGCCTTCGCTCGCAGATTTGGATTTGCCTGAGGAGTAAAGCACCCCTCCCCCATGTAACCATCCTGTAAATCATAGCGGCGCACTCGAGTTTTACCGTGATGCGGTCGCGCCCGGCGCTCCACTGTGCTAAAGTATCCCGAACGCTCAAACGACTACGAGGGGAACTAGAAGATGGCACGTGTGCACAACTTCTCAGCTGGCCCGGCCGCACTGCCCACAAGCGTGCTCGCCGAGATCGCCGACGAGATGATGGACTACCGCGGTTGCGGCATGTCCGTGCTCGAGATGAGCCATCGATCTAGCATGTACCAGCAGATCATCGACGACGCCGAGGCAACCCTGCGCCGCCTGCTGAGCATCCCCGACAACTACCGTGTCCTGTTTTTGCAGGGCGGCGCCACGCTGCAGTTTGCGGGCATCCCCATGAACCTCATGCGCCGCGGCCGCGCCGGCTACGTCGTGACCGGCAACTTTGCCAACAAGGCGTACAAGGAGGCCGCCAAGTACGGCGAGGCCGTGCTGCTCGCGAGCTCCGAGGACCCCAATTTCGACCGCATCCCAGACATGGCCGACGTCAACGCGCGCATTGCCGCCGAGGCCGCGGGCGACGGGCTCGACTACGTCTACATCTGCCAGAACAACACTATCTTTGGCACCATGTACCACGAGCTGCCCAACTGCGGCGATGTGCCGCTGGTCGCCGATGTCTCGAGCTGCTTTTTGTCACAGCCGCTCGACGTTGAGCGCTACGGGCTCATTTACGCCGGCGCGCAGAAAAACGCCGGCGCCGCGGGCGTGACCGCGGTCATCGTGCGCGACGACCTCATCGCCGATGGCCCCGCCTTTGCGCAGACGCCGCAGTACCTGGACCTTAAGACCCAGGCCGCCAAGGGTTCCATGCTCAACACGCCCAACACCTTTGGCATCTACGTGTGCGGCAAGGTGTTCCATTGGGTGGAGCAGACCGGTGGACTTGCCGCCATGGCCGAGCGCAACTGGGCCAAGGCCAACCTGCTCTACGACCTGCTCGAGCACAGCGAGCTTTTCCATGGCACCACGCAAGCCGACAGTCGCTCCATCGCCAACGTCACTTTCCGCACCGGCGACGCCGAGCTCGATGCGACCTTTGTCGCAGGCGCGGCCGAACACCAGATTCAAAACGTCAGGGGCCATCGCCTGGTGGGCGGCATGCGCGCCAGCGTCTATAACGCCGTAACCATGGAAGACGTGCAGGCCCTGGCCTCGTACATGAAGGACTTCGAAGCGCAGCATAGTTTGAGTCCGCGATCTAACTAGCCCGCAACCCGCGGGCCGACCAGCCACTTCAAACCACCTGTTTTAGACAAACCTGCTAAGGAGTTTTTCCATGCGTAAGATTAAGACCATCGACGACATCACCAAAGACGGCAAGGTCGAGTTTGGCGAGGGCTACGAGTTTGTGGGCACCGCCGAGGAGGCCGACGCCATCCTGATGCGCTCGACCGACCTACACGGCTACGAGCTGCCCGAGGGCATTCGCGCCATCGCCCGCTGCGGCGCCGGCGTCAACAACATCCCCGTCGAGGAGTACGCCAAGAAGGGCGTCGTGGTCTTTAACTCCCCCGGCGCCAACAGCAACGCCGTCAAGGAGCTCGTCCTGGGCATGCTGGTGCTCTCGAGCCGCGGCGTGGTGCAGTCGATGAACTGGGTGCGCGACAACGCCGACGACCCCGAGATTCAGGTCGATGCCGAGAAGGCCAAGAAGGCCTTTGTGGGCCGCGAGCTCAAGGGCAAGCGCATCGGCGTTATCGGTCTGGGCAACGTGGGCTCCAAGGTCGCCAACGCCTGCGTCGATCTGGGCATGGACGTCTACGGCTACGATCCGTTCATTTCCGTCGAGCACGCGTGGGTGCTGAGCCGCGAGGTGCAGCGCGTGGGCACGCTCGAGGACCTCTGCCGTGGCTGCGACTACCTCACCGTGCACGTGCCCAGCAAGGCTGACACCATCGGCATGATCAGCTCCGAGCAGATTAACCTGCTGGCGCCCGACGCCGTGCTCATCAACTACGCGCGCGAGACCATCATTGACGAGGACGCCGTCGACGCCGCCCTGCGCGAGGGCAAGCTCAGCTGGTTTAGCTGCGACTTCGCCACGCCCAAGACCGTCAAGATGCCCAATACGTTTATCACCACGCACTCGGGCGCCGGCACCGGCGAGGCCGAGGCCAACTGCGCCGACATGGCCATCAGCGAGCTCAAGGATTACCTGGAGAACGGCAACATAGCGCACAGCGTCAACTACCCCGCCTGCAGCATGGGCAAGGCGCGCGCCGCAAGCCGCATCGCCTGCCTGCACGCCAACGTGCCCAACATGATCGGCCAGATCACGGCGATCCTGGCCAAGGACAACGCCAACGTGCAGCGTATGACCAACGAGTCCGCCGGCGAGAACGCCTACACCATGTTCGACACCGACGAGCACCTGGACAGCAGCACCATCGAGGCGCTCAAGCAGATTCCGTCGATGTATCGCGTGCGCGTGATCAAGTAGCGTCGGCGCCAAGCCTGCCAGACAGACCACGAAGTCCATTCGCCCCCCGTTTTCACGAAACCGGGGGGCGAATTTCGTGCTCCCGGCGGCTTGAAAAGTGCTACCCAGAACAAGTTGTTTCGGATAATCGACAGTAAGGCCCTAGTCGCTAAGCACAGCTGCTTTTATCAGCAGCTTTATCAGGGGTTTAGTAGGTAATAATCGATCTCTATATGCCGAATTAAAGTTGACTGTCCATTTTCCGAAATAACTTGTT
>OHPC01001338.1_pt1 | contig 10757 bp, 10 predicted proteins | sample 1577631 | NCBI WGS metagenome assembly OHPC01 (sample SAMEA3879560, study PRJEB24766) | human gut metagenome | biome: human-associated habitat; feature: feces | place: USA | collected 1985/1987 | reverse complement strand
ACGTACTGGTTTGACAGCTCTTGTGGTTGCAGCACTCTTTGCGATTTCAAGTTTCTTTAGCCCACTTGTCTCAATTGTTCCTAGTGCAGCAACTGCACCTATTCTTATCATTGTAGGTGTTATGATGCTCTCTAACCTTAAGGGTGTGGATTGGGAAGATTTGTCTGAAGCGATTCCTGCCTTTTTCACTTCTATTTTTATGGGATTCTCATATAGCATTACCTACGGTATTGCAGCTGGTTTCCTTACTTACACTTTGGTCAAAATTATCAAAGGTCAAGCAAAAGATGTTCATCTTGTCATGTGGATTTTGGATATCTTGTTTATCCTTAATTTCATTAGCATGGCTGTTCTCTAATATCTAATATCTAATATTTATAAGCAAAAAAGTCTGTCCTTTTGTCAGGCTTTTTTAGTTTTTTTACGAGTGATGATTTGATGTTTACTTTCACGACTGTTTTAAGTTAAGATTGAAATTTTGTTAGAAATATTAACTTTATGGAGGTTTGACTTAATATAAGTAAGTGTTAAATTAAGAGGAGTTGTTATATCTAAATTATTCTTTCTACCTCAATATTTATAAGTTTTTGATGGTTTTTGACAGTGGATTATAGTCCAGATTTTTATTTTTTGATATAATGAAAACATGATTTACAGTCAAAATGAAGAGGAATTGATTAGCATAGGCCGAAAGTTAGGTCGATTGCTCAATTCTGGAGATATAATTGTTCTTTCAGGTGATCTGGGAGCTGGTAAAACCACTTTAACTAAGGGAATTGCTAAAGGTTTGGATGTTTCACAGATGATAAAGAGCCCAACCTATACTATTGTTAGAGAATATGAGGGGCGTTTGCCGCTATACCATTTAGATGTTTATCGTATTGGTGATGATCCAGATTCTATTGACTTAGATGATTTTCTATACGGTGACGGTGTGACGATTATCGAGTGGGGAGAACTTTTGGATGACAGTCTCCTGGGAGACTATCTTTTAATTTCGATAAAACATCATGGTGATGGACGTCAACTGCTTCTGGAATCTTTTGGTCCTAGAAGTAAAGAAATCCAGGAGGCGATGGCAAATGGCTGAGTACGAATTAGTCATTGAGGAAGCCCAAAGAGATGATTCCGTATCCTTAGCAAAATTACTAAAGACGGTAGCTCTAGAGTCAGATTTTTTGGCTCAGGATGCTAGGAGCTCTGTACTGAATGCCGAACAGTTAGCCTCCTATATTGATAGCCGTCAAAGTGTCCCAAATGAGATTTGTTTAGTCGCAAAATTGAATCATGAGGTCATTGGTGTTTGTAATGTTACTTCTGATCAAGACACGAAGACCAGTCATATTGGTGATGTTTTCATTGCGGTTGCTAAACCCTATTGGGGTAATGGTGTTGGTCAGTTTCTTATGGAAATAATGATTGACTGGGCAAACAACACACCAGCTATCTGTCGCTTAGAGTTGACTGTTCAAGCACGCAATGAACGGGCAGTACATCTCTATCAAAAATTTGGATTTGATATTGAAGGCACTAAGAAACGTGGTGCCAGAACTAAAAATGGAGAATTTCTAGATGTTTACCTGATGGCTAAACTCATAGATTAGGAAAAAACATGAAACTTGGACGAAAAATTTTATTGATGTTGTTGGCGATTTTTGCAACGACAGTAGTAGCTGCTGGTATTTACCTAACGACAACTTATAATTACGCCACAGGCGAATTGTCAAAAACGTTTAGGGCTTCTAAAGCAACTTCAGGGAATAGTAAGGCTATTCAACAGACTAAGCCTATAACTATTCTCTTGATGGGGGTAGATACAGGATCCAAAGAACGTAAGGAAACCTGGGAAGGAAACTCTGATACCATGATTTTGGTAACAGTGAACCCTAAGACTAAGAAAACAACCATGACCAGTTTGGAACGTGACCTTTTGACAGATGTTGAGGGATCGGGTGAAGTAAAACTAAACGCAGCCTATGCCGAGGGTGGAGCTGACTTAGCTATTTCAACCATTCAAAAGGTTTTAGATATTGATATTGACTATTATGCACTGATTAATATGCAGGGTATGATTGATTTGGTAGATGCTGTTGGTGGTATTGAGGTAACGAATCATTTTGATTTTCCAATTTCGATTGCAGAAAATGAACCTGAATTTCAGGCAAAAGTTGAGCCCGGAACCCATAAAATCAATGGTGAGCAAGCTTTAGTCTATTCACGTATGCGTTACGATGACCCTGATGGTGACTATGGTCGTCAAAAACGTCAACGTGAGGTTATTCAAAAGGTTGTAGCTAAGCTATTGAAGATGGACTCTATTGGTTCTTACAAGAAAATTTTGTCGGCTGTAAGTTCAAATGTTCAAACCAGTATCGATCTTGGTGATACCAATACTTTGCGTAGCTTGATGGGTTATAGTGATGCCCTTAAAAATATTAAGTCCTACCAATTGGCTGGTTCGGATGCCATGATCAATGGTGGAAGTTATCAAGTAGCTTCAACTGAGGATATTCTTAAGGTACAAAACCGTATTAAGAAGGAAGTCGGTAAGAAGAAAGTTTCTGAATCTAATCTTAAGACTAGTTTGGTTCTCTATGGTTCTGGTAGCTCTAACTATGGCTCAGATGATTTCGTTAATTCTAAAGGAAGTGCGGCTTCGAGTGAAGCTTCTTCAAATTATGAGGCTGGGACATCTGAGGCAGCTGGTGGTGGATCGGTAAGTACCTACAATGGAGGTACTACCTATAGCAATAACTATAGTGAAAACACAGGTAATTATGTTCAGGAACAAGGTACGACAACCCCTACATACAATAATAATGGATCGGGTGTAACTACTTATAGCACTGTTCCAGCGACGCAATAAATAAGGTTGGGTGATTCCCAACCTTTTTGTTATGAAATGATAGCAATATGGTTATTCCTTGCAATGGCTTTTGAGCTATGCTATAATATAGGAAAATAACGAAAGAGAGGCGGAGTAGAAACTTCGTCTCTTGTGTGTGTAAGGAGGTCATAATGTCGCAAAAAATTATTGATCTCGTGACGGCAGTCGTAGCTCCAGCTATTCCTGAGCCATACGAACTGGTCGATATCGAGTACGAAAAGCTTGGCGGTGACTATGTCTTGTCAGTTTTGATTGATAAGCCAGGAGGTATTACTGTAGAAGATACTGCAGACTTGACTGAAATTATCAGTCCCCTCTTGGATACTATTCAGCCTGATCCTTTCCCGGATCAATACATGCTGGAAGTTTCTAGTCCAGGGTTAGAGCGTCCCTTAAAAACCAAAGAAGCTTTGACAAATGCTGTTGGTCAGTATATCAATGTTAGTCTTTACAAGGCTATTGATAAGATCAAGATTTTCCAAGGTGACTTGGTGGCCTTTGATGGGGAAACCCTAACAATTGATTACCTTGATAAGACTCGCCATAAGACTGTTGAGATTCCCTATCAAACAGTTGCTAAAGCTCGTTTGGCAGTCAAACTCTAAAACTCTTAGTGTAAATAAAGAAAGGATGCCAGTTTTGGCTCTTAAAGGCTAAAACGACAAATAATATGAGCAAAGAAATGCTAGAAGCCTTCCGTGTCTTGGAAGAAGAAAAACACATTAACAAGGAAGACATCATTGATGCCGTGGTTGAATCGCTTAAGTCAGCCTACAAGCGTCGTTATGGTCAGTCTGAATCAGCAGTCGTTGAATTCAATGAAAAAACAGGTGATTTTCAAGTTTATACCGTTCGTGAAGTTGTAGACGAAGTCTTTGATAGTCGTTTGGAAATTAGCTTGAAAGATGCCCTTGCTATCAGCTCTGCTTACGAACTTGGCGATAAGATTCGTTTTGAAGAGTCAGTTGATGAATTTGGCCGTGTTGCAGCGCAATCTGCCAAACAAACCATTATGGAAAAGATGCGCAAGCAGATGCGTGAAATCACTTATAATGACTATAAGCAACATGAAGGTGAAATCATGCAAGGAACAGTTGAACGCTTTGACCAACGTTTCATTTATGTTAATCTTGGAGCGCTCGAAGCTCAATTGTCACGCCAAGACCAAATTCCTGGCGAAAGCTTTAAGTCACACGACGTCATCGATGTTTATGTTTATAAAGTTGAAAACAACCCTAAGGGTGTTAACGTCTTTGTAAGCCGTAGCCATCCAGAATTCATCAAACGTATCATGGAACAAGAAATTCCTGAAGTATTTGATGGAACTGTAGAAATCATGAGCGTGTCTCGTGAAGCTGGTGATCGTACCAAAGTTGCTGTTCGCAGTCATAACCCTAACGTTGATGCTATTGGTACTATCGTTGGTCGTGGTGGAAGTAACATCAAGAAAGTTGTCAGCCGTTTCCACCCAACACGTTTGGATGCTAAGACAGGAATTGAAGTTCCTGTTGAGGAAAATATTGATGTTATTCAATGGGTTGAAGATCCAGCTGAATTTATCTACAATGCTATTGCACCGGCTGAAGTGGACTATGTTCTCTTTGACGAAGATGATAGCAAACGTGCGACAGTAGTTGTACCAGATAACAAATTATCTCTTGCAATTGGTCGTCGTGGACAAAACGTTCGTTTGGCAGCTCATTTGACTGGTTACCGTATTGACATCAAGTCAGCTTCTGAATACGAAGCACTCGAAGCTGAAAAATCCGAGGCTGCTACTGAGGAAGTTGTTGATGAGATTGTTGCAGAAGAGGCTACACCTGTTGAAGTCACAACAGAAGAAGTAATTGAAACAACAGAAGCAGAATAAGAAGAACATAGAGGTGTTTGATGGCTAAAACACGAAAAATACCTTTACGCAAATCAGTTGTCTCAGGAGAAATCATTGATAAACGTGATTTGCTCCGCATCGTAAAAACTAAAGATGGTGAGATTTTCATTGATCCAACAGGAAAGCAAAATGGCAGAGGTGCTTACATTAAACTAGATAATGAAGAAGCTCTCCAAGCTAAAAAGAAACGTGCTTTTAACCATAGTTTCTCAATGGATGTTCCTGAAAGTTTTTATGATGAACTCATTGCTTATGTGGATCACAAGGTCAAAAGAAGAGAGTTAGGTCTTGAATAACACAGAAAAATTGTCAAATATGTTAGGACTGGCACAAAGAGCTGGAAAACTTATTTCTGGCGAAGAACTTGTCATCAAGGCAGTTCAATCAGGGCAGGCGAGACTAGTTTTTCTTGCCAATGATGCTGGTAGTAACGTGACTAAAAAGACGACTGATAAATGTAACTACTATAATATAGAAGTCTCCACAGTGTTTAACGCACTGGAATTAAGCATGGCTATTGGTAAACCAAGAAAAACGGTTGCTGTAGTTGATGCTGGATTTTCAAAGAAAATGAGGACTCTTATGGAATAAAGAATAGGAGGACATCACGTGTCAAAGAAACGATTATATGAAATCGCAAAAGAGGTTGGTGTAGAAAGCAAGGTTGTTGTTGCAAAAGCTCAAGAACTTGGTCTTTCTGTGAAGAGCCATTCCTCATCAGTTGAAGAAGCTGATGCTAATCGTATCGCTTCAAGTTTAAAAGGGGGAACAGCTAAGGCTGAAAGTAAGCCAGCTCCTAAAGCGACACCAACTCCTAAAGAGGAAAAGGTAGCGCCTAAGGTTGATAAGGTACCTGTTGCCAAATCAGCTCCAGCTAAAGAAACATCAAAGGCTGAAGTCAAAGAAGCCCCTGCGACTCCGAAAAAACCACAAAGCCGTAATTTTAAGGCAGAACGTGAAGCACGTGCCAAGGCAGAAGCAGAGCGTCGTCAAAACGGCGGAGGCCGTGACAACCGTAATCGTAACCGAAATCAACAAGGGAACGATCAAGGTAAACGTCAGAATAATGATCGTCGCAACCAAAATGGAAATGGTCAAGGCAACCGTAATAATGGGAACCGCGGTAACAATAGTAATCGTGACCGTAATTTCCAAGGTAAACAGCGCAATGATCAAGGTCGAAATAAACGTAACGATGCTGCCCGCAACAATCAGGCAGCTCCACGTATTGACTTTAAAGCGCGTGCAGCAGCCTTGAAAGCAGAGCAAAATGCAGAATATTCACGTCAAAGTGAAACACGCTTCCGTGAAGAAAAAGCTGCAGAGCAACGCCGTGCGAAAGAGCAAGAAAAGGCAAGAAAAGAAAAACAACAGGCTGAAGTCGCTGCTCAAAAAGCAGTTGCTGAAGCTAAGCCAGCTCCCAAGCCAGCACCGGCTGCTCAACCAGCTCCAGCTGCGCAAGCACAAGATACACGTCGTAAAAAGGCACGTCCAGATAAATCACGTGATAATCGTCGCGAGAATGAAGATGGACCTAAGCAAACAAGAAATAATAAGTGGAATAATCAAAACCAAGTGAGAAATCAACGAAATAGTAACTGGAATAAAAACAAAAATAAAAAAGGTAAAAATAACCGTGGTAATTCAGCTCCAAAACCAGTAACAGAGCGTAAATTCCATGAATTACCAAAAGAATTTGAATACACGGAAGGCATGACGGTTGCAGAAATCGCAAAACGTATTAAACGTGAGCCAGCTGAAATCGTTAAGAAACTCTTCATGATGGGTGTTATGGCAACTCAAAACCAATCTCTTGACGGAGATACAATTGAGTTGTTGATGGTTGACTACGGTATTGAAGCAACCAAGAAAGAAGAAGTCGATAATGCTGATATCGAACGTTTCTTTGTTGACGAAGACTACCTCAATAAAGATGCTATGGTAGAACGTGCACCAGTTGTTACTATCATGGGACACGTTGACCATGGTAAAACAACCCTTCTTGATACCCTTCGTAACTCACGTGTTGCGACTGGAGAAGCTGGTGGTATCACACAGCATATTGGTGCCTACCAAATTGAAGAGGGTGGTAAGAAGATTACCTTCCTTGATACCCCTGGACACGCGGCCTTTACATCTATGCGTGCTCGCGGTGCCTCTGTTACAGATATTACTATCTTGATTGTAGCTGCGGATGATGGTGTTATGCCACAAACGATTGAAGCCATCAACCACTCTAAGGCTGCTGGTGTTCCAATCATTGTTGCGATTAACAAGATTGATAAACCAGGTGCTAACCCAGAGCGTGTAATCGGTGAATTGGCAGAGCATGGCGTTATCTCAACTGCATGGGGTGGGGATAGCGAATTCGTTGAAATTTCAGCGAAGTTTGGTCAAAATATTGAAGAATTGCTTGAAACAGTTCTTCTTGTGGCTGAAGTGGAAGAACTTAAAGCTGACCCAACAGTTCGTGCCATCGGTACCGTTATTGAAGCGCGTTTGGATAAAGGTAAAGGTGCGGTTGCAACCCTCCTTGTTCAACAAGGTACCTTGCATGTTCAAGACCCAATCGTTGTTGGTAATACCTTCGGACGTGTCCGTGCTATGACCAATGACCTTGGTCGTCGTATTAAGACTGCAGCACCATCAACACCAGTTTCAATTACTGGTTTGAACGAAGCGCCTATGGCGGGTGACCATTTTGCCGTTTATGAAGACGAAAAAGCAGCTCGTGCAGCCGGTGAAGAACGTGCCAAACGTGCCCTTATGAAACAACGTCAACAAACACATCGTGTTAGTCTTGATAACCTCTTTGATACCCTTAAAGCTGGTGAATTGAAGACTGTTAATGTTATCATCAAGGCCGACGTACAAGGTTCTGTTGAAGCCTTGGCAGCATCACTTCTTAAGATTGATGTTGAGGGTGTTCGTGTAAATGTTGTTCACTCAGCAGTAGGTGCTATTAACGAATCTGATATTACGCTTGCCGAAGCTTCAGATGCTGTTGTTATCGGATTTAACGTTCGTCCTACACCACAAGCACGTCAACAAGCGGAAACTGATGAAGTTGAAATTCGCCTTCATAGCATCATCTATAAGGTTATCGAAGAAATCGAAGATGCCATGAAAGGGATGCTTGATCCTGAATTTGAAGAAAAAATCATTGGTGAAGCAGTTATCCGTGAAACCTTCAAAGTTTCTAAAGTCGGAACAATCGGTGGATTCATGGTTACTAATGGTAAAATCACTCGTGATTCAAGTGCCCGTGTCATTCGTGATGGTGTGGTTATTTTTGATGGTAAATTGGCAAGCTTGAAACACTATAAAGATGACGTTAAAGAAGTCGGAAATGCTCAAGAGGGTGGTTTGATGATTGAAAACTATAACGATATTAAAGTTGATGACGTTATCGAAGCTTACATCATGGAAGAGATCAAACGTTAATCACATCAGATTTCTAAGGAAGCTTATTTAGGGGACAAAGCTGGGTCATCTGGCCTGGCTTTTGTTCCATTATAAAAAAGAAAGGATAAGACTATGGGAAATTCATTTCGTGTAGACCGTGTTGGTATGGAAATCAAACGTGAGGTCAATGAAATTCTTCAAAAGAAAGTTCGTGACCCACGTGTGCAAGATGTCACTATCACAGATGTACAGATGCTTGGTGATTTGTCAGCTGCTAAGATTTTTTACACCATTCATTCAACCTTGGCCTCAGATAACCAAAAAGCACAAACTGGTCTTGAAAAGGCTACTGGGACAATCAAGCGTGAACTTGGTAAAAAATTGACTATGTATAAGATTCCGGATTTGACCTTTATTAAAGATGAGTCTATCGAATACGGTAATAAAATTGATGAAATGCTTCGTAATTTGGAGCGTAAAGACTAAGAAAAAATTCCTGTCAGTTATGGCAGGAATTTTGCGTTATAATAGAATAAAAAGGAGGACTTCAATGAAAGTAACGGTCTATTTGGGTGCTAATATGGGTGATAATCCTAGCTTTAAGAAAGCAACAATTGCCTTGGGTCAGTGGATTGCTAAAAATGGGCATACCCTAGTCTATGGTGGCAGTAGGATGGGACTTATGGGAGTTCTTGGTGATACGGTTTTGGAAAATGGTGGACAGGCTCATGGCATTATGCCACAATTCCTCAAAGATAGGGAGATAGCTTATGAGGGGTTAACCTCAATGACCATAGTAGAAACTATGGCAGAACGAAAGACTGCCATGCTAGAGCAAGGAGATCTCTTTATCGCCCTTCCAGGAGGTTTAGGGACACTGGAAGAAATCTCTGAAGCTATTGCAGCTGCTCGAGTCGGTAAGTTGGACAAACCCTGTGTTTTCTTCAATCTCAATGGCTATTATGATGCTATGAAAACGATGTTAGATACCATGGTTGCTCATGATTTTTTGGAGGCTGAAACAGCAGCAAAATTCCTCTTTACAGATGATTTTTCAGAAATTGCAGCTTTTGTCCAGTCTTATGAACCACCTCAATTGAGACGTTATCGGTAACTTTATATGATAGGTTAGCTCTCTAAGTTTAAAAGGAGAGCTTTTTTGATGGAGAGACGTTAGTAATTATTTTTTCTTTTAAATTTCAGAAAATTAACTAAAAACCTCTTAACAAAAATGATAGATTTGTATATAATAGTGTTTGTAAATTTAATCATTTAACAAATTTTCCTCATCATCTGTGAGTAATATCCATGAATACTTAGTACCCCACTTGGTTAGGAAAACTTTGCCAATTATTTATTTTTATGGGGAATGTGGGATATAGGATGAAATGGAAGGAATGATAAGTATGTCTATTATGGTTAAACATGTGAGTTTTGATGACTATCAAAAAACACAGACAAACTATAAAGATGCCAATTTTTTACAGTCAGCTGAGATGGCTAAGCTTCAGTTAAGCCGTAATCATATCGGTGAAGTAGAGGCTCTGGTTTTTGAAAGGGATGGCCTGCGGATAGGTCAAGCCATCGTTGTCTATAGAAGAAGCTTTCGTATCTTTAGAAAAGCTCTCTTGTTTCATGGCCCTTTGCTAGATTACAATTCTATAGCTGATTTGACAGACCTTCTAGAGGCCTTGATACTCTACTTAAAAAAGAAAAATATTGCATCACTTTCTATCCATCCCTATCTTACCGATCTTATTAGGAATGAAGAACTTGAAATCATTGAAGAAGAAAAGGCTGATGGGGTCTCCAAGGTATTTGAAAAATTAGGCTTTGAGCAGTATTTAGATCCAGAACAGGCCCTAGTTGTTAATCAGATGTTTGTAAAACCAATTGATACCTTTACGACTTCTGATGAGATGCTCGCAGCTTTTTCACCATCTTTGAAGCGAGATTTAAAAAAATTCACTGCTTTGAATGTCAAAGTTGAAGAACTACGTGAGGACAATCTCAATCAGTTTTATGACATCCTAGTTCGGACAGCAGAGAGAAAAGGATTTTCAGTTCATCCATTGACCTATTTCCAAGATTTGAAGAGGAACTTTGGAGAATCTGCAAAGTTTATGTTGGCTTATTTGGATTGTCCAGCTTATTTGGCTTATCTTGATGAGAATATTAAATCTTTTGAAGCTAAGATTCAGGCTTTAAAAGATGGCCCACAGAAAAAACGAACCAAGGGTCAGATTGCGGATGCCGAAGATCAGCTTAGAAGTTACTATAAACGTTTAGAGCAATTTAAGACCTACCAAGTCACTGGTGACAAATTACCTCTTTCGGCTTATCTTTTTATGGATTATGGTCCAGAAGTCGTCAGCTTTTACGGTGGGAATGATGAAGCCTATCTTAATTTTGGTGGGGCAGTTCTTCTTCATTGGGAAATGCTACAATATGCTAAGCATGAGGGAAAAGAACGGTTTAATTTTTATGGGACAATCGAAACTGAAGCGGCAAGTGCTGGAAAAGGGAATTTTAACTTCAAGCGTCAGTTTGGTGGGCAACTCGAGACTCTTGTTG
>OHPC01001337.1_pt1 | contig 10760 bp, 9 predicted proteins | sample 1577631 | NCBI WGS metagenome assembly OHPC01 (sample SAMEA3879560, study PRJEB24766) | human gut metagenome | biome: human-associated habitat; feature: feces | place: USA | collected 1985/1987 | reverse complement strand
CCTATCATAACATAACTGTAAACTATTTTCCACAGGCAAAAATCGTGGTATACTGGTTTTTATGGGATACCCCCTCAGCTTCGCTGCGCTCAGCAGCTCCCCCAAGGGGGCGCCTTTGGCATGGCGGCAAAGTTTCCGGTTGAACCGTAAAGTTTGCGGGCGCGCTTGCTCCCCCGGGGGGAGCAGCCCCTTTTTCGTGGCTCCAGCGCGTCGAAATCGCTGTGATCTTGCTGTGCTGAACGCACAGCATTTGCTGCGCAAACCGGTCTGCGACTTGAAAGCCCCACTGGGGCTTTCATGCCTTGCAGGCACCGCCGCACTTTTCTTCTCTTTTGGTGTCAAAAGAGAATATCCCTCGGCAAAGACTCTTGCCACTATTGTCAATCGTTCTATTTTACAGGAGGTACTCGCGCGATGCAGCGCACAGAAAAATACTTTGAGCAGGACGCTTTCCGCACCGGATGCGAAAGCGTCATCCTTGCCACAGAGCCGGACGAAAAGACCGGCGGCGGGCGCATCGCGCTGGACGGCACGGTGTTCTACCCGGAGGGCGGCGGTCAGCCCGCCGACCGGGGCACTCTGACCCTGCCGGACGGCACGGTGCTGCGGGTGTCGGACGTCCACGAGCAGGCGGGCATCATCTGGCATACAGTGGATGCCCTGCCCGCTGCCGCCGCGCCCGGCGCAGCCGTTGCCGGCTGCATCGACTGGGACTGGCGGTTCGATAAGATGCAGCAGCACACCGGCGAGCATATCCTTTCCGGCATCCTGCACCAGATGTTCGGGGCGGAGAATGTGGGCTTCCATGTGGGCACTGAGGTGGTGCGCATGGACACCAGTGTGCCCATCAGCCCCGAGGGGCTGCGGCAGGCAGAGCTTGCCGCCAACCGCATCGTGTGGCAGGATGTGCCGGTGCTCATCAGCTACCCCACCCGGGAGGAACTTGCCGCCCTTGTTTACCGCTCTAAAAAAGAGATCGAGGGGCAGGTGCGCATCGTGACCATCCCGGGCGCGGACGTCTGCGCCTGCTGCGGCACCCACACCCGCACCACCGGTCAGGTGGGGCAGATCAAGATCCTTGCCAGCGAGAACTACAAGGGCGGCGTGCGGCTGAGCGTGGTATGCGGTGCCCGTGCGCTGGCGGCGGCGCAGGCCATGCGCGCCCGGCAGGCGGAGATCGGTGCGCTGCTCTCTGCCAAGGCCGACCAGACCGCTGTGGCGGTGCACCGGGTCTACGATGAGTATACTGCACTCAAGTTTACACACTTTGGACTGTGCAGCCAGCTGTTTGACGCCCTTGCGCAGCTGACCGCACCCGATGCGGATGCCATCCGTACCCTGCCGGGGCTGGACCCGGACGGGCTGCACCGGCTGGCTGTCCGTCTGACCGAAGCCACCACCGGCCTGTGCGCCGCTCTGACCCCCACCGAAAAGGGCACCGGTTACTGCCTTGCCCGGCGGGACGGCGATGTGCGCGCCCTGACCAAAGCACTGAATGCCGCCCTGAACGGACGCGGCGGCGGCAAGCCCGGCATCTGTCAGGGCAGCTGTGCCGCCACCCCGGAGCAGGTGGAGAGATTTTTGAAGGAGAACAACAAACTATGAGAATGCGTTTCAAACCCTATGCCCACGACGAACTGATGGCCGCGGATTTCCATGTGCACGAACCCCTCATCTGGGGCGGCAAGTGGCACGGCCAGTATGCCCGCCCGGAGCAGCCCTTTATTCTGGAGTTGGGCTGCGGCAAGGGCGGCTTCATCTCTCAGCTGGCCTGTGCCCACCCGGAAAACAACTATCTGGGCATCGACATCACTGACAAGGTGCTTATCCTTGCCAAGCGCAAGATCGAAGCCGCCTATCAGGCAGCGGGGCGCCCCATCGACAACGTGAAGATCATGAGCACCGATATCGAGCGCATCAAGGGCGTCATCACCCCGGAGGATGAGGTCAGCCGCATCTATATCAACTTCTGCAACCCGTGGAGCAAGAACGACTCCTCCCACAAGCACCGCCTTACCTACCCGCGCCAGCTGATCGCTTACCGCGAGTTTTTGAAGGACGGCGGCGAGATCTACTTCAAGACCGACGACGATGATCTGTTCCGGGACAGCGTGGAGTACTTCCCTGCTTCCGGCTACGACATCGAGTGGATCACCTACGATTTGCACGAGAACGAGCCGGAGTGGAACATCCGCACCGAGCACGAGGGCATGTTCACCGAAATGGGCATCAAGATCAAGGCACTCATTGCCCGCAAAAAGCCCGGTTCCGACAGCGTGACATGGGTAGACCCCAAGGTGCTCAAGCGGATGGCGCGCGAAGCTGCCGCTGCCGAAGCCGCCGCACAGGAAGGCGAAGGAAATGTCTGACCCCTGTGAGCTGTGCCTGAATAACATTCAGGACGAATACGGCAGCTATTACTGCGCGCAGGGCGCTGCGCTGGACGAGGACGAGATGGCACGCTATCTTGCCCACAATACCGCTGCCTGTCCCTTTTTTGAGCCGGGGGACGAATATAAGATCGTATCCAAACAGAACTGAAGAACGGAGGTGCCTATGGTAAGCTTTCTTACCGATACCGTGGTATGTGGCTTTTCGCTGTACCATATTCTGGCCTATTTCCTGATCTATTCCTGCATAGGCTGGTGTCTGGAGGTCATCTATGCCGCCGCCACCACCGGTCAGCTGGTGAACCGGGGCTTCCTCAACGGCCCGGTCTGCCCCATCTACGGCTTTGGCATGATCATCGTGCTGTTTGCCCTTACGCCCTTGCAGCACAGCATCCTGCTGCTGTATATAGGCGGCGTCATCCTGCCCAGTGCACTGGAACTGGTGGGCGGCTGGGCACTGTATAAGATTTACCACACCCGCTGGTGGGATTACAGCGATTTTCCCTTTAATATCGGGGGCTATATCTGTCTGGAATTCTGCCTGCTGTGGGGCGTGGGCACGCTGGTGGTCATGCGTATCGTGCACCCGGTGGTGGCTGACCTTGTAGACCTGATCCCGCCCTTTGTGGGGGTTATCCTCATGTGCTTTTTGTACGCCGTATATGCGGTGGACGTGGTGGCTACCGCCATTGCTGCTTCTGCACTGGCTGATACGCTGGACACCATGGAGCAGCTGGGCGACAGTATCCACGCCGTCAGCGATGCCATGACCCAGCTGCTGGGCACCACCACCCTGAACGCCGACAAGAAGCTGGACGAGGGACGGCTGCAATTCAAGCTTGCCGCCGCCGAAGCGCGGGATGCTGCCGGAAAGCGCCCCTCTGCCCGTGAGACCATGGCTGCCATCCGCGCCAAGGCCGCTGAGGCTACCGAGGCTGCCCGCCGCGCCAGCGAGGACGCCCGCCTGAACGCTGCCGAAGCTGCCAACGCCGCCCGCCTTGCCGCCAAGGGCACTGCCGAGCGCGCCGCCGAGCTGCTGCAATTGGAACAGCTGGCCGCAGAGCTGCAGCAGCGCAGCGAGGAGATGCAGGCGCAGCTGCTGCGCACCCCCCGCATCGTGGGCCCGCGCCGTATGCTGCGTGCCTACCCGAAGCTCCGGCACGGCAGCAAGCTGCGCAGTCTGCCCACATTGCGGGAGATGCTGCACCGCGCCGAACAGGAAAACAAGGACGACAACAAGAATACCAAATGACCCCGAATGCCGCACCGGCTCCGCCGTGTGTGGCATTTTTGTTGCACTTCGCTCGAATAATGTTGTTAAAAAGTGTGAAAAAACTATTTCAAAACGACTTAAACCGTGTTATACTGATTATAAAGTATACAAACCGACCGCAATCGGCTTATCCGTATTGAAACTATCCAAATTGTGAGGAATCGTTATGTCAGAGGAACGAAAGACCAAAACAGATGCCGCCGCACCGGCATCTGCTGCGTTGGGGCGGATCGACCGCAAGGACGCATTTTTACAGGCCCTGCATACATTCCTGACCGCGCATCAGGGAACAGAATGGGCTGTTGCCGCTGTGGATATCCAGCACTTCAAGCTTTATAACGAGCTTTACGGCACCGAAAAGGGCGATGCTCTGCTGGAAACTGTGGCAAACTGTCTGCTGGGTTACAGCAGGCAGACCGGCTATCCTGTGGGCTATTTTGGAAACGATGACTTTTTCCTGTGCCTGCCGGACGAAAAGGCCGAGCAGACCGCTGTGCTTGCTACGCTGCAGGCCTGCATGGCTGCCGGAAGGCAGGATGTCACCTTCTTTATGGTAATGGGCGTGTGCCCTGTGCAGGCAAACCCCGGTGCAGATGCCGCCACCCTGTGCAACTACGCGCAGATCGCCGGTGTGACGACAGACAGCGGCTACCTGCACCGCTTTGAGCCCACCATGCTCAACGAGCTGAAAGAACAGCAGCAACTGCTGGGCGAGCTGGAGCGCGCACTGGATAACCACGAATTCTGCTTCTTTTTGCAGCCCAAGTGCAACAGCATCACCCGCGCCATCGTGGGCATGGAGGCGCTGGTGCGCTGGAACCATCCCACCCGGGGCTGTGTTCCCCCCGCCGAGTTCATGCCGCTGCTGGAGCGCACCGGCCTTGTAACAAGGCTGGACCAGTACATCTGGGAATCTGTCTGCCAGACTTTGCAGAAGTGGCAGGAAAGCGGCAGCAACCTTGTGCCGGTATCGGTAAACGTTTCGGTGCAGGATATCCTCAATCTGGATGTGCCGCAGATCTTTGCGGATCTGGTGGAAAAATATAAGCTGGAGCCCAAACTCCTGCTGGCTGAGATCACCGAGACCATGGTGGCCGAGGACACCCAGATGGTGGAAAACGCCATTCAGGGCCTGCACCGCAAGGGCTTTGCGGTGATGATGGACGACTTCGGCAGCGGGTATTCCTCGCTGAATATGCTCAAGGATACCAACGTCGATGCCATCAAGCTGGACATGAAGCTCATCGACATGAATCAGGAGAACCGCAGCAAGGGCGTGCAGATCGTGGAGTCGGTGGTGGATATGGCACACCGGCTGAACCTGCCCATCATCGCCGAGGGTGTGGAGACCCCGGAGCAGGTGTCCATGCTGCAGGCCGCAGACTGCCTGTACTCGCAGGGCTACTACTTCTTCAAGCCCATGCCGGTGGAAAACGCCGAAAAACTGCTGGCAGATCCCACCAATCAGGATTACTGGGATCTGCGCCGCGACCTGATGCGCCGCGACCGCCGGGTGGAGAACCCGGGCACCGAAAAGACCGCGCTGGCCTTGCAGGCCTACCAGATCTTTACCGACAACGTGCTGGAGATCTCGCTGCTGAACCTTGCCACCGGTGCGTACCGGGTGATCAAGCGGGACGCCCGCCTGCTGGGTGCAGATCTGGAAAAAGAAGAAGATTTTGTCAATTACTGCGACCGCTTGGTGAACGAGAAGATCGTGCACGAAGAGGACGCAGACCTGTTTTTGGAGCAGACCGATCTGGAGGCCTTGCGCTCTGTGCTGTACCACGCCACCGCGCCGGAGTTCTACCGCTACCGCGAGAACGTGTCCGGCCAGTATATCTGGGTCACCACAGAGGTGCTGCCCTGCCGGGGCTGCTGTGCCCAGAACCCGTGGGCGACTGTGCTGGTGCGCAACGACGCACAGGCCGACCAGCTCAGCGAGGAGCTGGACTTCTCTTACAGCCACGATACCCTGACCGGCCTTGCCAACCGCAGCCGGTACGAAGCCGACCTGCGGGAGCTGCCCAACAGCGGGTACGAATCCGTGGTGTGCACCTACATTGATGTGGTCGGGATGCACGAGGTAAACGAGCATCTGGGTCACCGCAGCGGCGACACCCTGCTGTGCTGTCTGGCAAATGCCGCCCGCAAGTTCTTTGCCACCAGCCGGGTGTACCGCATCGGCAGCGATGAATTTGTCATCCTGACCCCCAACGAGCCGCCTTACAGCGTGTGGAGCACTGCGGACCGGATGCGCGCCTTTCTGAAGGAAAAGGACTATGCTATCTCGGTAGGCATCCAGCAGACCACCGACCTGCGCCATCTGGACGAGGCTGTGGCCAAGGCCGAGGCTGCTATGCGGCAGGACCGGCAGGCCTACTACGACCACAACGGCCGCGCCCGCCAGCTGGAAGGCCTGAATGAAAAGATGGAGCGCACCCTGCAGGAAAAGCGGGATGCCGAACACTTTTTAAAGGTGCTTGCCCCCAAATACAAGACAGTAATCGTGGTGGACTTGCAGGAGGACACCGTGCGCCCCGTTATTGTGCCGGACGACTTCCAGTCCGTTCTGGACACCTGCGGCGGCTCTTTCCGCGCTGCGTTGACCAACTACCGCGACAAGCTGGTAGCGCCCGAGGACAGAGAAAACTTTGCAAAGTTGTTCGATTTCGGCTTTGTGCGCAGCACCGTGTTCAGCAGCAACCTGCTGGAGCACCGCTACCGCAAGACGGATGGCCGCAGCTTCTGCATCCGTGTGACCCCCTACTCCCGCAGCGGCTCCCACATCAACGAGGTGCTGTGGATCTTCGCGGATGAAGAGGTAGAGTAAAATATTTTTATAAGCATAAAAGCAGCCAGACCGCCCGGTCTGGCTGCTTTTGCGTTTGACGCCTGCAGGGCAGCGGGCTCGCCCTCTCAGGCGCTAACCCTCTCAGTCACGCCTGACGGCGTGCCAGCTCCCCCGAAGGGGGAGCTTTGGATATCTGCCGGTCAGCGCAAAAAGCTCCCCCTTTCGGGGGAGCTGGCGAACGCAGTGAGCCTGAGAAGGGACCCGCCGCGCGGCTGTTTCCGCAGGAAACAAGCGCGGCAGCTGCCGTTTCCCGCTGCGTCCCCTCCCGTGAAAAGGCAATTCCGGAAAATCCGCAGATTTTCCGGAATTGCGAAATTCTAAATCATTTTTCCGCTGAAGATGCGCAGAGCAACGCGGAGCGCATTCCAAATCGTCCCGGCAGCAGGACACCAGCCGTCTTGCAAAAGCGCAGGGATGTGCTATAATAGAAATCACTTATTCCATACAATCTATGTGGGTATATGGGCGGCCGCCCGCTGTTCCCGCAAAGCAAGGAGCTTTTCTATGCAGCATCTGTCCCGAACCGTTTCCCCTGCTCTGCCGCACCCCTGCCTGCGGGCGCTGCGGGCGGCTTTTCCGCAGACCATCCCGGTGCTGGCAGGTTATTTTGTGCTGGGGCTGGGCTACGGCATCTATGTGCAGTCCTTGGGGCTGCCGGTGTGGATGCCCATGCTCATGGGCACTGTCGTGTACGGCGGCTCGCTGGAATTCGTGCTGGCAAGTCTGCTGCTGGGCGCGTTCTCGCCGCTGTCGGCCTTTCTGATGGCGCTGATGATCCAGGCGCGGCACCTGTTCTACGGCCTTGCCATGCTGGAGCGCTACAAGGGCTACGGCTGGCGCAGCTTTTACATGATCTTTGCCATGAGCGACGAGACCTTTTCCATCACCTGCTCGGCAACGCCGCCGGAAGGGGTGGACAAGGGCTGGTTCATGTTCTTCATCACCCTGCTGGATCAGCTTTACTGGGTGGGCAGCGCCGGGCTTGGGGCTGCGCTGGGCACGGTGCTGCCCTTCAGCACCGAGGGCGTGGATTTTGTCATGACCGCAATGTTCACGGTCATCTTCCTGAACCAGTGGGAAAAAGATCAGCAGCACGGCAGTGCCCTGATCGGGCTTGCCGTGCCGCTGGTGTGTCTGATGGTATTCGGCTCCGGCAGCTTTCTGCTGCCGTCCATGGGCGGCATTCTGGTGCTGCTGCTGGCCTTGCGCCGTCCGATGGAAAAAGCAGCCGGGGAGGTAGAGGAATGACAGCAGTTCAGATGGGGCTTACCATTGCGGTGTGCACCGCCGCCACCATGCTTACCCGTTTTTTGCCGTTTCTGATCTTTTCCAGCAAGGAGCAGCAGCCCCCGGAGGTGGTGCGGTATCTGGGGCGGGTGCTGCCCGCCGCCATCTTCGGGATGCTCATCGTCTATTGCCTGAAGGGCGTCACCCCGTTCTCCGGCAGTCACGGCATCCCGGAAGCGCTTGCGCTGCTGGCGACCATCGCGCTGCACAAGTGGAAGCACCAGACCCTGCTCAGCGTAACCGGGGGCACCCTTTGCTATGTACTGCTGGTGCAGCTGGTGTTCTGAAAAAGTGGCTCAGTGATAGAAGGTGTCAAAGTTCACCTGACGGTAGAACCGCTGCTGCAGCTGGTCAAAGCTTTCGCAGTTCTGCGCCAGCAGCCACATACTTTTGGTCACTACGGCCTCGATGGTCATATCGTGGGCCTCTAAGAAGCGGAAGCGGTTGCGCACCCGCTTGCCCACTTCGTACACGCCCACGTCGCTGCCCTCGTAGGTGACTTGCGTGGTCATGATGAGCACTTTGTGGGTGGTCTCGTAATCGCCCAGCCCGGCGGCAAAGGCGTCCATCAGCTGCTGCGGGATGCCGCCCACGCCAAAGCTTTCCACGATGACGCAGTCGTACAGGTGGAAGATCTCCGGGATGAGCGCCGGGGACATACCCGGGGTCAGCTTGAGCAGGAACACCCGGCTGTCCAGCGTGCGGCTGAACTCCACCGGGCCGGTGGGCCACGGCGAGGGAATGTACCGCACCAGCCGGTCGCCCTGCACCAGCGCCAATTCCGGGAAGTTGACCGAGGCAAAGGCGTCGTAGCTGATGGTCTTGTTCTTCTTGGCGCGGGTGCCCGCGATGACGTGCCCGCCAAACACCACCATCACGCCCCGGCTGCCCGGGTCGATGGCGCAGACCACGCTGTCCCGCAGGTTTTTCTTGGCATCCGTGATCTCGTTGGAGATGGGCTGCTGCGCGCCGGTGAGGATGATGGGCTTATCCGCGTTCTGGATCAGATAAGAGAGCGCCGCCGCAGAGTACGCCAGCGTATCCGTGCCGTGGCAGATGATAAAGCCATCGTACAAGGCGTAGTTTTCCTGAATGGCGCGTGCCATCATGAGCCAGTGCTCCTGCCCGAGGTCGGTGCTGTCGATGCTGCACAGCGCCAGCGTTTCCGGGCAGCACAGCTCCTTCAATTCCGGCAGATGCGCAAGCAGCTCCTCGCTGGAAAGCACGGGCTTCAGCCCCTGCTGGGTGCGCACGCTGGCAATGGTGCCGCCGGTGGTGATAAAAAGCAGACGTTGTTTGGACATAAAGCAAAAGCCCCCTGTGGCAGAAATTTCAACATGACAACAGTATAGCACACGCCCCGGAGCTTGAACAGTGCCCGCCGCCCAAAAAGTTTTTGCGACCCGGTCACAGAAATCTGCGCGGCTTTGGTGTATAATAAGGGCAATGAACCATGCAAAGGAGCAACACCATGTCCAACATCGTCATCGTAGGTTCCGGCCCGGCGGGGGTGTCCGCTGCCCTGTACGCCGTGCGCGCCGGGGTGCAGACCACCGTGCTGACCAAGGGCTCCGGGGCGCTGGCGCGCGCCGAAAAAATCGAAAATTATTACGGCTTCGCCCAGCCGGTCTCCGGGCCGGAGCTGGAACGCCGCAGCATCGAGAACGCCCGGCGGCTGGGGGTGCAATTCGTGCAGACCGAGGCCGTGGGGCTGACATGGACCGACCGTTTGACCGTGGAAACGCTGGCAGGCGCGTACCCGGCAGACGCGGTCATTCTGGCAACGGGTGCTTCCCGCGCGGTGCCCCGCATTCCGGGGCTGACCGGGCTGGAAGGCCACGGCGTAAGCTGGTGCGCAGCCTGCGACGCCTTTTTCTACCGCGGAAAGGATGTGGCGGTGCTGGGCAGCGGCGAGTACGCCCTGCATGAGGTGCAGGCGCTTTTGCCGGTGGTAAAAAGCGTCACTCTGCTGACGAACGGCGCAGCCCTGACCGCAGACTTCCCGCCCGAGGTGAGCGTCTGCACCCAAAAGGTGGAGGCCATTCTGGGCGAGCAGACCGTCACCGGCGTGCAGCTGGCAGACGGCGCGGTGCGGGCAGTATCCGGCGTATTTGTGGCGCTGGGCGTGGCGGGCAGTACCGCACTTGCCCGAAAGCTGGGCGCTGCCGTAGAGGGCAGCCGCATCGTGGTGGACGACAAAATGCAGACCACCGTGCCCGGCCTATACGCCGCCGGAGACTGCACCGGCGGGCTGTTGCAGGTGGCAAAGGCCGTTTACGAGGGCGCACTGGCTGGCACGGAAGCCGCCAAGGCGCTGCGAAAGGGGTGAACCGCATGGCTGAAGCATCTCCGCACGCACGGTGTCTGGCCTGTGCTTTCCCATTCTGGGAGCAGCTGACTCCGGAAGAACAGGAGCGGCTGTGCCGCTTTACCCGCCCGGTGCACTACGCCAAGGGCGCCCGGGTGCACAGCCCGCTGGAAAGCTGTGTGGGCATCCTTTTGCTGCGCAGCGGGCAATTGCGCTCCTATCTGCTGTCCGAGGACGGCAGGGACGTGACACTGTACCGCCTGTTCGGCGGGGAGGTGTGCATTCTGTCCGCCTCCTGCGTGATGGACGCGGTGAACATCGACCTTTACATCGACGCGGAAGAGGACACCGAAGCGCTGTGCATCAGCGCGGGCATCTTCCGGCAGCTGATGCAGGAAAACGTCTATGTGCGCTGCTACGCCTACCAGATGACGGCAGAGCGCTTTTCCGATACCATGTGGACAATGCAGCAGATTCTGTTCATGAGCGCTGACCGGCGGCTTGCCATTTTTCTGACCGATGAGCTTGCCAAGACCGGCGGCGCGGACCTCCGCATGACCCACGACCAGATGGCAAAGTACATGGGCTCTGCACGCGAGGTGGTGAGCCGGATGCTCAAATACTTTGCGCAGGAGGGCTGGGTGCGGC
>OHPC01001334.1_pt1 | contig 10767 bp, 9 predicted proteins | sample 1577631 | NCBI WGS metagenome assembly OHPC01 (sample SAMEA3879560, study PRJEB24766) | human gut metagenome | biome: human-associated habitat; feature: feces | place: USA | collected 1985/1987 | reverse complement strand
ACATCATGCCTGTTCTTGAAGTACGTGCTCGTCGCGTCGGTGGTTCTAACTACCAAGTCCCAGTTGAAGTTCGTCCAGAACGTCGTACAACTCTTGGACTTCGTTGGTTGGTAAACGCATCACGTGATCGTGGTGAACACACTATGAGAGATCGTCTTGCAAAAGAAATCCTTGATGCTGCTAACAACACTGGTGCTTCAGTTAAAAAACGTGAAGATACACACCGTATGGCAGAAGCAAACCGTGCATTCGCACACTTCCGCTGGTAATCTGCAAGATAATGATACATTACTTCGAATGCATTTAACTTGTTTTACTACTGGCATTCGAAATTGGCTTAATCAAAATTCATTTCTGCTTAGGTTGTATCAAATTTAATGAAACATCTTTAGAACGGGTAGGTCCTGCCTATCCGTTCTAAAAGTATGTTATAATAAAGTAGTAAACTAAATTTATAATAGGAGAAAAAAATGGCTCGCGAATTTTCACTTGAAAAAACTCGTAACATCGGTATCATGGCTCACGTCGATGCTGGTAAAACAACAACAACTGAGCGTATTCTTTACTATACTGGTAAAATCCATAAAATCGGTGAAACACACGAAGGTGCTTCACAAATGGACTGGATGGAACAAGAGCAAGAACGTGGTATCACAATCACTTCTGCCGCTACAACTGCACAATGGAAAGACTACCGCGTAAACATCATCGACACGCCAGGGCACGTGGACTTCACAATCGAAGTACAACGTTCACTTCGTGTTCTTGATGGTGCGGTTACAGTTCTTGACTCACAATCAGGTGTAGAACCTCAAACAGAAACAGTTTGGCGTCAAGCTACTGAATACGGTGTTCCTCGTATCGTATTCTCAAACAAAATGGACAAAATCGGTGCTGACTTCCTTTACTCAGTAAGCACACTTCACGATCGTCTTCAAGCTAACGCTCACCCAATTCAATTACCAATCGGTTCTGAAGATAGCTTCCGTGGTATCATTGACTTGGTTCGTATGAAAGCTGAAATCTACACTAACGACCTTGGTACAGATATTCTTGAAGAAGACATCCCAGCTGAATACGTAGATCAAGCTAACGAATACCGTGAAAAATTGATCGAAGCAGTTGCTGAAACTGATGAAGAATTGATGATGAAATACCTTGAAGGTGAAGAAATCACTGAAGCTGAATTGAAAGCTGCTATCCGTAAAGCAACTATCAATGTTGAATTCTTCCCAGTCCTTTGTGGTTCTGCCTTCAAAAATAAAGGTGTTCAAATGATGCTTGATGCGGTTATCGACTACCTTCCAAGCCCACTTGACATCCCTGCAATCAAAGGTGTTAACCCAGATACAGATGAAGAAGAAGAACGTCCAGCTTCAGATGACGAACCATTTGCAGCCCTTGCGTTCAAGATCATGACTGACCCATTCGTAGGTCGTTTGACATTCTTCCGTGTTTACTCAGGTGTATTGAACAGCGGTTCTTACGTTCTTAACACATCTAAAGGTAAACGTGAACGTATCGGACGTATCCTTCAAATGCACGCTAACAGCCGTCAAGAAATTGAACAAGTATACGCTGGTGATATCGCTGCTGCTATCGGTTTGAAAGATACTACAACTGGTGACTCATTGACTGATGAAAAAGCTAAAGTTATTCTTGAATCAATCGATGTTCCAGAACCAGTTATCCAATTGATGGTTGAACCTAAATCTAAAGCTGACCAAGATAAAATGGGTATCGCTCTTCAAAAACTTGCTGAAGAAGATCCAACATTCCGTGTTGAAACTAACGTTGAAACTGGTGAAACAGTTATCTCTGGTATGGGTGAACTTCACCTTGACGTCCTTGTTGACCGTATGAAACGTGAATTCAAAGTTGAAGCTAACGTAGGTGCTCCACAAGTATCATACCGTGAAACATTCCGTCAAGCTACTCAAGCACGTGGATTCTTCAAACGCCAATCTGGTGGTAAAGGTCAATATGGGGATGTTTGGGTTGAATTTACACCTAACGAAGAAGGTAAAGGCTTCGAATTCGAAGATGCCATCGTCGGTGGGGTTGTTCCTCGTGAATACATTCCTTCAGTGAACAAGGTTTGAAGGAAGCTATGGCTAACGGTGTGTTAGCTGGTTATCCTTTGGTTGACGTTAAGGCTAAGCTCTATGATGGTTCTTACCATGATGTCGATTCTAGTGAAGCAGCCTTCAAGATTGCCGCATCATTAGCATTGCGGAATGCCGTTAAGACTGCTGGCCCTGTTATCCTTGAACCTATCATGAAGGTTGATATCGTTGCCCCAGAAGATTACTTAGGTGATGTTATGGGTCACGTTACTGCTCGTCGTGGACGTGTTGATGGTATGGAAGCACACGGTAACAGCCAAATCGTTCGTGCATATGTTCCACTTGCTGAAATGTTCGGTTATGCAACAACACTTCGTTCTGCAACTCAAGGTCGTGGTACATTCATGATGGTATTTGACCACTATGAAGATGTTCCTAAATCAGTTCAAGAAGAAATCATCAAGAAAAATTCTGGTGAAGCTTAATTAGAACTTATAAAGTTAGGGTACTTATGAAAGTAAGTGCCTTTTCTATTTGCAATTTTTTGAAAAAAATTATATAATATGACTGTTGAAAGGTTGAATTGAAAGCGTTCAAGTTAATCTTTTCACAATAGGGAGAGCTTGCTCTCAAAATTATATTTATTTGATTTTCATAAGGAGGAAATCACTAATGGTAGTTAAAGTTGGTATTAACGGTTTCGGTCGTATCGGTCGTCTTGCTTTCCGTCGTATCCAAAACGTAGAAGGTGTTGAAGTTACACGCATCAACGACCTTACAGATCCAGTTATGCTTGCACACTTGTTGAAATACGACACAACTCAAGGTCGTTTCGACGGTACTGTTGAAGTTAAAGATGGTGGATTTGAAGTTAACGGTAAATTCGTTAAAGTTTCTGCTGAACGTGACCCAGAACAAATTGACTGGGCTAACGACGGTGTAGAAATCGTTCTTGAAGCAACTGGTTTCTTTGCTACTAAAGCAGCTGCTGAAAAACACTTGCATGCTGGTGGTGCTAAGAAAGTTGTTATCACTGCTCCTGGTGGAAACGATGTTAAAACAATCGTATTTAACACTAACCACGATATCCTTGACGGTACTGAAACAGTTATCTCAGGTGCTTCATGTACTACAAACTGCTTGGCTCCAATGGCTAAAGCTCTTCATGACAACTTCGGTATCGTTGAAGGTTTGATGACTACTATCCACGCTTACACTGGTGACCAAATGGTTCTTGACGGACCACACCGTAAAGGTGACCTTCGCCGTGCTCGTGCTGCTGCAGCTAACATCGTTCCTAACTCAACTGGTGCTGCTAAAGCAATCGGTTTGGTTATCCCTGAATTGAACGGTAAATTGGACGGAGCTGCTCAACGTGTTCCTGTTCCAACTGGTTCAGTAACTGAATTGGTAGCAGTTCTTGACAAGAACGTTACTGTTGATGAAGTAAACGCAGCTATGAAAGAAGCTTCTAACGAATCATACGGATACACTGAAGATCCAATCGTATCTTCTGATATCGTAGGTATGTCATTCGGTTCATTGTTTGACGCAACTCAAACTAAAGTTCTTGACGTTGACGGTAAACAATTGGTTAAAGTTGTTTCATGGTATGACAACGAAATGTCTTACACTTCACAACTTGTTCGTACTCTTGAATACTTCGCAAAAATTGCTAAATAATTCAATTGTATAAAAAGAAGAGCTTCGGCTCTTTTTTTATTTCTCAAAATAATAAAACAGCCGTATAAATTGGCTGTTATAATCTCAGTAGTATTGTGATTTATGAATAAGCTAGAAGGCATTCCAAATAAGTAGAAAGAGCATGACACAACCCCAGGCGTTTTTATTATGTTTTTGTATGGCTAGCATACCATAAATAAGTATAAAAACGGTAAGTGATTCAAATAGGGTATAGATATCAAAACCAATAATTCCATGGATAAGGAGGCAAAAAATCGCACAAGTTATTGCCCCACTATCTAACCAAGTGTAAGGAGATGGAAAACGTATGCGTATCTTTTCAGCGATGACTACATAGTTAAATCCTTCCCAGAATCCCCAAATAAGACAGATGAATAGGTATGCCAGGATATTACTAGGAAATGATTGTCTCATTACTTCTTTTGTTAATTGTATTGATTGAAGCGGTAGATAGGAATGAATCTGATGAGTAAGTCCTTTAAATATGATAAGTGGTAAGGCTATAAGAGGAGATTGAAAAAGGGTAGGAACTAGATTTTTGGTGATTAATCCAAAGTGTCTGAAAGATTCTTTACGATAAAGCATAACAGTACCGGTTCCCAAGCCTGCAATGGTAAATTGACAACTAGCTAATAAGATTAATCGAAGCCATAGCGGTACTGAGGTTTGGGTAGTGTAGGAAAAAAGAGTTGCTTTAAAAGTAAGAAAGAGGAGAAGAGGAACAAGGGTAAGAATGAGGATTACATTTAGATCATAGTCAGCTTGTTTCTGACTCTCGTTTAGTTGTTTTTTCATAGCTTTTCTATCTTTCTATTTTGATTATATGATAAATGTATTATACTGGCAATAAGCTAGAAATCCTTCTGATTTTGCTATCTCTTTTATGCATTTTGTGATATAATGAAAACGTATTAAAAAATTAAGGAGTCTGATCAAATGGCTAAATTGACTGTTAAAGATGTTGACTTGAAAGGGAAAAAAGTTCTCGTTCGTGTTGACTTCAACGTACCTGTAAAAGATGGTGTGATCACTAACGATAACCGTATCACTGCTGCTCTTCCAACTATCAAGTACATTCTTGAACAAGGTGGACGCGCAATCCTCTTCTCTCACCTTGGACGTGTAAAAGAAGAAGCTGATAAGGAAGGTAAATCACTTGCTCCTGTAGCTGCTGACTTGGCTACTAAATTGGGTCAAGACGTTAAATTTATCCCAGGCGTTACACGTGGTGCTGAATTGGAAGCAGCTGTCAACGCTCTTGAAGATGGACAAGTTCTCTTGGTTGAAAACACTCGTTTTGAAGATGTTGATGGCAAGAAAGAATCTAAAAACGATCCTGAACTTGGTAAATACTGGGCATCACTTGGAGATGGTATCTTCGTAAACGATGCATTCGGTACAGCTCACCGTGCACACGCATCTAACGTTGGTATCTCAGCAAATGTTGACAAAGCTGTTGCTGGTTTCCTTCTTGAAAATGAAATTGCTTACATCAAAGAAGCAGTTGAAACTCCAGAACGTCCATTCGTAGCTATCCTTGGTGGTTCTAAAGTATCTGATAAGATTGGTGTTATCGAAAACCTTCTTGCAAAAGCTGATAAAGTTCTTATCGGTGGTGGTATGACTTACACATTCTACAAAGCACAAGGTATCGAAATCGGTAACTCACTTGTAGAAGAAGATAAACTTGATGTTGCTAAAGCTCTTCTTGAAAAATCAAACGGTAAATTGATCTTGCCAGTTGACTCAAAAGAAGCTAATGCATTTGCTGACTACACTGAAGTGAAAGACACTGAAGGTGAAGCAGTAGACCCAGGTTTCCTTGGTTTGGATATCGGTCCTAAATCAATTGCTGAATTCGATAAAGCCTTGACTGGTGCGAAAACAGTTGTATGGAACGGACCTATGGGTGTATTTGAAAACCCTGACTTCCAAGCTGGTACAATCGGTGTGATGGACGCTATCGTGAAACAACCAGGCGTTAAATCAATCATCGGTGGTGGTGATTCAGCTGCCGCAGCTATCAACCTTGGTCGTGCAGATAAATTCTCATGGATCTCTACTGGTGGTGGTGCTTCTATGGAACTTCTTGAAGGTAAAGAACTTCCAGGATTGGCTGCACTTACTGATAAATAAGTCTATTAGAATGATAAGAGTTGGGAAACCAACTCTTTTTTGTGTCATCTCATTGGGTGTTTGATAGAGGCTAAAACTATTATTGGAAAGTAAGTTTCTCTCTAAAAATTGACGATTATTTGTTTGAACTTTGCAGTAATATACTGTATAAGTAGCCAAAAGCTTTATAATCATGTTAAAATAGTAAAATGGGATTGAAATTTGAACCGAAAAAATTTAAATTTGGTATGCGTACACTTAAGACGGGGCTTGCTGTCTTTCTTGTTTTAGGTCTTTTTTCTGCTTTAGGTTGGGAAGGGCTTCAGATTGGTTGTTTGACAGCAGTCTTTAGTCTTCGAGAAAACTTTGATAGAAGTATTCAGTTTGGTAAATCACGTATTTTTGCGAATACGGTTGGAGGTCTTTTGTCGCTATTATTTTACTTTGTGAATATGTGGTTTCATCATTCAGTTTGGGTGACCTTGCTATTGGTTCCAATTTTGACAATGTTAACGATTGTCATTAATGTGTCTTTTAATAATTCTTCTGGTGTTATTGGAGGGGTGGCTGCACTTTTGATTATTACCTTGTCTATTCCGCCTGATAATACTTTTACTTATGTTATTGCTAGAGTCTTTGAAACTTTCTGTGGAGTCTTTATAGCAATCCTTGTCAATTATGATTATGATTGGCTACTTAAACATTTAAAATAAGAATGATAGGGTTCTATTGGACTCTATTTTTTATAATTTTTCGATAAAATCCTTAAATTAGAGCGAATATACAATGTAATGTTCGGTAATTGCTTATTGTGTAAGAAAAAGTGACATAAACTGTTGACATGTAGAAATATTCAGAATATAATTGTTAGGAAAGGAGGATGATCATGGCAAGAGAGAAAGAATTAAGGCGTTCTCTAGCTGTTTTTCCGATTGGAACAGTTATGAAGTTGACGGATTTAACCGCTCGTCAAATTCGTTACTATGAAGATCAAGGTTTAATTCAACCTGAACGTACAGCTGGAAATCGTCGGATGTACTCATTAAATGATATGGATCGTTTATTGGAAATCAAAGATTTTTTGGATGATGGTTACAATATTGCAGCGATTAAGCATGAGTACGAAGAACGTGAAGTTCGTGCCCAACAAAAACAAGTGGCTTTAACAGATGCGGACGTTCGACGTATCTTGCATGATGAACTCCTTCAGCAAGGCCGTTTTACGACCCCGTCACAACAATTTGGTAACTTGCGTATCTAATTACGCTTTGAACTTTTATTTTTGGTTTTTATAAAGGAGACCCCTATTATGGCAATCACAGCAGCTGATATTCGTCGCGAAGTCAAAGAGAAGAATGTTACTTTCTTGCGTTTAATGTTCTCTGATATTCTTGGTGTTATGAAGAACGTTGAAATTCCTGCGACAGATGAACAGTTGGATAAGGTACTTTCAAATAAAGCTATGTTTGATGGTTCATCAATCGAGGGATTTGTTCGTATCAACGAATCTGATATGTATCTTTACCCAGATCTTGATACGTGGACAGTTTTCCCTTGGGGTAATGAAAATGGTGCAGTAGCTGGTCTTATTTGTGATATCTATACCTCTGCGGGTGAACCATTTGCTGGTGACCCTCGTGGTAACTTGAAAAAGGCTTTGCGTCATATGGAAGAAGTTGGTTATAAATCATTTAACCTTGGACCAGAACCAGAATTCTTCCTTTTCAAATTAGATGAACAAGGTAATCCTACACTTGAAGTTAACGATAAAGGTGGTTATTTTGACCTTGCACCAACTGACCTTGCAGATAACACACGTCGTGAAATCGTTAATGTGTTGACAGAAATGGGATTCGATGTTGAAGCATCTCACCACGAAGTGGCTGTTGGTCAACATGAAATCGACTTCAAGTATACAGATGTTTTGAAGGCTTGTGATAATATCCAAATTTTCAAATTGGTTGTTAAGACAATCGCTCGTAAACATGGTCTTTATGCGACATTTATGGCGAAACCTAAATATGGTATTGCTGGTAGCGGTATGCACTGTAACATGTCTCTCTTCACTGAAGAAGGAAATGCATTCTTTGATCCAGAGGATCCACATGGTATGCAATTGTCTCAAGATGCTTACTACTTCCTTGGTGGTTTGATGAAACATGCATACAACTATACTGCAATTATTAACCCAACAGTTAACTCTTACAAACGTTTGGTTCCTGGATACGAAGCTCCTGTATATATTGCATGGGCAGGTAGCAACCGTTCACCATTGATTCGCGTTCCTGCGTCTCGTGGTATGGGTACACGTTTGGAATTGCGTTCAGTAGACCCAATGGCAAACCCATACTTGGCAGTTGCTGTACTTTTGGAAGCAGGTCTTGATGGTATTATCAACAAGATTGATGCTCCAGATCCAGTTGAAACAAACATTTACTCAATGTCTCCTGAAGAACGTAAAGAGGCTGGTATTATTGATTTGCCATCAACACTTCGTAACGCTCTTAAAGCATTGGAAACAGATGAAGTGGTTCGTCAAGCTTTGGGTAATCATATCTATACAAACTTCCTTGATGCGAAACGTATGGAATGGGCAAGTTATGCTACCTTTGTTTCACAATGGGAAATTGATAACTACTTGGACATTTATTAAGAAATTAAATTTGAAAATCAGGTTATACCTGGTTTTCTTTTTCTTTTTAATTTATTAAGTTCTTGGACAAATTACGTAGTTTTAACTGAGCTGTTTTCTTTTGTCATATTTCTTTATTCCCCCTTAATCGCATTAAAATATGAGAGTGTTAAACTAATTTTATATTAATCTTATTCAGGGGGAAATATGAAAACTACAAAAAAAGCCGCTTTGGCAGCAGCCTCAAGTGCATTATTGCTCGGTCTTACAGTCGCACAAACAGTTAATGCTGATACTTATACAGTTCAAAATGGAGATTCATTCTTCGGAATTGCTAGTCAGTATGGGGTAGATCCTTATCAATTGGCAGCTGAAAATGGCATGACTATTTGGTCAACAATTGTTCCTGGTGGAAGCTTGGAAGTTTCAGGTGCTACGACAGCAGTTGAGGAAACAACAGAAGCTTCTTCTTCAGAGGTAGCAGCTACTGATTCAGATGCTACTTGGAATCGTTATCCAGTTGGTCAATGTACATGGGGTGTTAAGGAAGTTGCTCCATGGGCAAGTAACTGGTGGGGTAATGGTGGCGATTGGGCAGGAAGCGCTGCTAGCCAAGGTTATGCTGTAGGTTCAACACCTGTGACAGGATCAATTGTATGTTGGACTGATGGTGGCTATGGTCACGTTGGTTATGTAACAGAAGTTGGTCAAGATGGTCAAATTCAGATCTTGGAGTCAAACTATAACAACCAGCAACAAATCAATAACTATCGTGGTTGGTTTGACCCACAAAACTCAACTACACCAGGTTCAGTATCTTACATTTATCCAGGTGCATAAAATGAAAAAAAGCGCTTATAGCGCTTTTTTTCTTGCTGGAAGAGTTGTGCTCAGACTGGATTTAAACTTAAAAAATGGTAGCTAGATAGCTACCATTTTTTTATTTATCAGGTGTGAGAATCATTGGAATAATGATTGGTTCACGTTCTGTTTTTTCATATAGGAATGGGCGTAAAGCATTGACGATAGCTCCGTTAACAGATTGGATGCTAGCATCTTTATTCTTAAGAGCGATACGAATAGCATTGAATAGAATGCGTTGGCTTTCGCGGATAAGATCGCCAGATTCACGCATATAGATGAAGCCACGACTGAGGATGTCTGGACCAGCTAGAATCATCTTAGACTTGAAGTCAACAGTAGCTACGGCAAGTACGACACCATCTTCAGAAAGATCACGACGATCACGAAGAACGGCAGCTCCGATATCCCCAATGCCATTACCATCAACATAAATATCTTGAGCATTGAAGTGACCTGCACGACGCGCAGAGTCTTTTGTTAGGGCTAAGACATCACCATTTTCCATAATGAAGATATTATCTTTTGGAACGCCACAATCAACAGCAAGACCTGCGTGGACTTTCTGCATGCGGTATTCACCGTGAACAGGCATGAAGAATTTTGGTTTTATCAAACGAAGCATTAGTTTTTGCTCTTGTTGACCACCGTGTCCAGAGGTATGGATATTGTTGATTTTACCGTGGATAACATCGACGCCAGCTTCTTGAATAGTATTAATCAAGCGGTTAACGCTGGTTGTATTTCCTGGGATAGGGCTAGATGAGAAAATAACAGTGTCACCAGGTTGCAGTGTCACTTGGCGGTGCATCCCGTTAGCGATACGTGCAAGGGCTGCCATAGGCTCTCCTTGAGAACCAGTACACATGATAAGAATCTCACTGGAATGGTAGTTTTTCATCTCACTAGGGTCAATAATAGTTCCTTTTGGAACCTTGATGTAGCCTAGTTCAACACCATTGACGATGGCTTTTTCCATAGAACGTCCAAAGACAACAATCTTACGACCGGTTTTTACAGCAGCTTCGGCAGCTTGTTGCAGACGGAAAATATTAGAGGCAAATGAGGCGAAGATAATACGTCCGTGAATACCTTCAATAATTTTCATGATGGATTGTCCAACGACCTTCTCGGAATTAGTGAAAGTTGGGACTTCAGCATTGGTTGAGTCTGAGAGGAGGCAAAGAACCCCTTCTTCACCGAGTGCAGCCATACGATGAAGGTCTGCTGGCTCACCTACTGGAGTGAAGTCAAACTTAAAGTCACCGGTACAAACAATTTTACCTTGTGGTGTATGGATGACAATTCCGAGAGGTTCTGGAATTGAGTGAGTTGTGCGGAAGAAGGTCACGCTCATATTTTTGAAAGTAAGCTCTGTATTAGCATTAA
>OHPC01001330.1_pt1 | contig 10788 bp, 9 predicted proteins | sample 1577631 | NCBI WGS metagenome assembly OHPC01 (sample SAMEA3879560, study PRJEB24766) | human gut metagenome | biome: human-associated habitat; feature: feces | place: USA | collected 1985/1987 | reverse complement strand
TATCGCCGGTGGCAAAGGTGTTGATGAGCGCCAGCGCCTTTTCGGTTTGGCTCTGCTCCTGCCGGGTGTTTTCAGCGGGCGTTTTGGTAGCAGCGTCCTTGGAGCCGCAGCCGGTGAGAGCCGTGCCGAGCATGGTAAGAGCCATCGTGAGAGAAAGAATTTTTTTCATTTTGAGTGACCTCCTTGGTGATTGGGCTTGCTTTCGTTCGCCTCTGGCATTATAATAATACCGTAGCTCCAATTCGTAAAGTAAGCACAATATTATGCCGTAGTTACCAAATAGAAACTAATGGGTAGTTACCAGAAAGAAACAATTGCGCCGTTGTCAGGTTTTTCGGCAATTTGACGCTTCCCAATTTTTTTCGGAGGGATTGAAATGATCGAAGCAAAAGCAAAAGCCGAGCTTCCCGCCTGCCCCGTGGAGACCACGCTGACCCTCATCGGGGACAAGTGGAAGGTGCTGATCCTGCGTGACCTGATGCCGGGAACGAAGCGGTTCGGCGAGCTGAAAAAGTCCATCGGTCATGTAACTCAGAAGGTTCTGACCGCTCAGCTGCGGCAGATGGAGGAAAGCAGAATAAGTAAAAGACGGGGTGCTGTGCATTTGTGCAGCACCCCGTCTTTTATTTGTGTTCATCTGCCCCCGGCTCATAGAGCAGCTCCAAATAGGGGTGCTTCCGGATGGCGGCAACCACCTCATCCAGGCGGGTCGCGCAGAAATTCTGGCAGCATAGAGTTTGTGCCGATAGAAATTTTGCGTACAGTAGATTTTGGAAATCTTCTTTGATGCCGCAAATCGTAGGCGGTGCCCATGGTTAGATAGATCTCGTCCTGCGGCAGAAGATCAATAAAATTGCGATAATAAACTATTCGCCCAGATGCCAGATGTCGCGGTTGTACTCGGCAATGGTGCGGTCGGAGGAGAACATGCCCGCTTTGGCAATGTTCACCAGACACTTGCGCCGCCAGCCTTTCGGGTCGCAGGCGTAATCGCTGAGGGCCTGCCCCTTGCGCACAACGTAGGCGTTGAAGTCCGGCAGGGTCTGGAACCAGTCTTTATGGATCAGCTCGTTGTGCAGGCGGGTCAGGTTTTCGGCGTGACCGGCGGCCAGCATCTCCGGGCCGGTGAGGAAGTTGATGGCGCGGCGGATGTTGGCATCCCCCTCCACCCACTGGGCGGGGTCGTAGTCGCCCACGGCATAGCGGTGGATGACCTGATCGGAGGTCTGGCCGAAGATATAGATGTTCTCTTCGCCCACCTGCTGGCTGATCTCCACATTGGCACCGTCCATGGTGCCCAGCGTCAGCGCGCCGTTCAGCATGAACTTCATGTTGCCGGTGCCGGAAGCTTCCTTGGAGGCAAGGCTGATCTGCTCGGACAGGTCGCAGGCGGGGATCAGCTTTTCGGCGGCGGTAACGTTGTAGTTCTCCACGAACACCACCTGCAGCCACTTGGACACTTCCGGGTCTGCGGCAATGACCTTGGACAAGGTCAGCAGCGCATGGATGATGTCCTTTGCAATGGTGTAGGCAGGTGCGGCCTTGGCACCGAAGATGCTCACCAGCGGAGCAGCGGGCAGGTGCCCGGCCTTGATCTCGTAGTACTGATGGATGAGGTACAGCAGGTTCAGCTGCTGGCGCTTGTACTCGTGCAGGCGCTTGGACTGGATATCGAACACAGCATCGGTGTTCACACTCACCTTCTGGGTGCGCAGCAGCCAGTCTGCCAGTGCTTCCTTGTTGGCCTTTTTCACAGCGGTCAGCTGCTCCAGTACAGCTTCGTCGTCAGCAAAAGCCAGCAGCTTTTCCAGCTCGGTGGCATCCTTACGGAAGCCGGAGCCGATGTGCTGTTCCAGTGCGGCGGTCAGGCGGGGGTCGCATTCCAGCAGCCAGCGGCGGAAGGTGATGCCGTTGGTCTTATTGTTGAACTTTTCCGGATACAGCTCGTAAAAGCCGTGCAGCTCGGAATTTTTCAAAATCTCGGTGTGCAGCGCTGCCACGCCGTTGGTGGAGTGGGTGAAGTGGATGTCCATGTGGGCCATGTGCACCCGGTCGTCCTTGTCGATGATGGCAAGGCTCTCGTCCTTGGTGCGGGTGCGGGCCAGCGCATCCAGCTTTTCGATAATGGGCATCAGCTGGGGCACCACGGCATCCAGATAGGCGCGGGGCCACTTTTCCAGCGCCTCGGCCAGAATGGTGTGGTTGGTGTAGGCGCAGGTCTTGGTGACGATCTCCACGGCCTCTTCAAATTCAATGCCGCGCTCGCCCAGCAGACGGATCAGCTCCGGGATGACCATGCTGGGGTGGGTGTCGTTGATCTGGATGGCGGCGTAGTCGGCCAGATCATGGTAATCGCAGCCCCGGGCGGCACACTCGGCCAGAATGAGCTGGGCACCGGCAGAGACCATCAGGTACTGCTGGTACACCCGCAGGCGGCGGCCTGCCTCATCAGAATCGTCCGGGTAGAGGAAGAGGGTCAGGTTCTTGTCGATGGCAGTTTTATCGAAGGCAATGCCGTCATGGACGATGCTTTCATCGATGGTGTCAAGGTCAAACAGGTTCAGGGTGTTGGTGCGGCCCTCGTAGCCGGTGACCGCCAGCTTGTACAGCCGGGCAGTGTACTCCTTGCCCGCCAGCTCCACCGGGTAGGTGATGTCAGTCTTTTCCGCCCAGCTGTGGGCGGTGAGCCACGGGTCGGGCTTTTCGTTCTGCACGCCGTCCTCAAAGGACTGGTGGAACAGGCCGAAGTGATACCGCAGGCCCACGCCGTCGCCGGGCAGGTTCAGCGTTGCCAGAGAGTCGAGGAAGCAGGCAGCCAGACGGCCCAGACCGCCGTTGCCCAGAGAAGGTTCCGGCTCCACCTCTTCGATATCGGAAAGGCTCTTGCCGACGGCAGCCAGTGCATCGCGGGCTTCATCGTACAGTCCCAGATTGATGAGGTTGTTGGACAGCAGCTTGCCGATGAGAAATTCGGCGCTGATATAGTACAGCTTGCGGCCGGTGACCGTCTGCACACGGTCGGCGCTCTTCTGCCGGACGAGTTCCAGCAGCGCGAGATACAGCTCCTGATTCGTGCAGTCTGCCAGCGGCTTGCCCGTGAGACCCTGTAACGTTTCGGTAAAGCTCATAAATGCATCCTCCTTTGTTAGGGTGTATCTGAAAAGTTGAAAATTTAGTCTATTTCTACAAGCACAGCCGGATCTTGCGTGAAACAGCCTTGGATCCCGCTTGTGCTTGCGAAATATTCGTCATTTTCTTTGTTTTCAAATATACCTTGCGGAAAACAGGTTTGACATCTGTACCTCCAGATATACCACATAAAACAATCAAAATCTTGCCTAAAAAGCGCAGACTGTGGTACAATCCTATCATCGGGAGGTGAAACAATGCAAAATCAGGCATCTTTGCAGGAGACCAAGCAGCATGGTGCCGTGCGATTTCCCTTCAATCTGTATCCCTGCACCATTCCGGGGGACTTTCCGCAGGTGGCGCTCCACTGGCAGGAGAGCATGGAGCTGGTCTTTGTCAAGCGGGGCACAGGACTGGTGCAGGTGGGCGCTGAGAGCTGCCCGGCCCGCATGGGGGACATCTTTATTTTTACGCCCGGCACCCTCCATGCCCTGCGGCAGGCCGAAGGGCAGTGCATGGAATACGAAAATATCATTTTTGAGCTGGAGCTTCTGGGCGGCGCAGAGGACCTTTGTGCCGAGAAATATCTGCTTCCGCTGCAAAGCGGGCGCTTGTCGCTGCCTGCGCGGCTGACCCCGAACGATTTGTGCTATCTGCAGGCCGCCGCCTGCCTGCGGGAGGTGGAGGATGCCAACCGCGCCAAGCTCCCCGGCTACGAGCTGCAGGTCAAGGGGGCATTGCTGCGGTTTCTTGCCCTGCTCCTTGCACAGGGCCGGCAGCGGCTTGCCGCCGAGACAGCCGACACCCAGCGGCTGAAAACGCTCCTGCAATGGCTCTCGGCCCATTATACCGAGGAACTCCGGGTCGCCGATGCCGCCGGGGTCTGCTCCTTCAGTGCCAGCCACTTCATGCGGTGGTTCCGGCAGATGACCGGGCAGAGCTTTGTGGCCTTTCTGAACGAGTATCGGCTCAACGCCGCCGCCGAAGCGCTGCAGGCCACGGATGAGACGGTTCTGACCATCGCTTCCCGGTGCGGGTTTGAGAACCTCTCCTATTTTAACCGGGCGTTCAAGGCGCACTTCGGCATGACACCCCGGGAGTACCGGAAAAAATAAGCAAAACGAGGCCGTTCTGCCTCTCTGGAAAAGAGAGGAAACGGCCTCGTTTTTTGCACATCAGATCTCCGGCGGCGGGCAGCAGCTCTCCCGTTGGATGAGCTTATGCGGCACAATGATCTTGGTTGCCAGAAGATTCGGGTTCTCGATATGGTTGATGGTCTGGCTGGCCGCTTCCATGCCCAGCTGATAGGGGTTCACGTCCACGGTGGTCAGCTGCGGGCTGGTGATGCGGGAGAACAGCGAGTTATTGAAGGACACGATGGAAAGGTCTTTCGGGACGCGCAAACCCAGCTTGCCGCAGAACTGTTCCAGCACCACGGCAAGGATGTCGTCGCTGACCAGCATGGCGGTGGGGCGGTCCGGCGCGGTGAACAGGGCCTTCAGCGTTTCTTCGTAAGCATCGTTCAGGGCATCGATCTCCACGCAGTCCTCTTCGCGGGGGGTGATGCCATGCTTGAGCAGGGACATCTGGTAACCGCGTTTGCGCTCTGCAGAAAACAGCATGGCATCGACCACTTCCGCGGGTTCGATGAGTATTTCTCCATCCCCTACGGCAGCGAGACTGCGGCAGAGGGCCACTGGGAGAAAGGCCCCGGCATCGAGCTGTTCCGTGCCGTGGAGCAGGCATTGGGCAAGCGGGAGATCATTGCGGAGGATCTTGGCTATATGAGCGAGACGGTCCGTCAGCTGGTGCGGGACAGCGGCTTCCCCGGCATGAAGGTGCTGGAATTTGCCTTTGACTCCCGCGACACCGGCAGTGCCAGCGACTATCTGCCCCACAACTACCCGGTGAACAGCGTGGCCTATACCGGCACCCACGACAACGAGACGCTGGTATCGTGGTATCAGACTGTCACCGATGCCGAGCGCGCCATGGTGCGGGACTATCTGTACGACTACGCCACCCCGGAGGAGCAGCTCTATAAAAGCATGATCGCACTGATCCTGCGCAGCGCAGCGGCGACCTGCATCGTTCCCATGCAGGACTGGCTGGGGCTGGACAACTCTGCCCGCATCAACAAGCCCTCCACCGTGGGCCAGAACTGGCGCTGGCGGCTGAAAAAGACCCAGCTGACAAAGAAGCTTCAAAAGGAGATCTGCCAGCTGACCACCCGCTACGGCAGGATGAACTGGGCGTGACAGGATAGTGTTCTGGACTTGATTTTGGAAAGTTTATTGCAGAATGGTGGCAGAAGTGATACTTATTCAAAAATAAAAACGACAAAGAACAAATAAAAAAGTACAGAATATGGATCGGAACGCGTCTTTTTTGGTTACCCTGCAAGGCAAGGCGGCTTTGAGGGAGAGATGAAACAGGAAAAGGGGAATGGTCATATCCGGCCGTGCGACCCACTTGGCGGGAGCGCATTCCACAATATCATAGCCGATGGCAATGACCAGATCGGCCCGGTCGAACAGCTGGCTCACATAGTCCTTCTGGGGGATGCCGATGGTCCACAGGCTGTACTTGTCATCCATGGGGAGGATGCCCTTTGCCATCATGGTATTCACCACCGGGATGTGCAGCCGGTCGGTGCCCACTTGGCCGGTAATGGCCACCAGCGGCGCACCGTTCGGATAGGAGTGCGCGAGGCGCACCACAAAAAAGCACGAAGCAGCAATGCTTGGTGCTTTTTCTTTTTGACATGTGCCGCGGGATGCTTTATAATAAGAATGGTTTCAGATGTCTGCGGGGCGGTGCGCCCTGCGGTAAAATTACGGCAAGCAAAAAAGGGAACTGCTATGAGAGAAGAAAAGGCCAGCGCATTGCCGCTGCTGCTGGACGTGCGCAGAATGGACGAAAATAACCGGGCTTACGCCTACCGTATGCTGCGCAAAAATATTATGACCTTGCAGCTGCAGCCGGGCTGTCAGCTGAGCGAGGCCGAACTGTGCGAACAGCTGGCCATGAGCCGCACACCGGTACACGAAGCGCTGATGATGCTGAAAAGCGAGTGGCTTGTGGATGTTCTGCCGCAGCGCGGCAGCATTGTGTCCAAGATCAGCGTTCCATACCTGAACGAAGGCTTTGCCATGCGCCGCATTCTGGAACCGGCGCTGCTGCGCGGGCTGGCCGGAAAGCTGACAAGGGAACAGCTGAACGAATTTCAGGAACTGCTGAACCGGCAGAACGAAGACCTTTATCTGGATCAGGATGCAGCAGATGACTTCTTCATCTCGCTGGATAACGACTTCCACAGGCTTTTGTACCACGATTCCGGCTACGACCGCATCTGGGAGGCCATGCACAACGTTACTTCCCATATGGACCGTGTGCGGTATCTGGACTCGGCCCTTTGCCGGGGAAATATTGCCTCGGTGCAGAAAGAGCACGAGCAGATCTTTGGCTACCTGCGGGACGGCCTGCCGCTGGACGTGGACGTAGAAGCCCTGTTTGAGCATCACCTTGGCATGTACCGCGAGAATTTCCAGAAGATATTGGAACGGTTCCCGGATTTCTTTGTACGGACATAAACCAAAAAGAGCACCCGCTGCTGACCCTTACAAGGCCATGGCAGGGGGTGCTTTTTTGGTTCAATACGGATACGGCTTTACGCCGGGCTGCGGATATCAATTTACGACGGCAGTGTTTCTGATGGATTTTGCACCAGAAATGCTACTTTTTCTGTTCAAAACCCGGAAAAACAGAAGTTTGTGCTCTTGAATTGCCCGAAAAGCTTGCAGGAATGCAGGTTTTTGTGGTAATATTTAAGATATGTTCCCGTTGAGGGGAAGAAAGAGAGGGGTAATCAAATGATCAATATCTGCATCATTGCCACCATTGTGATCTATCTGGTGGGAATGCTGCTGGTTGGCTTTGTCTACAGCAAATCCAACGAGGACAGCAGCGATTTCTACCTCGGCGGCCGCACGATGGGCCCGCTGGTCACGGCTATGAGCGCCGAAGCCAGCGATATGTCCAGCTGGCTGCTGATGGGTATGCCGGGCCTTGCATATCTCACCGGCATCGCGTCGCCGGGCTGGACGGCCATCGGCCTTGCTGTGGGCACATGGCTCAACTGGCTCATCGTGGCCCGCCGCCTGCGCCGCTACTCGGCCAATCTGGATGCCATCACGGTGCCGCAGTTCCTTTCCCTGCGGTTCCATGACCAGCGCAACCTGCTCAATGCGCTGGGCGCGGTCATTATCATCGTGTTCTTCATCCCGTACACCGCTTCCGGCTTTGCCGCCTGCGGCAAGCTGTTCAACAGCCTGTTTGGCGTGGATTACATGGCGGCCATGATCCTGTCCGCTGTGGTCATTGTGGGCTACACCATCATGGGCGGCTTCCGCGCGGTGTCTACCACCGACCTGATCCAGTCCGTTGTCATGAGCATGGCGCTGATCGCAGTGCTGGTGTATGGTGTCAGCGTGGCAGGCGGCTGGGACGTGGTTCTGGACAACGCCCGCAGCCTGCCCGGCTACCTGACCATGGCTGCAAGCCACAATGCGGCAGACAACACCGCCACCTCCTACAGTCTGCTGGACATCGCGTCCACGCTGGCATGGGGTCTGGGCTACTTCGGCATGCCCCACATCCTGCTGCGCTTCATGGCCATTGAGGACGAAAAGAAGCTGGTGCTCAGCCGCCGCATTGCAAGCGTGTGGGTGGTCATTGCCATGACCGCTTCCATCGTCATCGGCATGGTGGGCCTGGGCATGACCAAGGCGGGCGCGCTGGAGTTCCTGAGCGGTTCTTCCAGCGAGACCCTGATCGTGCGCGTGGCCAGCCTGATCGCTCAGCACGGCGTGCTGGCAGCCATTCTGGCAGGTCTGATCCTTGCCGGCATCCTTGCCGCTACCATGTCCACCGCCGACAGTCAGATGCTGGCAGCGGCCTCCAGCGTATCCCAGAACATCCTGCAGGAGTTCGGCCACATGAAGCTGACCGAGAAGCAGAGCCTGTTCGCTGCCCGCCTGACCATCATCTGCATCAGCGTGGTGGGCGTGGTGCTGGCCCGCGACCCCAACTCCAGCGTGTTCGGCATCGTCAGCTTTGCATGGGCCGGCTTTGGCGGCTCCTTTGGCGCAGTGGTGCTGTGCTCCCTGTTCTGGAAGCGCTGCAACTGGCAGGGCGCTCTGGCCGGTATGCTCTCCGGCGGCCTGATGGTCTTTGTATGGAAGTACATCGTCAGCCCGCTGGGCGGCGTCTTCGGCATCTATGAGCTTCTGCCCGCCTTCCTCGTCTCGCTGGCCGTCTGCGCGGTGGTCAGCCTCGTGACCCCGGCTCCCACGGAGGATATTCTGGCCGAGTTCGACGCGGCAAAATAAGAACGCCGCTTGACAAAAAGCGGCGATGCTACTATACTAAAATCAAAGGAAAGGCACTGGCCGCAAAATGGTCAGCTCCTTACCGGCAGTGAATCAAAAAAGATTGACCCTCGTGCTTGGTAGGCGTCTGAGATGGTCAATCTTTTTTGTTGTCGTCATGTTCTTTGTTAGAAAGCTTCATAACGATGTCAAAAGAGCCCTTCATCACGTCCCAGAGGAGCGTGAGCAGGAGTAAAACTTCTGATAGAGTCATGAATATCCCTCCTTTCGCTTGTGCGACGGGAGGGCTTTCTTTTTAAGTAAGCCGATACAAAAAGATGCCTTTCCCGACGCATAGCCGGGAAGGAGACTGACCATCTGCATTTGCAGCGCAGTGCCTTTGTGCCGCCCGAAAGCGGCACTCTTAGAATATCATAAAAATTGACAAATTACAACAAATTAGAAACGCTTCCGTGCTCCACCCGGTACACCTTATCGAACCGCTTCATGAACGCCCCCGAGACGTCGTGGGTGATGGCCACCACCATGCAGGGGAGAGCGAGCAGATTTTCCATGACCTGTCCGCTGGTGTCGGGGTCGAGGCTGGCGGTGATCTCGTCGGCGATGATGAGGTCGTACCGGCGAAGTGCCAGCCGTGCGATGCCGATGCGCTGGCGCTGCCCGCCCGAGAGATTCTTGCCGTTCTCGCTGATGAGGGTGTCGAGGCCGTCGGGCAGGGTGCTCACCCAGTCGGTGAGGCCCGCCGTCCCGATGGCGTGGGAAAGCTGAGCCTCGGGGAAGTCCGCGCCGAGGCAGATGTTGCTGCGGAGGGTGTCATTGAAGAGATAGGTTGTCTGGGCAATGTAGCCTACCCGCTGGTAGAGGCTCTGACGGTCGATGTCCCGCAGCTGCTGGCCGTTGAAGAGGATGCTGCCGGTATAGTCTGGGTAGTACTGGAACAGCAGCTTTGCCAGTGTAGACTTGCCGCAGCCGCTTTCGCCTACAAGGACGGCTTTTTCCTGCCCGGAGACCGTCAGCCGGACGCCGCGCAGCACCGGTGCAGCGGCTCCGGGGTAGGCAAAGCCGGTGTCCTTGCACTCGATGTGCTCGAGTTTATCGATGGCCCGGCCCGCAGAGACTTTTTCCGGGCCGGACATGGCTGCTTCCAGCCGCTGACGAATGCCCTTCGAAGATCTGACCTTGGCCCAGCACTGGGCGATCTGATTACAGGGCGTGATGACGAAATTCGCCATGCTGGCGGCGGTGGAGACGGTGCCCATCGTCAGCCGCCCGTCGAAAGCGAGAAAAAGGCCCACCAGCATGACGATGGGGAAGATGAGGTTGCTGATGAGAGAGGTGTTGACCACCATGGCGTTGAGGCTCTGCTGGTAGGCCTGCTCGCTGTCGCGGGCCTGCCGGGCAGCATCCCGGTGGCGGGCGGCATAGGCGTCCTCCCGCAGAAAGCCCCGGATGACCTCGAACCCGCCCAGAAGCTCCTTGAGCTGTTGGGTGTAGCCCGCCATCTGGAGCGAGAAGGCGTCGCGGGCGGCTTTGAGCCGCTCGTTCATCTTCCGGGGCAGCACCAGCGGCGGCACGGTCACGAGCAAAATCGCCGCCAGCATCACCGGGCTGATGTAGAGGTACATTCCCAGAGCGCAGAGCATGATGCCGCCCCAGAACACGATATTGAAGATGGACATATAATAGTCGTCGTAGAGGGTGCGCAGGTCGGTAGTCAGCAGGGAGAGATAGGCTGCGTCGCCCTCCCGCTGATATTGGGACACCGGGCGGCGCAGCACCCGCTCCATGACCTGTCCCCGTACCTGCTCCACGGCACCGCAGGCGAGTTTTGTAAAGGAGCGGCGGCTCAGCCGTTCGAAAAACCAGCTGGTGAAGGTGATGAGGAACACCAGCCCCATATAGCCCAGCGCCTCCTGCTTGCTCTTGGAGTCGATGAGCCACTTGAGCTGGAAGTTTTTCAGCGGCGCGAAAAAGGATACCGCCGCTGTAAAGAGCGCGAAGAGCATGAGCTTCACCCAGTGGTGTCGGAAGTAGTCGTTGACCGTTGCTTTTTTCATGCGTAGTATCCCCCGCAGAGTACTATAAAACGAGATGGATTACAAGAAAGACCCCTCCGACTTCCTTTTTGCGGGAGATCGGAGAGGTCTTGATCTTATGGCCTTATGTAAGAGGTGCTGTCAGCTTACAGCTGGGGGCCGGCGGAGACCAGAGCCTTGCCGTGCTCGTTGCCCTCGTACTTTGCGAAGTTCTTGATGAAGCGGCCAGCCAG
>OHPC01001318.1_pt1 | contig 10873 bp, 9 predicted proteins | sample 1577631 | NCBI WGS metagenome assembly OHPC01 (sample SAMEA3879560, study PRJEB24766) | human gut metagenome | biome: human-associated habitat; feature: feces | place: USA | collected 1985/1987 | reverse complement strand
ACGCCGCCGATCTTCTCGCGGCTCTCAAACATTGTCACCTGATAGCCGCGCTGTGCCAGCAGAATGCTGATGGTGATACCGGCAGGACCGCTGCCGATGATGGCGACTCGCTGGCCGGTCTTAGGCTGCATTTCCAGATGCAGATGGTCAAGATAGGAATCCGAGATATAATTCTCGATACTGGAAAAATGAACCGGCGCGCCCTTGCGTCCCAGAACGCAATGCCCCTCGCACTGCTTGTCATGGTCGCAGACCAGCGAGCAGATGACGCTCAGAGGATTGTTCTCGTAAAGCATCGCACCAGCATCCTCTTTGTGCCCGGTACGGAACAGCTCGATGACCTCCGGGATGTTGGTGTTGATGGGACAGCCCTCCCGGCACATGGGCTTCTTACAATGCAGGCAGCGGCGGGCTTCGTTTACCACATGGATGGCCATAGAAATTTCTCCTTATGCTTTTCTCAATCCACGAATTTGAACAGGTTCAGACCGACTTCCGGGGAGTATTCGCGCTCCACCGTGCCCTCGATTTTGTGCAGGATAAATTCGCCGGTCAGGCTGACAACGGCACGGTTAAGATGTCCGGCGTGGCAGATGCCGTCCGTGACGTTGCCCACGACCATGTGGATGTGCAGATAGTTCTTGCCCTCCATGGTGGAGATGTTGCCCACGCAGGATGCAATTTCCATATCGCCGGTGTAGGTCTGCTTTTCATAGGCGAAATTTTCCCGGTTGAACACGCCGAGGGTCACTTCGCCCACAGCGCCCAGTCCGGTGACAGAGCCGAGGGTGATATGCTCCTTTTCGCAGACCTCTTTCAGGCAGGTGAGGATCTCTTCTCCTTTCTGGATGCGGAGAACGACGTCATTTCCATAAACACGATATTCCATAGGTACATTCCTTTCTTGCAATCAGAATATTTTCAGTTTCGTACCGGGAGAGAGGCATCCTCCACAGACCGTATCCATTTTCCGCTCTTTAACCGTGTGACGCACCAGGCCGATTTGATGACATAATCGATTCGCAGACAGAGGATGGTCAGCCATGCGGGCCAGCCCAGGACCAGACCGCCGATACACCCGAGAGGGATGGACACCAGCCACATAAACAGGATGTCGGCTTTCATCAGGAATTTGGTATCGCCGCCGCCGCGCAGAACGCCTTTTGTCATGACGGACTGGATACACTGGAAGAACACGATGACGGTATAGGCGCGCATCATCTGCTCTGTGATTATAACAGTTTCTTCGGTCAATGAGTAGACCCGGATGGTCAGAGGGCCGCACGCCAGCACCATGACAACGGCAATCAGGCCGAAAGCAACACTGAGCAGATAAAATGTATATCCCTGCTGCATGGCGCGTTCCGTATCGCCCTCGCCGATGGTATGACCGGTCACGATGCTGGAAGCGTTGGCGATGCCCTGAATGACGACGGTGAAGAGCCGGTCGATGACCTGACAAATTGCATTTGCTGCCACGACAGCCGCACCCATATGGCCCAGAATGATACTTACAAGATTGCTTCCCAGTCCCAGCAGTCCGTCACTGACCAGCACGGGAACACCGAGACGGAGATAATTCATGAGCAGTGAACGCTCCACCTTGCGGAACAGGTGAGAGAAGCGGAAATGCAGGGAGCGGTCACGGAAGAAGATGTAGCCGAATGTCACAAGAAATTCCGCGATACGGGCAAAAAGCGTTCCGAGTGCGGCACCGGCTATCTCCATCCTTGGCGCGCCGAATTTGCCAAAGATGAAGATATAGTTGGCAATCAGATTGACCACGAACGAGATGGAGCTGACGACAAGCCCGAGCCTTGCCTGCCCGACCGAACGCATCAACTGCTCGGCGACTAAGCTGGTGCCGTGGATGACAAAAACGAAGGTCGTGATGCGCAGGTAGCGGACGCCCTGCTCGATGACGGCAGGGTCAGGGGTATAGATGCGCATGATCTGTGCGGGGAAAAGCCAGGTCAGGAGAGCAAAGGTCACCGAAAAAAGAAGCGCCATCCGAATCGCCAGGCAGAATGTCTGCTGTACCTTGTTCAGGTCCCGTGCACCCCAGTATTGCGCGGCAAGGACACTGCTGCCGCCGATGATGCCCATGCAGAAAATGGTGAAGAAATTGTAGTACTGGTTTGCCAGACTGGAAGCGGATATCTGTACTTCTCCCATCTGCCCGAGCATCATCGTGTCCAGCATATTCACGCCCATGTTGATGGTCTGCTGCAGTGCAACCGGGAGCATAATGCTGAGAACTTTCTGGTAAAACAGACGGTCTGTGATAAGTTTGTGATTCAAATCGGGGCACCTCCTTCTTCGGTAGAACAAATCTCTGCCCATATGAGACAAGACCCGAGCAATCCTCCATCGGCATTACTCGGGTCTTATCAAAAGGAGGAGATCTGAATATCAGAAACTGCTTTTCAGAAACTCAACCTGCCAGAGGAAAAACAAAGCTGGCGCTCAGGCAGACGGCAATGCCGTAGATAATCCAGAGGGGCAGGAATACAAAGAAGACTTCCTTGAACTTGTAGTTACCGGCACCAAAAGAAATGCCGATGGAGGGAGAAGCGGCCGGAGTCAGCATTGCGGCGGTGCAGCCTGCAAAGATGGCACAGGCATAGGGTCGAGGATCCAGCCCATTGGCAATGCAGGTAACAACAGCCAGAGCGACGAACACCTGCTGAGATGCAGTATTGCTCATAAACTGGGTCAGAGTTGCACCGGCAAAGTAGAACACGAAGAGTACGAGCACGGGGGAAGGATCCTTGCCCAGCAGATTCATGATAAAGTCGCCAACCACGGTGCCTGCACCCGTTTTCTGCATTGCCGTGCCAAGGCACATGACACCGACCAGCATAAACAGGGTATCAACATTCATGAAGTTTTTTACATCGTTCAGGTCGAGGCACTTGGTGTAGAGCAGGATGATATCAAGAGCAACAGGGACAACATTCATCGAGAACGGCAGGGCATCGGAGAACAGCATGCACAGGAGGTTGACCACGAAAGCAACATAGATGAGGCTCTCCTGCCATGCTGCGAGGGTGGAAGCTTTTTTGCCGCTCTGGCTGGAGGTATCTGCGGCAGTCACAAAGTCTCTCTTGGACAGCAGACGGGGAGCAACAATGCCGCAGTAAAGCAGAGCGACGATGGCGGGGACAAAGATGACGCGGCTGTAGTCAACGGCGGTGATATCCACACCGGCATTGTTGGCTTCCAGAATGCTGTTGATGAGTACGAACATTGCGCCGGGCATCAGGCCCTGTGCACAGTGAGCAACTACGGCGCCCGGGTAGATGAGGTCGGAAGCCTTGACCTTGCTGTCGCCGGTAAAGGAAGCCATGAAGGGCAGGAACATACTGGCCAGAGCAGTGGGCATACTGACCTGAATGAGCAGCACATTGATGACCATATACAGGAAGATGATAAGCTTGGCCTTGTCACCGTGGGAGACCATGAAATCACGCACCCGTGATACCAGACTGGTCTTGCTCAGGGCACCGCTCAGGATGAACATGCCGCCGATCATGATGACATTTTTGTTTGCGAAATTGGCGTAGGCCTCGTCAAAGGTCAGAACACCTGTCAGGCAGAGCAGGGTGGCAGCTGTCATGGCAACCAGACCGAGCTTGAATTTGCCGCTCAGAAATCCCACAATCATTGCGACCAGGATGACCAGCGTTAAAATAAGCTGTACATTCATTTGGATTCTCCTTTTCTTTTTTCGTCCGGGTCTGCTTTTGCGCAGCCTTTATTTTTCTGCGGCGCATTCCTTTTCGGCAGCGTGGAGCAGAGCTTTCATATAGCCGGTGTAGTAGGCGGTGGAAACTTCGTTCATTCCCTTGCCATCCTCATTGAAGAACGCATGGTCGATGTTGAGAAAACCGTCGAACCCGCTGCGCACGATATGCTTCATCAGCGCATACATATCTTCGCAGCCATCTTCCAGCAGCGTCTCCTCGAAATACGGGAGTGCTCCGCTGACATTGCGGAAATGGATGATGGGGATCTTATCCGCCTTGACGAACTCGTCAATATCCTTGTACAGATCACCGAACGATTCACTTTCCAGCCAGCAGCCTACGCACATCTTCATGGTCAGATACGGGCTATTGTGAGCCATTCGGAAGGCCCGGCGGTAACAGTCGGAGTTCCAGATGAGGCAGTGCACACCGCCTACAGATTCGATGGGCGGATCATTGGGGTGGAGCGCCAGCTTCACGTTCGCTTCCTCGCACACAGGCAGGGCCTTGTCAAGAAAATACTGGAAGTTGCTCCAGATCTCATCCTCGCCGTATTCACGGTCGTTGGCGATGGGACGGGCCTTGATCTCATCCAAGTCACAGAGGAAAGAATTCTGGCCGTGATTATACTTGCCCGCACCGATTTTGGTGCGGAAGATACCGTTAGGCTGCCATGCGATGTAGTTGACAGAAACGCCTGCCTTGCCGAGTGCCCGGGTGAACTCGTTGTACTTTTCAATCCACTCATCCCGGTCCGGCTTGCCCAGATGGATAGAAGGGCACTTCTGCAGCTGAGGGCATCCTGCATTGCTGATCTTCAGCCCATAGCGGGCGGCCCGTTCCTGAAAACGGACGATACCATCATAACAGGCATCCTCACCAACAAAATTGGCTGCCAAGTACTCGATTCCCATGCCCTGAACACGCCGCATTTCCTCATCGGTCATTTTGCTGGAGCAGTTGGTTTCGACCTTGATCATAGTTTCGACTCCTTTTTGACATTGCCGGGTCTGCGTGTCTCCCGGTCCTCTTTGATTTCAGTATAACGATATGCGTCTTGTGAAACAATTCACGTTTTAACGAAATGAAGATACGTTCTTGCATGATTCCGTCAATGTTTCTGCTTTTGAAATGGGCGTGATTCAAAACCTTGCAAAACGCATTTCCTGATTTCACTTTTTTCTTTTTCGTCGCAAAGCAAAAACACACCCCTGCAGCTCAAGCCGCAGAGATGTGTTCTGTTAAAAAATCGTTTACAGTAAGTCCGGGTGGACATCGTACTTTTTCAGGTAACGCCAGAGGGTCGTTTTGCTGACGCCAAGCTCCTCGGCCACTTTCTGACGGTTGCCCTTATGCTTTTTCATCAGGGCTGCCAGCTCGACTGCCCTGCGGTCCTGATAGAGCACGACCTGCTCGGTGCCCGGCAGCAGCCGGGGAACCATTTGTTCCAGCTGTTCCCGCAGGAACGTCTCATCAATGTTCCTCTTCTGGGTCAGCAGGACAAGACGCTCGCAGATGCTGTAGAGTTGGTCCAGATTGCCGGGCCACTCGTACTCCCGCAGATACTGCCATGCCCCCTGCGTCAGGCTGACATAGCGCTTGTACTTTTCCTGCCATTCATCCAGATAGCGATGCATCCAGCCTTCAATGTCGCCCCGGCGGCGGCGCAGCGGCAGGACCTCCACGGTCAGGACGCTGAGCGCATAGTACAGATCACTGCGGAACTCACCCTTTTCGACCCGGGTAATCAGATTCACGGAGGTCGAGGCAATGACACGGACATGGGCCGCTGCCGGGCGGCTGGGGCCGTTGTGCAGGAAGTGTCCCCGTATCAGGCAGAGCAGCTTGTACTGTGTTTCCAGCGGCAGCATCTCTACATGGCTCAGATAAAGCGTGCCGTCCTGTGCCATCTCTGCATAGCTGTCTCCGGCTTCCCGCCGGGTCGTATAATTGCCGAACAGGATATTATCCACTGTCTCCGGCTGCCATGCGCTGCAATCAACGGTGATAAAGGCATTCTTGCGCAGCAGGCTCTCGTTGTGGATGCACTGTGCCAGCACTCCTTTGCCGCTGCCCACCTCGCCGGTCAGCAGGACGGGGGCAGAAAAGCGACTGATGCGTTTTGCCAGACTGAACTGGCGGCGGGTCTCCGGGTCCTCGCAGATGGTATTTTCAAAGGTGTACCGCGCCACGAAGCCCCGCTGGTAAAGCTCACGCCGCATCTCACTGTCCATCTCAATGAGGCGCTGCCCTTCCTGAAACGTCAGCACGGCACCTTCGATCTGCTCTCCCACAAGGATGGGGGCCACATTGACCACAACGGCCCGATGGTCGATATCCAGCAGGAAAGCGTATGCCTCCTTGCCGTGGAGCAGCGCATCCGTCAGAACATTCTGATTCAGGTTGGGAAGCACAGCGGAAATCTCCTGTCCAAGCAGGACATCAGTGCTCCGGCCCAGCAGATTGTTGGTGACCCTGTTGACCCGGCGGATGATGCGCTCTTTATCCACCTGGATGATGCCGCTGAACGTGTAGTTCAGCAGTGCGTTTATCTCGGCAGAGTTGTGCTTTTCCAGATCAATGGCGTATCCCACGCGGGAGGCAGTTGCAAGGGCATTGCGCAGACTTTCCTCCCCAGAAGGGATAAACTTGTAGGGCAACGCTTTCTGCCCGGCAGAGGCGCAGACCCGGTTGCCGCCGATGACGGCATTGCAGCCATCCTGAAGCGCTTTGTCCACCATTTCTTCCAGCTGTTCTTCCTGCTCTGCCATATAAAGCCGGAGATCAATATGGAGCAGCCGGTTGAACTGGGATGTGTCGCTGAACATATTCGGAAAGCCGATCAGCCCGATGCGGGGGCAATCCAGTTCCAGTTCCTCTTTCAAATCCAGCATCACACTGGCCAGCTCCTGCGGGGTGACAGTGATCTCCACGAGCGGGATGCGGACACTGCGCTTGATGAGCCGTGCCTGCACGCCGCGCGCCACGATAAGGTCACAGCCTTGTTGTTCCAGTTCTCTGGCCCGCTGTACCGCATAGGCCGTGCGGATATATTTGACCTCCATCACCTGAAGGGAAGAAAATTCCTCAGTCAGCGGCTGTGCGATGAGCTCCAGCTCCTGATTGGGCACCAGTACTGCTACCTTTGCCATAGAGTTCTCCTTTTGTCTTGGTCGGTTCAGAAAGCAAAAAGACGCACCCACACATGGTGGGCGCGCCGGTCCGGTTTTCTGCCCATCTCTGAAGATATGATAGCAGAAACACCGTAAAAAGGAAAGAGCTGTCAGCGGATTCAGCGGCCGATCTGGATATCGGTCAGCATCTCGTAATACTGTGCAATGGCACTGTGGTCGGCCTGACCCTTGCCGTGGTTGTGCAGCCACTGCAGGATCTCCTGCACCTCGGCAGTCATGGGGACGGGTGCGCCGACAGAGTGCGCGCAGTCCAGAGCGTTGTTCAGGTCCTTGATGTGCAGGTCGATCTTGAAACCGGGCTTGTCGTTGCCCTCGATCATCATGGGAGCCTTTGCGTTCATGACGGTGGAACCGGCCAGACCGCCCTTGATGGCCTGGAACACCAGCTCGGGGTCAACGCCGGCCTTCTGGGCCAGAGTCAGGGCCTCGGCCAAAGCCTGAATGTTGCAGGCAACGATGATCTGGTTTGCCAGCTTGGTGGTGTTGCCTGCGCCGACCTCGCCGCAGCGGACGACGGATGCGCCCATGGTCTCCAGCAGAGGTTTGAACTGGTCAAAGACCTCCTGCTTGCCGCCGACCATGAAGCTCAGGGTACCGTCGATGGCCTTGGGCTCACCGCCGGAAACAGGAGCGTCCAGCATCTCGACGCCCTTCTTCTGCAGCTCGGCGTAGATCTCCTTGGAAGAGACCGGGTTGATGGAGGAGCAGTCGATGAAAGTCGTGCCCGGCTTCATGTAAGAAGCAACGCCGGTCTCGCCCAGCATGACCTGCTTGACCTGCGGAGAGTTGGGCAGCATGGTGATGATGACATCACACTGCTCACCGATCTCTTTCTGCGTTGCACCCTTTGCACCGGCTGCTTCCAGCTCCTGCACCGGGGCGGGGGTTGTTGACCAGCAGATCCGTATAGCCTGCCTTCAGCAGATTCTTTGCCATAGGCTTGCCCATGATACCCAGACCAATAAAACCGATTTTCATGAAAGATACCTCCTGATGGGACCACTTGATTTTGAATCGGAAAAAATCTTTTGCAGCGGCTGTCTCTGTGCCGCTCGACTGACATCAGTATACCGGGAAATGCCGCATCCGGCAAGAAACAGATCGCTAAATTCACGTCTGTTTTTTTGATGTTTCCGACAAAACGCTACGATGTGAAATTAAACATTTCATTTTGTTGCAGAAATGCTTCATAAGATTGCAATATTCCGGACCGCCCGATTTGTGTCCTTTCCCGGTTCGTGCTAGAATAAAGGCACAGAACAGGCGGCAGGCCTGAGAACTTCCCCATGACCCAAATATCTTGTCTGAAAACAGAACGAAAGGATCAAAGAGCGGTATGAATACAGATTTTATTAAGGGCGTCGTAGTGCCTATCCTGACCATCGTGGACGAAAACGAGAAGATCGATGAAGCAAAGCAGCGCGCACAGGTGGATTACGTCATCAACGGCGGTGTTGCCGGCATCCTCGCGTTTGGCTCCAACGGTGAGTTCTATATGGTCGAAGAGGACGAGATGGAACGCGGCCTGAAGATCATGATCGATCAGGCTGCGGGCCGTGTGCCGGTCTATTTTGGCATCGGTGCCATCAGCACCAAAAAGTGCTGCCGTCTGGCGCAAATGGCCGTGAAGAACGGTGCGGCTGCTGTCAGCGTGCTTCAGCCCATGTTCCTCAAGCCGACCTATGCCGAGTTGTACGACCATTTCAAGACCATTGCGGAAAGTGTTCCCGAAACGCCTGTTCTGCTGTATAATAATCCCGGTCGTGTCGGCTACACCCTGAGCGCACAGCTCGTGGATGAGCTGGCGCACAATGTTCCCAATATCGTCGGCATGAAAGACACCAGCGGCGATATCACCCAGACTTCTGAGTTCATCCGCCGCACCCGCGATGTGGGATTCAAGGTCTTTGGCGGCAAGGATACGCTCCTGTACGCCAGCCTCTGCCACGGCGCGGTGGGCGGTGTATGCACCGCGGCCAACTTCATGCCGGAGCTCATCACCGATGTCTATAATAAGTATGCCGCCGGGGACCGCGAGGGCAGTCTGGAAGCCCAGTTCAAGTTGAACCCTGTCCGCCTGTCGATGGATGCGGCCAGCTTCCCGGTCGCTGCAAAGGATATGGCGGTGCTGCGCGGCCGCGATGTGGGCGTACCCTATCTGCCCACTCTGCCCACCCCGGAAGGCCCGGCCAAGCAGGGCTTCATCAAGACGATGACCGAGGCCGGGCTGCTGTAAACGGAGTGAATTGCTTTTGATGCCAAAGGAGGAACTTTCTATGAGCACCCTGCGCCAGACCGCAGACCAAATCATCTCTGCCAGCATTCAGGCAGTCCTGCCGGATGAAGCCGTCCGGCGTGCTCTGAAAGATTTTCGCCCGGAGGGGCGGGTCTTTCTGGTCGCCGCCGGAAAAGCGGCATGGCAGATGGCGCACGCCGCTGTTTCTGCGCTGGGTTCCGTGGAGGACGGCGTCGTCGTCACCAAATACGACCACGTGAAAGGCGACATCCCCGGTGTGCGCTGCTATGAAGCCGGACACCCCGTGCCGGATGCCAACAGCTTCGCCGCGACCGAGAAAGCACTGAAACTTGTCCACGGCCTGCACCCGGAGGACATCGTGCTGTTCCTGCTGTCCGGCGGCGGCAGTGCCCTGTTTGAAAAGCCGCTCATTTCCGGAGAAGAGCTGCAAAACATCACGGGGCAGCTCCTTGCCAGCGGCGCGGACATCGTGGAGATGAACACCATCCGCAAGCGCCTTTCCGGCGTGAAAGGCGGGCACTTTGCCCAAGCCTGCGCACCGGCAAAGGTGTTCAGCATCGTCCTCAGCGACATTTTGGGCGACCCGCTGGACATGATCGCCAGCGGCCCGGCCGTGCCGGATACCTCCACCTGCGAGCAGGCTCTTGCCATTGCGGAAAAATATCACCTGACCCTTTCCTCTGCGGCGAAAGACCTGCTGCAACAAGAAACGCCGAAAGCCCTCGGCAATGTGACCACACAAATCACCGGCAGTGTCCGGGAGCTGTGTGCCGCCGCAGCAAAGGCAAGTCAGTCACTCGGCTATGAGCCGGTCATCCTGACCGACCAGCTCTGCTGTGAAGCCCGGGAAGCGGGCAGTTTCCTTGGCTCTATCGCCCGCACCCATGCCGGACATGGCCGGAAGCTGGCCTATATCGCAGGCGGTGAGACGGTCGTCCACCTGACCGGCAAAGGCCTGGGCGGACGGAATCAGGAGCTTGCTCTGGCCGCCGCACCTGCTCTTTCCGGTCTGGAAAACTGCTGTGTCTTTTCGGTCGGCAGCGACGGCACGGACGGCCCCACCGATGCCGCAGGCGGCTATGTGGACGGTCAGACTGAAAACGTCCTTCATGCGGCAGGGATGGATGTGTTCCTTACCCTTGCCGACAACGACGCCTACCACGCCTTGCAGGCGGTGGAAGGCCTCATCATCACTGGTGCGACCGGAACAAATGTCAACGACGTTGCTGTTGCGCTGGTTGAGTAAAACCCGATTTCTCCTTTCGATCCTTTCTTCTTTTTTCATTTTTCTCCTAAACTTTTTACCCATAGCCAACAGGCCCCCTGAGATGCCTTGTCAGCATTTCAGGGGGCCTGTTGCATAAAATATCTCAAATCTCTTGTAATTCATCTGAAATCATGGTATATATTATACGAAATAATCTTTTGGGTAAACGCATTTCTTTTCAATGATATATAAAGTGAGGCGCTTGCTATGACCGCTGTGATCTACGCCCGCTATTCCAGCGATAACCAGCGCGAAGAATCCATCGAAGGGCAGATTCGGGAATGCACCGCCTACGCCGAAAAGAACGGCATCACCGTGGTCAAACACTACATTGACCGCGCCCTTTCCGCAAAAACCGACAACCGCCCGGATTTCCAGCAGATGATCAAGGACAGCGAAAAGCGGC
>OHPC01001317.1_pt1 | contig 10879 bp, 8 predicted proteins | sample 1577631 | NCBI WGS metagenome assembly OHPC01 (sample SAMEA3879560, study PRJEB24766) | human gut metagenome | biome: human-associated habitat; feature: feces | place: USA | collected 1985/1987 | reverse complement strand
AAACAAACAATAAGAAAATGGCAAACGAAGGATATTCCATACTGGATGTCATCAATGACGAATACGGTGTCATCCTTACCAGAAACGGCTGCGTGTCTGTAGCGTTCCGCATGTACAATCCGGAATGCTACAGCCTGCACCGTACCGACCTGGAGGAGCGCAACGCGCGTCTCTACCAGGCGTTCAAACACCTGCCCTCCGGCAGCTTCGTGCACAAGCAGGACGTGTTCCTTAAAAGGGAGTACGTTCATGAGCTGGAAGGGGACAGCTTCATCGACAAGGCGGAACAGAGGCATTTCTCCGGCCGTGAGTATCTGGAACATGACTGTCTTCTGATATTCACCCTGTCCGGCCTGTCCTCCCTGGCAGCCTCGTACAATGCCAACCCGTTCTCCTACCGGGAGAGGCTGCATGTGTCCGACCGGGAGAAACTCACCGAATTTCTGGAGGGGGTGAACTCCGCCATTGGTGTGATAAACAGTATCAGGGACACCCGTCTGGAAAGGATGGCCGCCGCCAGCCTGAGGGAGTATGTCATCCGGTACATCAACTTCTTCCCCCGGGCTGACTGCGACCGTGACATCCATTTCTCCGGAGAGATCACCGTCGACCGGGAGAAAGCGCGTTGCTATACCGTCTGTGACGGTGACTATCTGCCTGACCGCACCGTCAGAAGCGATGTGGAGGACACCACACTGCCCGTGTCCGGATGCAGCCTGTACATGGCGGAACTGGAAGGCCTGGGCGTGCACCTGCACTGCAACCATGCGGTCAACCAGATCCTCTATTTCGAGGGCTCGGAGAAACTTTATGAAGAGTTCTCCCGCCGTGTGGCGGTCTACCGCACCAACAAGGGATGGGACAGGGCCATGCTGGAGCCGAAGGCGGACGAGCTCGAGAACATACAGAAGGAGATCATGGAGGAGAGGCAGCTCCTCTGCCGTGCCAATTTTTCCGTCATGATATGGGATGACAGCCCGGAACTGCTGGACCGGGCCGAGAAGAAGCTGCGGGAATACCTGACCGTCTCGGACTTCAAATTCTATATACCGTCCTACGAGCATCTGGCCAACATATACCTGGCTTCGGTTCCCGGACAGGAGAAAGGGCTTGACAGCGGTTTCCTGTTCCTGACCCCGCTTTCCCTCGCGCTCTGTCTGTTCATCAACTACACGACATTCACCCCGGATGAGGAAGGGGTGTATTTCAATGACCGTATTTATCAGATACCTTTGAAAAAGGATATCTGGGACGCGAAGAAAAAACGCATACCGGCCCGCAACGGCATCGTGGTGGCATCCACCGGCGGCGGCAAGTCCGTGCTGACACTGAATATCGTGCAGCAGCTCATCGAGCAGGGCTATATCGTGGTGGTGGTGGAGTTCGGGTACTCTTTCGGACAGCTCTGCAAGCTTTATCCTGAAATCTCGCTGCATGTGGACTATGACGGGGAGACACCGCTGGGCCTGAATCCCTTCGATCTGGAGGGCCGTTCCCTTGACAACAACAAGATAGAGGTGCTATCGGGTATCGTGCAGCGTTTCTGGCGCCGCATGTTCGGGAAGGACGAGGAGGAGCAGTCCGTAGCCCTCACAAAATTCATCCAGGATTATTACGCCACCTGCCTGCCGCCCCATTCCTTTCCCTCTTTCTACCGCCACGTGACGGAGCATTATGAGGATATTTGCCGGCGGAAGGACGTAGACCCCAATTATTTTGACCTGTCCTCCTTCCGTCTCATATGCAGCGAGTTCCTTCCCGGTGAACGGTATGCCAATGTATGCAGGACCGACGGAGTGCCCGATTTCGGGAACAGGCGGCTGGTCGTGTTCGAGCTGACGCAGATCAAACAGGACAAGTTCCTCTCCGACCTGGTCATGGCCCTGATCTTCGACGTGATTCATGACAAGATCCTTTCCGACCGGACCAGAAGGGGAATGATCATTTTTGACGAGTATGCCGAAACGGCGCAGATGAAGTCCAGAGGCGAGGATATCAGCATACATTCCGCAGTCGCCTTCTGCTACCAGAAGATACGCAAGGAGAACGGTGCGGTGATGACCATCGTCCAGAGTCCCGACCAGCTTCCCGATGACGAATTTACCAAAGGCATGATCACCAATACCCAGCTGCTGTACATCCTTCCCACAACGGATGTGGTATACAGGGCCGTGGAGAAAAGGTTCGAGATGGGGGGCGACCCCGCCCAGTGCAACATGATGCGGTCCATCCGCAACGACTTTTCCGGGGAGCGTCCGCATTCCGAGTGCTTCATCCGCTTCACCGGCGGCCAGGGGAGGTATGCGGTGGTGGTGCGCAACGAACTGAGCCGGGAGAAGTTCCTCGCCTTCCAGACCGACGGGGAGACATGGGCTGAGATTGACGGCTATTCCAGGACCATGCCGATGGAGGAAGCGATAGGCAGATACATGGAGAGACACCCGTCAAAGGACAGGAAATGAAAGGAGACCGTATGGAAAAAGGATTAAAGGGATACAGGCCGCTTCTGCTTCTGCTCCTGTGCGGCGGAATGACCTTGAAGGCTGCCGCACAGGCGGCGATTACCGACCCTCTCAACACCGCCCAAAGCACACTGACCGCGGGAAATACCGCAGCAACGGTGAAACAGGTGACGGAATCGGTGAACAGGCTCCAGACCGCCCTGGACTATGTCCAGAAGGTGTCCGCCACCGTCAGACGCGCACGGATGTTCACGGACCTGATAGACCGGCAGAACCGGTTGAACAGCAACTGCCTCAGGACGCTGGAAGAGGCGGAGAAGATGGACATGAAGGGGCTGCCGGGCATCACTTCGGCCGTGCAGGACGTGGTGGCGAACAACGCCGCCATCATCTCCCTGACCATGGACATACTCGGCAGTGACCTGAAAATGAACGACAGCGGACGGATAAAGCATCTGAGGAAGTGTCTGGAAAAGCTGAGGGAGCAGGAGGCGGGACTGTCCGCCATCCGTCAGACCATCTCCCGTACACGGACAATCAGACGGAATTTGGGACTTGTAACAAAATAGGAATCAGAACAAAGGAGGAATATCATGAGATTGCTTTCAATTTTTTTCTTTTTTACAGGAATGTCGCTGCATTGCGTGACGGCGGGAGCCCAGTGGGTGGTCACCGACCCCGGCAATACGGCACAGGGAATCATCAATGCCGCCAATACGGCCAGTACGGTGAAGCAGACGGTGGAACAGGTGAACAGGCTCCAGACCGCCCTGGACTATGTCCAGAAGGTGTCCGCCACCGTCAGACGCGCACGGATGTTCACGGACCTGATAGACCGGCAGAACCGGTTGAACAGCAACTGCCTCAGGACGCTGGAAGAGGCGGAGAAGATGGACATGAAGGGGCTGCCGGGCATCACTTCGGCCGTGCAGGACGTGGTGGCGAACAACGCCGCCATCATCTCCCTGACCGGGGATATACTCAGCAGTGACCTGAAAATGAACGACAGCGAACGGATGGAGCAGCTCGACGGATGTCTTCAGGAAGTCCGTCGCCAGGAGGCTTCACTGGGCACCATCAGACAGATCATGTCACATATGCGTACCATCAGACGGAATTTGGGGCTTGTAACGGAATAGGAATATGGCATCAATAACAGAAATATCGGTCGAGCATATCCACAATGCTTATGAAAGTATCCGGGGGAACATCGCCGTGGAAGCCTTCTATGCGGTAGTGACGGGATTCATGGCTGTCACGCTCATCCACCGTCTGTATACGGTATACCGGGAGGTGCAGTCCAACGAGGACGGCACGCCCACCATGAAGGATTACATGAACCTGGTGTGGCAGTATGTATTCTGCATAGCCGCCGTCGCACTGTTCCCCGTGCTGCTGGAAGCCCTGGAAACGGTGTTCGGCAAACTGATGGACGATCTGCAGGCCGGATTCGGCGGAAAGGTCTATGATGTGGCCGACCTGTTCCAGAAACCGATAATCGCACAGTTCGAGAAACAGTTCAGCGACATGTCGGTAATGGATGTTGCCGGCGTGTTGCTCAATCCGATCGGCAGTTCGTTCGATTATCTGCTGGCGTATGTGGCCGGCGTCATAGCCGCCCCTTTCTACATGTACGCGCAGACCCTGTTCATAGTCGGCAGATACATGTTCCTGCTCCTGCTGGAACTTATATCCCCTGTGGCGATAGCCTGTTTCTACAACGAGAGTACCCGGACGTATTTCTATACGTGGTGCAAGAACCTGCTGGTCTGTTATCTGATGGTACCGGCCTTCATCCTTGCCAGCAAGTTTTCGGACGCCATCGTCTGCGAGTATGTCATGAACACCTCGTGGAATGTCGTCCTGCAGGTGTTGTTCTCCCTTGCGTTGAAACTGTCCCTGCTGGCGATTGTGAGAGGCAGGATCCATAACCTTTTTTAAAACAACGGAAGAATATGAAAATGGATATAAAGAATATGGTGAGGGACTTCGCCTCACTGGGAGAGGCCAAGAAGCGGTCCTCCGTCTATGTCAAGGCGGTCAGCCTGTTGTGTGCGGCCATCGTCGCCCTGGTGCTGTTCTTCATGAACATGACCGTCCGCGGAGTGACGGACAGGATCCTTGTCGTGAATACCGGCGGAGAGTTCCTGCAATTGAAGTCCATGGAAACGGACAAGTTATACGAGACCCTGTTGAAGGCCCACTGCAACGCGGTGGCCTATTATGTAAACTCTTTCGACAGGATGAGCATCTCCGGAAACCAGGCGCAGGCCGTGTTTCTGGTGGAGAAATCCGAGCTGAACGCCATCTGGAACAAATACCTGAACGACCGCGCCTATGCCGACGCGGCGGACAGGGGTGTCATCTACAAGTGCGTGTTTGAGAAGCTGCACAGGGTCGGGATACGTGATGACGGTTACAACGTGCTGTTCACCTCCATCCTGTCCATCCATGATGCCGGCGGGGTCAAACGTATAAGGATATACAGCCGGGGCGACGCCATACGCACCACCCCGTCCTATCCGGAGAATGTGACAGGCTTCTTCTTCCGGAACTATACACAGGAATACGAGCTGTTGGATAGCTCGGATGGAAACAAAGAAAGGAATTGAATAAAACAGAAGAACATGAAGAAGACTCAAGTAATCATTGTCAGCGTGTTCGGGTTACTTGTCCTTCTTGTCATCTGGACAATCTCCGCGATGAAAGGAAAGGAAGAGAATCAGAACACCGTCCGTCTTAGCACGGACAACAAGGATGTGACCATTACGGATGTGAAGGCCCAGCTCGAGCGTACCCCCCTGCGCAAGCAGGCGGAGGGACAGGGCGGGGACAATCCGGTGGACATAGAGCGTATGCGTCAACTCATCATCAACAGTGAGATGCCGCCGGAAGAGGAATACGGGCGGAAGGCGGATACCGCCTCCTATATCCTTCCCACACAAGAGAACCTGGACAGTATCACCCGTGAACTGCGGAAGAAGAAAAAAAGGAAACAGGAGAAAAAGAAGGTGGAGAAGAAGGAAGAGACAAAGGAAGCCCCTGAGGCAAGGACAAGATTCAACACGGTCGCCTTGCACAAGAGCAGCAGGCGGAACGCCATCCGCGCGTACGTGCATTCCGACCAGGTCGTGATGGCCGGATCCACGCTGAAGATGCGTCTGGGTGAGGACTGTCTCACCGATGACGGCCGTCGGGTGAGGAAGGACTCGCCGGTGTACGGGGAAGTGAGGAAGATAGACGGCGAAAGGGTCATTGTGGAGATCAGGACAGTCAATGTGGGCGGCAATATCCTTCCGTTTAAAAAAGAAGTATATTCTTCTGACGCAATGGAAGGTATCTATGTACCGGGGAACGCAAAGGCGGAAATCAACAAGGATGCCACGGCCGGGGCGGTGGACGGGACAAATCCGCAGATAACCGGAGGCCTGGACATGGGCAGCCAGCTTATTGCCGGAGGCGTGAACGGTGTGGTGAACGCCACCAAGCAGGCCGCAAGCAAGAATATCAAGAAAGTGAAGGTCACCATCAAGACCAACTATGCCGTGTTTCTGATGGAGAAAAAAGAACCGGGGGAAAGCTGACCGGAAACGGCATATTGAAACATTAAAATGGTGTGTATTCACGCCACGAACAGTCAGGGCAAAGAAGTGATGAAAAGGCATCTGTGGATGAGAAGCAAAAGTCCCGGATAATGGTCCGGAACCTGAAAAGTAAACAATAAATAAAAACAAAAATTATACAATGGAAACCATACAGGAAATTATAGATACAATAAAACAATGGCCGGCCACAATATGGTGGGTTATGGGAGCTCTTTTCATTATCCCCCGGTTTTGGGATACTCCACCGAGAAAGAAACGAAATAAAGATAAAATGACGGATGATAAGAATAACGACTTAAAAAGTTCAAATATGACTGATAAAAAAGAATTTGGAGGCAACCTGATGGAAGAAGGTGTCATCATGTGGGCCATATTTACCAAAGAGGGGAAAGCAGCCCTGCGTATGGATTACGAAGTACATCCCGAGAATGGAAAAGTCGGCTATGGAAGGTTGTTGTCCCCTGATGTATCCGTACTGCATGAAATCCTCACACCGGATGATGCTGACAGGTTTCTTTCCCTTCCTGAATACGGGATTTCGATACGGATCAGGATGCGCCTACGATATCAGGGAACTGAGGACAGGGTAGTAAAGCAATCGGAGTATGAGCCGGAAATGTGCTTTCCCGTGTGGATAGTGCCACAGGAGAACGGACAGGTCAGCCTATACCTTGAGGAACCATCCATAAACCAATGCGCTATTCAGGATATAACCGGATTACCGGGAGTGCCTGATTTGCAGCCGGACGGTGTACCCGTAAGGGGCGAAATGCTGATACGACGAGCAAGTCCTCTTGGGGAGTTTCCCCGAATATTCGAGTGTCTGGAAAAGAGAACAAACAGAAAAAGCGACCTGATGAAAGAAGGTGTGCTTGTGTGGATTATGTTCACCGCAGAGGAGAAAACCGTCCTGTATGCGAATGACCGGATACATTTTGCAGAGGATGGAAAATATGTTCCGGGACAGCTACTCTCCCCCGATATCTCCGCCTTTCATCAGGTTTATGACTGGGATGAACAGTATCTGCAGATTCGTTCAAGCCCCGAAGTTTCAGTACGGTATCGGATACGGCTCCGTTATCCGGGAGCAGACGATACCGGTATAGAAAGATCGGAATATGAACCGGAAGCATGTTTCCCCGCATGGATCGTAAAGGAGAAGGCCGGTCAAACCAGCCTGTATTTGCAAGAGCCTTCTACCGGACAATGCTTCATTCCGGATATGGGTGGATTACCGGGTCTGCCGGAACTACAACCGGATGACATACCCGTCAGGGTCGAAATGCTGATACGCCAGGCCCACTGTATTTTCGACACGGTAGATCCGACCTTTCTGAAAGCCAGAAGGAACAGCACTAAGGAAAGAGAAAAATACGCGGATCTTCCACCTTCTTATGCCGAAATCCTCAGAAAGATAGATGCCGAAAGGGAAAAAGAGGGACACCGGCCACACATAAACCCAATAGTGTCCACTCCGCCTGTTTATATCGAATTATCTCGAATTACTTGATGGGGCACCCGAAGATATGGAAAAGACCGGAATGCCATACTGAGTATGTTCATAAAATTCACATCCTACTAAACGGGGCTTGTATTCAAGGATTACGTTCTCCAAGCGCATGGTTTTATGCTTATGTTTACAGAGGAATATTATATGTGTTACCTCATAAATATTATTAGAAAACAACTCCCGTTTTTTTTGGCGGATGGTCGTCATGATAGTCGGATCTATTATATATTCTCCGATAGTGAGCCAGACATGATGGGACATGGTAGGTACCCTATGCCCAAATTGGGCGAGGAGCTGCCTTCTCGTGGCAGACCATATCTTATTCCCGTTAAGCCGGCAATCACCAGATGTGACAATCGAATCAATGTTGTATTGGCTTTTTAGTCTGTCATGAATTTCCATGCATACTATATTACACCTGAATGCAATATTGGATTCTCCTTGTTCCTCGATATAATCAACTATACAAGAGAATACTTCCGGCAAGTCATTGGCATTCAAGGTGTCTTTGTCAACTGGAAAACGCACATCGGGAAGTTTGAATTGATGACCAAAATTACGGACAGTAAAATCATAGGCTCCTTCAAGAGAGGCTGTGTAGCTCCGGCTGAAGTGAATCCGTATGAAGTTTTTAAGACGTATAAAAAGAGAATTTATTTTTCTGTACATGTTAGATATTTTTTTATGAAGCCGCAAAAATATAGAATTAATCATATGAGACCAAACAGAATTTACATCACAGGAATACTTCTCCTGTTTGCTTTTTTATCAGGAAGAGCCCAGCAGCCCCGTATTGACGAGCTGGAGTGCAGAAACCTGAAGATCGGTTATGAGAAGACGCTCCATATGATATTCCCCACTCCCGTGAAATACCTGAACATGGGGGATGAGAACATCATAGGGGAAGTCATACAGGTATGTCCGTCCGTCATCCGGCTGAAATCAACGGTAAGGGATTTCAAAGGAGAGACCAACCTGTCGGTTGTTACGGAGGACAGCAGGTATTACACCTATTGCATATCCTTCGACGAGGGAGCGCAGGCTGTCTACAAGGAGGGCGGTACCATGCCGGAAACGGCGGTTCTTCCGGTTTCTGACGAGAAACTGACCCATGTGATCTATCCGGAAAAAATCGTGTATGTGGATTTCGGAAACACCACCGTACAGGTGGAGAAAGCGGAGAATGTGAACAATATTGTCGCACTCAGGGCCGTGTCGCCGTTTGCCCTGCAGACCAACCTTACCGCCATCACCGAAAGCGGCAGGTTCTATACGTTTGACCTGCGGTATGCGCCCGGATGTGAGAGATTTTCCTTCATTGTGGACAAACAGGACACCAAAAGGAAGCAGGTGGCCATACTGGAGGGAAGAGAGCGGAATACCCGGCAGAAAGCACTGCTTGAAAAGGAGATATCACGGAGGCCGAAGCTGCTGACCAATATCAGGGACGAGGTGGCCGGCATGAGATTCTGCGTGACCAATATCTTTGTGGACAATGATATCCTGCTGTTCCGCTTCGGGCTGCACAACCGTTCCCAAATCGGCTATACCATGGACTTCATCCGTTTTTATATACAGGATGCGAAAAAACGGAAAAAGACCGCCGTCCAGCAGCTGGAGCAGCAGCCTCTCTTCTCTTTCAACCGTCCGGAGGAGGTGGCTGCGCTTTCCTCATGTGACTTTACGGTCGCCCTTCCGAAATTCACCATACCGGACAAGAAGGTGCTCATCATAGAGATACAGGAGAGAAACGGGGGAAGACATTTCTATTACAAATTGAAGAACAAACAGCTGATCAATGCGGAGATACTGTTCCCGGAGATTGTAGGAAAACCATAAAGGATACCACATGATAACGAAACTAGTTCTGTTCCTATGCCTCTTCTGTCCGGTACCTGATAAGGAAAGGGCCATATTGGAGGACGCACTCTCCCGGTGTTCCAGTCTTGAGCGCATCGGGGAGATCATGGACATCGTGGAGAGGCATCATCTGGAATACAGGATACCGGTACATCCCCCTGTACACCGGTTCCACCGTATCAGTTCCGCCTACGGATGGAGGAGCGACCCGGTTACCGGACAGCGCAGGTTCCATTCAGGAGTGGATATTGCGGCGGAACTTGCATCGACCGTGCATGCCGCAGCTGATGGAAAGGTCATATACTCAGGAAGAAAGGGAGGATATGGATACTGTGTGATGATACGCCATGCCTATGGCTTTGTGACCCTGTACGGGCACTTGTCCGCCTGTTATGTTCCGGAAGGGGAAGAGGTCAGGAGTGGCAAAGTGATCGGATTCATCGGATCAAGCGGAAAAAGCACGGGAAACCATCTGCATTATGAGGTGAGAAAGTACGGAAGGCCGGTCAGGCCATACATCAGAAAAAGAAGAGGATTATGAGAATACTGGACTACATGGAAAGATTACAGACACTGACCCGTCTGCTGAAAAAAGAACATACAGGAAGTGCCGCGAAAATAGCGAAGGAAATGGGCGTACATCGCAATACAATCATTAATTACTTCTTAGAGCTCCGGGCCATGGGTGCAGAGATTGAATATGACAATGAACGAAATACATATTATTTCAAGAAATCTTTTGATATCCAACTGAAAATTAAAATTTAGTGAAGGGCAGCACAAAAAGGTTGTGCTGCTTCCCACTTACATTTGCATATTAAAAACTATCAAAATAAAATTTATGAAAACAAATCATTTACATTACATTGTGCTGCTGGCAACCATCTTCTTAGGCTGCTCATGCAGTGAAGAAATTGAAAAAGAGCTCACAACCGGAAAGACCGCGGTGACTATCGAGGTTGACGGAGAAGAGGATGCGGACTCACGTACCGTATCGTTTACCGGTGGTACCGCTTATGGAGAGGGACTTTATGATGGTGAAGAAAAACCCACGGTAGGTGCTGAAGCCTCTGACGGATATGAGATAGACTATTTCTACGGGGGACCGTCAGCTGAACCAAAAAGGTACAATTATACAGGCAGTGGAAGTTCCGTATCATATAAAGTTCCTCTTGGTGGCGAGGACCACCATTTCAAGTGCAAGTTCAAGGAAAAGAAACGCACTTTGACCCTGACTGCCAATCCGACCTCCGGAGGAACTGTTACCGGAGGGGGAACATACAAAGTAAAAACCAATATCCCCATCACCGCTGTTGCAAAATCCGGATACACATTTTCCGGATGGACTGTGACTAAAGGAGATGCAAAAATTATGAATGCCTCCTCAGCCAGCACCACTGTGCAGTTGCAAAGTTCGAACAGTACTTTGCAGGCGAACTTTA
>OHPC01001315.1_pt1 | contig 10884 bp, 7 predicted proteins | sample 1577631 | NCBI WGS metagenome assembly OHPC01 (sample SAMEA3879560, study PRJEB24766) | human gut metagenome | biome: human-associated habitat; feature: feces | place: USA | collected 1985/1987 | reverse complement strand
GATATTAAAAGAAAGGAAATATGTGATAATTAACTTCCTAATTATCATACAAGAAAATATGAGTGAAAACGAAAAAAAAAGTAAAAGAAGAATATATGCAGAGGAAGGGCTATTGAACGCTGCATTTACATTAAATGGCTGGTTTGTAAAGTTAAAACCAGCATATGCCATAGACAAGATGGTCTTTTGCTTTGTAAAGAAAAACACAAAAGCAGCACAATCTTTCAATGTCTATATGGATCTTGATGATTTTGATATCTGGATGACAGATGTTGAAAGTTTCAGAATGAAAAAAATTATTGACGAAGAAGGAAAAGCAAAAAAAACACTCCCGGAAACATATAAAATTGTAACCGGAGAAAAAGGAGCCTTTACTGTTGGAATCTGTAAAAGTTCTAATGGTGACGGATATGTCATCAATGGCCATGGCAAGAAAAAAGAAAAAGGAAGCTATGTTGGAGATTTCATGAATGCATTTGTCCCGGTGTCATACGATTGGCTCCGTATTACAGCCAAGTATTATAAAATGACCGTGAAAAAACATTTTGACGAGCTCTCTGATCTCATCTTGTTGGAATCTTCAAGACAGCATGATCCTGCAGAAGGTATAACAGCAGATCCTGCTTCATCTTATACGGCCACTGCAAATGATGAAAAGGGGAAAAATATATCATCTTCTCATAACACAAATGATAATTGCAGTTCATCTTCAAATAACCAGAAAAATAACTCAAAACCTGCAGCATCAAACAAAAAACTTCCAGAAATGGAAGTTGATACGACAACAAAAATTTGTTTTGATGGAAAACTCTATAAATTTAAAGCTCTCAATTCAGATGGCAAAGAGTTAAACTTTGTGGTAACAAATGATACTGTTCAAAAGCTTGGTGAAAGTTTCGCAGAGTTTAGACGTGCATGCGAAGAAGCCGTTAATAACGGTAATCATATACACGTCAAAATACAGTATAAAAATGGAACATATACGGATTCAACGTCCAACAAAGAGTTTGCCGTATTCTATATGCTCGGCATTGTAACTCAATAATAAGAGAAGCGGCAGGATTTTCCTAGCCGCTTCTCTTTCATTTTTTCTGTTAATTTGCTATAATATTATCAAAGGAGTTCTCACATGGAAAACAATACTATATTCGATGATGTATTTCGGACAATGTTAGAGAAAATGCCAAAACTTGTCATTCCGGTCATAAATGAGGTCTTTCACAAATCTTACTCAAAATCGGAAAAGATTGAACAGTATCGGAATGAACATCACACAAAATCAGGCGAAATTATTACGGATTCCTATCTGGGAATTGGAGATAAACTATATCATCTCGAATGCGAAAGCCAGCCAAAGGGAAATATGGTCATACGCATGATTGAATATGATTTTGCAGCCGCGCTAGAGGACATTACTTTAACAGAGGGGATGTATGAAATGAATTTTCCACATTCCTGCGTGCTGTATCTAAGACATAACCGAAATACGCCAGAGCAGTTAAAAGTAAAACTTAATATGCCAGATGGTCAGAACATTATTTATTCTGTTCCAACAATCAAATTGCAGGAATACACGAAAGATGAAATCTTTCGTAAAGACCTTCTCTTCTTTCTGCCTTTTTATATTATGCGGTACGAAAAAGATCTCGATACGATTGTAAAAAATCCTGAAAAGTCAGCAGATATGATCGCAGAATTCGAATCTATTATTGCTGATCTAAAAAAGGAGCTTTCTTCCGACGAAGAGGCAGAATTATATACGCGCTTAGAAGAACTTATGGAACGAATTACAGATTATATTTTAGATTCCCAAAAAGATCTAAAGGAAAGGATTGGTGCTATTATGGGTGGAAAAGTTTTAGAACTTGAAACAGATAAAATTTTAGAAAAAGGTAGAAAACAGGGATTAGAGCAGGGATTAGAGCAAGGATTAGAGCAAGGATTAGAACGGGGATTAGAACAGGCAACCGCCAAAATCATATCCCAGATGCTCAAAGAAAATGTTTCTTGGGATAAAATCATTCTGTATACTGGATGTACCAGAGAGGATATCGAAAAATTGACCGAAAAATTATAATTTTTGAAACTCCACGGTTAAAACCGTGAAAAGAATAGCCCAGGATTTTCCAAAATCCTGGGCTATTTTCATAAATAAAATCCTTTCGTTTGTCGTAGGAGGAAACCCACTTCCTTTGAGAGGTGGGTAGTTGATATGAAACGTATATCCTAGCTGAAGAATAATTTCTTCACATCTTCCACTGGCATATCCTGTCCGGTATAAAGTTTGAATGCGGCAACACCCTGCCATAATAGCATTCCTTTTCCTCCGACACAGGTACATCCTGCTTCTCTTGCCTCGCGAAGAAGTTTCGTCTCTTCCGGATTGTATACCGCATCTGCAACAACAAGTCCCGGACGGAATGCAGACAGATCTTTTACAACGCTCTGATCATCCATCGGCTTCATTCCAACGATCGTAGCATTTGCAAAGATATCACTTGACTGGATCTCTTCTGTCATCTTTGCAGTATCTGCAATGTCATATACATTGACCACACACTCCGGCACTGCCTTTTTGATCTTCTCTGCCGTCTGTAAGGTTCTCTCAAAGAATGCATCCTTGATATTGAAAATAGAGATTTCTCTCGCACCGTCTAAGGCACACTGTACCTGAATGGCTGTCGCAGCACCACCGCCTCCGGCTACTGTGATCTTTTTGCCTTTGATCTCAATGCCATGATCTCTTAAGTTATGTACGAATCCCTCGCCGTCTGTAATGTGACCGGTCAGTTTTCCGTTATCATTGACGATTGTATTGACAGCACCGATGATCTGCGCTGCCGGTGAAAGCTCATCCATGTATTTTGCAGCCTCAACCTTATCCGGCATGGTAACATTGCAGCCACGCATGTTGAAAGTCTTCATTGCAGCGATCGCATCTTTTACCTTGTCCTCTTTTATATCAAAAGCCACATAAGCATAATCTAATCCCAGCTTCTCAAAGCTGTAATTGTACATCGCCGGTGATCCTGAATGACCGACCGGTGAACCGATCAATGCTAAAAGTCCTGTGTGACCTGAAATGCGCTTTTCCATGATTTAATCCTCCTGTTTTGTATATGATACCTTTGCTACCTTATTTTAGTAACATGATATCCTCTTTTTCGGAGAATGGCAAGTACTTTTTTTATTTAAAGTATTAAAGCGTTGTGAGAATTGAAATTTAAAAGTATACTTTTTTACTCATATGCGTGAAAATTAAAAATGTGGCACGCTATTGAAAAGAACGTACCACATTTCTTATTTTATCGTTTTATTATAATAATTAATTGCACAGACTACTGCTTATTCGGTGCAAGGAACTGAGTATAGAAATTGTTCAACGCATCCGGTTCTTTGCTGTTTCCAATTCCGTGAGTTTCCACATATTGTTTCATCTGTTTGATCGTTTCCTTTGAAAATACATAGGTTTCCACCGGGGTATCATGATCCATGTTATTTAATGCGCTTTCCAGTGCTGCCTTGTATTCCGGATCGACTTTCCAGATAGAATTATCTTCAAGTCCGCCTTCTTCAAACGATTTGTTATAATATTTGCTGTTGATGAAACGGGTAACTCCGGTCAGATCCATCTGTGTGAGTTTTTTCGGTGTGGTATCGGTCACATGCACCATGATCTGTTTCACATAAGTGTTTCCCACATGGTCTACCACGGTTAAATTCTCGGATGTGGCAAAGTCATGCTGCAGATTTGTAAATTCTTCTGCCTGGTAGTCCGGGATCGTAAAGGATGTGAAAACTTCCGGATCACTCGGTGCCGGATTGGTTCCCGGTAAAATCGGACTTCCATCTTCCCGGTCGGTTGCCGTTGCATGACTCAAGATTTCTTCCTCCGTGATAAAACCGCTTTGTGCCTGCTCTAAGGTATAATAGAGATCCTGTGCCTGAATCCACGGGCAGTCGTCCCAGACAGCATAAAGTGTGATCTCTCCACCATCTTCTGCCACAAGGTTCCGAACGATATCCCCGGCTTTCCACTGTGGGATAAAGGTGTCTTTGCCATCTTCTAAGGACCAGCCCATAAATACGGATGCGTAGACTTTTTTCTTTGGCTCCTCGGCTTTCTTATTTTCCTCGATGTCTTCTTCCTCTAAGTCATTGAAAGCATCGATATCTTCGGCATCATCTTTATTCTCTTTTGTCACGGCAACTTTTTCATTCTGATCCGTATCGTCTGTTACATCAGGATTGTCTGCCATTTCTGCCCCGTCTGATTCATCAGAGTTGTCTGCCATTTCTGCCCCGTCTGATTCATCAGAGTTGTCTGCAGTTTCTGCATTGCCTGCTTCTTCCACAGCATTCATGGAATTCTGTGCGTCTGCATCTGAATTACCTGCATCCGAATCATCTCCATTGTTTTCGGAATCCTCATCCTCTGAATTACCGGCACCCTCTGGGTCTTCCGCATTATCCGGATCTTCGGTATCCTCCATATCTTCCGTTTCTTCCTCTTCATATCCATCCATCATTGCCTTTGGAATCACTCCGGCAATCACATCCTCTGTCACGTTTTGTCCATCCAGTGTATATTTCACATAGGCTGCTGTTCCGTCTGCATTCCATACATCCGGCAGTGTCACATCGGTATCATACGTGGTTTCGATATCATCGATATGTCCGGCTCCGCCGTTTGGATCAAAATGGATCGTATATTTATTTGCTTCTGCACTGGCTGTCATTGTAACGTCTACGGATGGCATTGTAAATGTAAATTTCTTTGTATCCACGGTCTGGTCTCCACTGGAACCTCCGGTATAATTACCAGTCCAGTTCAGCCAGTGATAGCCTTCTTTTACATTGGCGTCGATCGTTACGCTCTGGCCGTAACGGTACGGTCCTGCTCCGATCGTTTTTTCTATGCCGGTTCCGGCATTTAATGTTACATTATATAGATGTCTTTCATAATAATAATCAATGACCATCTTTCCATCTGCAGTTACCGCTTTCGTCTGTGTTTTCGGGCTGTCAAAACCGGTGTATGTCTTTACTGCAGGAGTAACCTTGCTTCCAATCTGTGCTTTTTTCGTCTCTGTTTCGGCAAGTTCATAGTTTTTATCGTCATGGGTTGATGCAATACCGTCTGCTTTCTGTTTCCAGTGGCGGACGGTATATTCTGCCTGATCCAGTTCCCAGTGTGCATACAGGGAAATGATCTTTCCTTTTGTTCCATTGGATAAGGTACCGCTCTTTGCATAGCCCCGCCAGTCACTGGCACAGATCTTGCCCTGATTATCTCCGGATGCTGCACCGTCCACATTTACATAGGTTCCGCCGCTTGCTGCAGTCCACCATCCGGCTTTCGTATGGGTTCCACTGATCACTTTACGGTAACCATTGATCGTGATACTGCTTGACAATGCAGCATTATAATAGGTGCCGTAACGGTATGTTTTATAGATATACGGTGTGTTATTTTTACAGATACTGCTGATCTGTGTTCCGGTATAACTCTTTGTCGCTGTCTCTGCAGCACTGTTTCCGATCAATGTAAATGTATTACCGACTTTCCACACATCCGTACTCGTCAATGCCCTTGGTGCGTTTATGTAATAACGAACCTCATATGGCTCCCCGATGCCGGTAAGTGTCAGCGTCAGGTTACAGGCCGGCATGCTTCTCTCATAGGCATAGGTCTTATCATTTACCATGTCCGATGTTACCTTGCGGTCTTTGGATTCGTTGGTCTTTTCATTGAGGTCCGTCCATTTGCTGAACTGGTAACCGGTGTTGAAGGTTGGTGTTGTAATAATTGTTGCACCGCACGACACCTCATACGATGCTATATAATAATCACCGGATACCGTGCTGCTACTGTTTACTGTACCTCCTGCATCTGGTGCAGCCGCTTTTATATTTTCAACTGCCTTAGCAGCCTTACCGCTTGCTTTTATATATACATCCGTTACCGCTTTATTTACCGTAGTTTTGTCGATTTTGACAGTGAGTACATAAATTGGAATTCCTGTCGATTCTTTCGATAATATGTCATCAATGGTAGTCCTCGTTGCAACATTTTGTGATCTCAAATCACCGGACAGCCTAGATCCATTCTTAAACTCTTCCACTCCGGAATTTTTCTCATATATACAGTCGATACTGTAACTGATATAACTGCCTCTGCTTGGATTTATGAATTTACTATTTTTATAATCGGTTCCCTGCTTTCCCTGTGTATCAACCGCAAATGTTACCGTATGATCTTTTGCATTCCATGTTCCTGTGATCGTGGTTGTTTTATCCGCTTCTTTATTATATACTGTCAATTCCGGTTTCGTATTGGTCGGAGTCAGTGCTTTATCTAATGTGACTACCAGTTTTCCATTGTAATAACCTGTTTTTGTCTGCAGGGTTTTATTGGTGATCTTCTGTGAAACGTTAACTGTGGTAGGACTCTTTACCGTTGTGACCTGATTTCCTTCTGCAAAGTTATCCGAAATATCCATCGCAATACCTGTCACAAACATGGTAACCCAGTGTGTGTAATCCCCTGTATTGGTCTGCAGCGTGTATTTATCATTTGCATAGGCAGGCTGTGTACTCTCTTTGGGAATTGTAAAATCAACCAAATCTCCCTTTGTTGTCGTTGCTTTATCGTATAAAGGCCATCCATTGATTGACAAAAATGGAGTTATTCCCTTTGCCAATTTTAAAATCAATTTATCCTTTGCAAATTTTTCAGACGGTTTCTGTGCATACAGATTATTTTTTTTAAATGAGGACATCTTGTTACTGCTCTCCACAAAAATCATCAGATATTGTCCGGTCAAAGGCACTTTATCATTTGCCTTGTATGCCTTTGATCTCACACTTGTAACCATTCCGGTTTTAATGTCTTTCTCTACCCATTCTCCATCATGCTTTGAAACATCATCAATATTAAAATCCGCAGACATTCTAAGACGTACTGCTCTCATCGGAACCGTTATATCACAGTTTTCCACAACGATCAGCTGCCATCCTCCGGCGCCCTCACCGCCACCGATATGTTCATAATACGGAATGTTAAATACCGAATACGTTCCGTAGATTTTGTCACTTTTATTAATGATGTCTGTTACATCTGCATACATATTGACAAAAGTGTACTGTTTATTTACTCCATTTTCCTTTTTTTGATCTATATAATCGATCGACCGGTTATCATAAGTTGCATACTGTGCCTTTATCAGTTTTGCCGATCCATCCGGCAGTACAAAGGCGATTTCTGATTTTGCCAAAGCAGCTGCATCTGTCGTCGATCTGTCTACACTTGTTCTTGCCTGCCATACCAAATATGCAGCCCGTACTGTTCCATCCCCACCTGACGATTTTGTCAGCTTTGCAGATCTGTTGTTTTTGATCTTCTTTCCAATCACGGAGTTGTCTGCTTTTTTCAATACCGTTTCTGCAGCTTTATATTGGTCTTTTTCACTGTCATAGGTGTTATAGTTTGTAACAATATCGTAAGACCATGTATCATAGTTCGTATTTCCGGTATAGTTGATATTCAACCGTCCATACAGCGGTTGTCCTGCCCCCGCCTGTGAATCCGTCATATAGGCTTCTCCTGCTTCTTCTACCGTGATCGCTTTCACACTCTGCGGAATCATGGTGACCAGAAACATTACTGCACAGAGCAGTAAAAATCTGCTTAATTGTGTTATCTTGTTTCTCATAAATCTCCTTTCGACTTTTTTGTCATGTGTAATTTATATTTTCATTTTGAAAATACCGTAATAATAAAAAATGAACTGCAAGGTAATCAGAGATTTCAAGCAGTTCATTTTTCCGACTATCAAAATTAATTTTGATAGTTTTCATACTTATTCAATTTTCCTTGCTGTTTAAAGTTTGGTTACAAAACCATTTTTTTCAGCATCTTCATCCATGTCTTTTCCTGTTACGCAACCCGTAACATACTTACTAAAAGAAGTTGTGTTGTCGCTTACCGTCACTTTCCACGAATAGCTCCAACGTCCATCCGCTGTTTTTAAAGTGATAACAGTTGATCCTCTCCCAATAACCTCAAGACGTTCATCTTCCGTTACTCTTAATACATTTTCATTGCTACTGGTCATGATAATCTTATTATTGCCTGCAATAGTATAATCATAATCACTTGATGCTGCTACCTTTTTATCTGCGGAGAAAAATTCTGTTGCAAAAGGCATACTTCTATTTTCAATCGTTCCATCCTCATTTTTCTTCACATAGTACTTGATATTATCGTACCTATCAAATCCCACTGCCAGCACCATGTCGTTTTTCTTGACAGTTACCTTGTAAGCAGCTTTGACTTTCTTATTGGCTTTGGATGTAACTGTGATCGTTGCGGTTCCCACCTTTTTCGGTGTCACAAAACCGGTGGAAGAAACGGCTGCAACACTTGTGTTGCTGGACTTATAGGAAACAGCACTGTTCTTTACGCCGGTGATCCGTTTTACCTTGATCTGTGACTGTCCGTATTTTTCTTTCTGTACTAAAAGCTGTTCTCCAATAAACTGATCCATGCTCTCGTGATCTTCGGTATAATATTCAAGAGTCTCTGCATATCCACAATGATCATAAATCTTATGGAAAGATTTTTCCGGATATAAAGTTACGCTGTTTTCCGCAAGTACGATCTTACCTTTTCCTTTTTCGGAATAATCTGTATCTGCCATATCTGCCGTTGTCACGGTTATGGTAAACTTTGCTTTGACATTCTTATTGATCAGGGAAGTTACGGTGATCGTTGCCTTTCCTGCTTTCTTGCCGGTTACTTTTCCTTTGGATGATACCGTCGCAACTTTTTTGTCACTGGAAGAAAAGGCAATGTTCTTATTGCTGATCCCTTTAAAGTATTTTACTTTGATAGTGGTTGTCTTTCCGACAACGATGGATGCTTTTTTCTCTTTTAAAGTGATCTTTGCTTTCTGCTTTCCCTTGCTTACAGTCAGACTCAATGTTCCTTTTACCTGGGAATCATAGATGGATGTCACAGTGATCTTACATTTTCCTTTTTTCTTTACTGTCACAACACCCTTTGCATTTACTGTTGCAATGCTGGTGTTCGAGGATTTGTATTTCAGTTCACCGGATTTGATACCGTCTTTACTGTTTTTTGATCCTACCACCACTCCATTTTTAAACATGGCAACCGGAACAATCGTGAACTTCTCTCCTGCATAAACAGTTTTCTTTTTCATGCAGTGATAATGATTGTATGTTCCATTGTTTTTGGAAACATTACAGCAGCCTTCATTTGCTTTATGCCATTTGGCATCATCCGATGTTGCAAACACGATTTGATTTTTTGGCTTATCTTTGCCATAGTAATCCAGATATACTGCCTGCTTTGCCGATACTTCCTCCGGCTGTGGTACTACGATGCTGCTGATACACACGATAAGTGCAAGCATCAATACGACTGCTTTTTTCCATCCTGCCAGCATTGTGGCACTGGTTCTGTTCTTTCTTCCTCTCTCTCTCATAACTTCTGATTCTCCTTTATCCTTTATTTTTGATTCTTTTACTTACGACGTTGACAAACGAATTGGAAACTTTTATAATATACCTATCAAGACAGCCGGGTGATAAGCAAATACCTATCTGCTCCGGTGAAACAAGTTGATTAGTTACAAGAAATAACCGTCAGATCTTGTCAGGGAGCTGGACGGTTATTTTTTTGTCTTATCATGGGTATCATTTCTGACACTTCTGACAAGCGTTATGATGGCACATATCATAATAACAAATGTGAACAAGTCACTATATGTAACCATGCTACCACCCCTTTCTCCGAATCTCGGAGCAGATCTAAGTGGTAAAGCCGTCCTTTCGGCTGCCTTGATCAGTATACTATATCTGTTTTCCTTTTCTTTATTATAAACGTCATGTAATGGAAAAGCAACTTTCTCTGATCGAATATCTTCCTATTTATTTGTCAAGGTACAGTTCTTGTATATTATACCATATGCAACCCTTTTTGCAATAAAAATACCTTTACGAACTGCACTTTTTTTCGATTTACCGTTGCTTTACAAAATTATACCTTTATATATATATATCTATCCAGAATTATACATTTTATATTCCCCTCGTTTGTTATTCTATAAATCGAATCAAATATTTCATTTCTTGAATATAATATATCATAATTAGTACATTGTGTCAATACTATTTATTCTATTTGTTTAACAAAATATTCAGTTTATTGAATGTTCTATATTGATATCTGAATATTTTATGTTATAATAAAATCAAATAAAGTAAAGGGGGAATTTTATGTTTTCATACAAACCATTATTTGTCCTGCTTGCAAAAAAGGGACTCACAAAAACCCAGCTTCGTATAGCAATAGGCATTGGTCCTGGGACATTAGCAAAATTGTCAAAAAATGAATATGTTTCTATGGAAGTTCTCGATAAGATATGTTCTTATTTGCAGTGCAGCATTGAAGATGTTATTGAGCATGTCCCTGACACACCCCTTAAGTGAAAAAGGATATGATCCTTGCCTCACCCAATACTGCAACAATTAACAAAAAAGCAGGTTCTCGGCAAATTGCTAGAAAACCTGCTTTTTGTGTTACATTTTATTCTGTTTATCGTGATTATAATTTTGCATATTGGAAATAATTTGCCGTTTGTTATCTTCTTCTTTTTTATTGAAAAGATACTTTGCAATAATTTTGGGTAATACAATGATTGATGAGACCACTTCTGCGGTTGAAGAAATCCCCATAGTAATTACGGTTACATCTGTAACTTTTTCATGAAACACAAATACAAGAATATATGGAAAAATTAGGGAGCATCCCAAAGTTTGTGTAAACCTCCAAACTGATGTAAGATAAAATTACTC
>OHPC01001313.1_pt1 | contig 10888 bp, 9 predicted proteins | sample 1577631 | NCBI WGS metagenome assembly OHPC01 (sample SAMEA3879560, study PRJEB24766) | human gut metagenome | biome: human-associated habitat; feature: feces | place: USA | collected 1985/1987 | reverse complement strand
GACCTATACTGCCATGCTTGAATTCCGTGACATTCTTGCTCAACGTCATGCTGTTGGAAAGGAGATGAACTAATGACCTATACTTCACTCAAATCTCCAGAAAATCCTGACTACACCTACGACCTAAATATTGCCCACCTTTATGGTAATCTGCTCAATACCTACGGTGACAACGGTAATGTCCTTATGATCAAATATGTGGGTGAAAAACTTGGTGCTAAGATGACCTTCGACATCGTTTCAGTTGGAGATGACTTCGACAAGGACCACTACGACATGGTCTTCTTTGGAGGTGGTCAAGACTACGAACAATCCATCGTTGCCAAAGATCTCCCATCTAAACGTGATGCCATTGGTCAATTCATCCAAGATAATAAAGTAATCTTAGCCATCTGTGGTGGTTTCCAACTTCTTGGACAATATTACATCCAGGCTAACGGTGTCCGTATTGATGGTATCGGCGTCATGGGCCACTACACCCTTAATCAAGAAAATAACCGTTACATCGGTGATATCAAAATCCATAACGAAGAGTTCGATGAAACTTACTATGGTTTTGAAAATCACCAAGGGCGTACCTTCCTTTCTGATGACGAAAAACCACTTGGCAAAGTGGTCTACGGTAATGGTAATAACAAGGAAGATGGTACTGAGGGTGTCCACTATAAAAATGTTTATGGTAGCTACTTCCATGGACCAATTCTTTCTCGTAACGCCAACCTTGCCTACCGTTTGGTTACAACTGCCCTTCGTAACAAATATGGCCAAGACATTGAATTGCCAAGTTATGATGCCATTCTCTCAAGTGAGATTGCTGAAGAATACGCAGATACTAAATCAAAAGCAGAATTTGAGAAATAATTCTATGACATAGCAAAATAGCGAAACCCTAAGGTTTCGCTATTTTTTCATATCTATTTCCAAAGACGTCTTTTCTTCAATCTATCTTCAATTTTACGATTATCAATTCTTAGAATGGCAATCATATCAAACAAGAGCCAAGTTCGTTTAGGATAAACAATGTATTTTGGAGACCATATTGGAGAGAACTTCTCCTTATAACGTTGGAGCCCACTAAAAGAGTAAAAACGCTGGGCAAAGACATAGACCAAATTGGCGACCTTTTCTTCCAAGAAGCTATCTTCTTCAGTACCCACATTCGCGAGTGGAGCCATCCCCATATCAAAGTATTGCTTTCCTTCTGCTTGGAAGTACTGGAAGAGTTTGACAAAGAGGTAATCCATGATGCCTTCAGGTGCCTTTTCAAAGTCATAACGCATAAGGTCAATCGTCGCCACCCGTTTGTTTTTGGTTGGCATGATGTTGGCAAAAGCTACAATTTCTCCATCCTCACTCTCCACAATAGCAATCGGTGCCTGCTGCAGATAGGCTTCATCAAAGAAACCAAGAGAGAAGCCCTTCTCCTTACGACCGTTAAGCCAAATATCTGAGACAGCCTTCATTTCTTGCATCTGAGTCTCTGAAAATGGAGGATCAAGTAACTTAAACTGGAAACCTGCTTTTTCGACACGATTGGTTGGTTTACGGAACTTCTTACCATGCTTACCATCGACAGAGAATGTCGTCAAATCAACCATGGCGTTTTCCCCAAATTTCATAAAATCAAAGCCATAATCATGAAGCATCAGGGTAATACTCTCGTCTGCCTCATAAAACAAGGCTTGTAAATTCCAATCTGATAGTGTCTTCAAGAAAGATTCCCAAGCTGCTCGGTAATAGTTTTCATTACCTATTGGATTTCCCATAACCACACACTTATTGCTGGTTTGTGCAAATTGGAAAACTACCTGGTCTTGTCCATCGACACGATACCAAAAGAGGCGTTTATCATGTAAATAAGCCAGGGCACTTTCTGATGCACCCCCATATTTCTCAAGGAGAGCTGTGAAGCGCTCATCATCCATACTTTGACCAAAAAGCCTACGGGGTGCCAAAATTCTCAAGACTCCCCAAACAATAGTTGCAATGATAACTGATGCCAGTAAAATATCAAACCAAATATGAACAAAATGTCCAAGAACATCCCGGTTCTTAGGTGGCAATAAATGAGACCAAAAACCGCTGCCACCCAGAACAAGAAGAACCAGAATAGTAAAGGCTAGGAAAAGGAAATCCTTAGTTTTGTCTTCCCAACTATAAACAAAGTAACGATGATACAACCGCTTTCTGATGATCAACATAAGCACCAAAGAGAGTACAATTAGGAAAGACATGGCCCAAGAAATACCATTGAGATTGACATAAATCAAGGTCAAGACAAAGGTTATTAAGGAAGTAATGAAAGCTCCCTTAACCCGACGCCTGATGAGCCGAGCCATGAAAATGAATAGAGTTCCAAATAGGATACTTGGGAATTGCCAAATCAACTGTTCCTGAATAGGATTAAAACGGCTAATAAAGTAGACATTTGCCAAGCGTTCTGGGATTAGGGCAGATAAAATCAAGAAGATTCCTAAAAAACGTAACAAATAAACAAGGATACGATGGAAACTTCCACCAAATACTCGTGAAGAAAGTTTGAAGTATTTCTCGTTGATACGCCCTCCCATGTGTTTGAAAAAGAAGACAACACCTAACAAGAAGGGAATAACGTAGTAAGTTAAACGAAAGAGCAAGAGCAGACTAACCGCAAGAGCATTACTAACCCCCATAGAGGTCAGACCGGTAATCACAATCAAATCGAAACTACCAATCCCACCTGGAATCATTGAGAAGATACCAATAATAACCGCTAGGAAATAAAGAGGAATCAGATTATAAAGAGGAACATGTAAGCCCATTAAATAAGCTACACTTACAAAGCTCCCAAGGGCCGTTCCCCATTCAGCTGTCGAAGCTAAAAGAAGACTTAGCCTCGTTTTCAATGGTACTTGACCAAAATAGGCTAATTTTTCACGACTAGAAACAAAGAAAATAAAAGGTAGATAAAGGAAAATCCCCAATAACAGTAACCAATACTTTCTTAAATCTGGACTTAGAGGGAAGAACCAAAAGACAGCGAATACCAAACCACTTAAAAGGGATAGGCCCGACATAAAGTAAGGCAATAAGCGAGAAAGTGCCTTAACACCTGTCTTTTCCTGCCCATCCTCAGAATAAAAGGAATATCGCAGACCCACATCGACCAAACCAGCAAAACCAGCTAAATTATTAATGGTATTAACAGCCCAACTTGTTTCTAAGATATAGGATTTGGAATAATCCGTTTCTAGCTCCTTATTCAGTATGATGTCATAAAAGAGCATAGGGGAGACAGCGACTAGTCCGATAATAGCCATCAAAACAAGATGCCAAATAGACAAACCGGCCAGGGCTGACTCAAGTGACTCTAGAGTGATGGTCCGTTTAAGGCGAACCAATTCTATGACGACAAGAACCGTAATCGAGATAAAGAAGATAGATTTAACGGCCGCTTTTAAAGGTTGAAGTCTCTCTAAAAGACGCTTCATGCCACCACCTCTTTTCGACTAATTCTCACAAGCTCACGAATCATTTGATTGAAAATCTTATATTTACGTTGAGCTAGACGATGCCCTTCTCGACGTTGGACATAAAGCTTATGAATTGGAAAGAGTTCCGAAATCTCCCTAGAATGCCTGATACTGATAACATCCCTTTGTCCCATAACTACCCAAACAGGATAGGCAGCCTGATGTAGACGTTCCCTATCTAGTGGCAAGTCATGAAGCATCAGACCCGTTACCTGAGCCATGATATCCATTTTAGATGAAAATGGTGACAAGGCTTTTAAGCAAAGATATTGTATATAGACTGCGAATCTTGAGCGTCTCGTCAACCCATTAAAGGTCATATTTCCCGCATTAAGCAAGAGCCCTGCAATCCGGTCAGGAAAGCGACTGGCATAAACCATAGCTAGATTAGCCCCATCACTGTGTCCGACAAACAGAGCCTTTTTGATATTTAAAAATTGCAAAATTTCCTCCAAATCGGCAGCCATCTGTTCAAAGGTCATCTTAGCACTCTGACGACTGGATCTGCCATGATTACGACTATCAATGAAAATTAAACGATAGTCTCGATATAGAATTCCTTGCTTACCAAAGTAGTTTCCTGATAAATTATTGCCATGCAAGAAGACAATTGGAAAGCCTTTACCGAGGTCACGATAATAGATGATTTGACCATCTTTCACTTTGAATTCCATAAGATTACCTACCTTTTCACTAACGCATTCTTATACGATAATTAGTCTTATAAGGCATTTGGGATAATGAATTGGACTTATCTCATTCCAAAATCATCTACCCCTCTTCACTCCATTATAACACTTCCACTAGGCAAGAGTCAGAATATTTGTGTATTTTCTGCAAAAAGAAAAAGCCTTTTCAGGCTTCTCCTCTTATTGTTCGAAAGTTTGTTGAGCGATGAGCTTATTATAGTTTTCTTCATCTTCTTGATTATCACGGACAACCTTAGATACTGTAAAGGAAGATGAAATCAAGCCAACACATCCCATGAGGTAGTAACCCTTAACCATCAAAGGCTCTTTAAGGGTATAGAGGCCTACCAACATCAAGATTACAAAGAAGGCAAATGATCCCCATGCCATCATGTTGAAAGATGTTGTGTTACGATACACTTTTTTCTTTACTTTGTTCATAAAGTTAGTCTCCTTTTATATACTAAGACCATTATACCAACAATGTAAGCCTTTCACAACTCAAAACATGAAAAGGTTCTCATCATCCCTTAACCTTCCATTTGTTCTGATAAGTCACTCCACTCTTCCATTAGAGCCTCTTGAGAATCTGTTAAGTCATCCAGCTCTTTCTGCAAGTCAGACAATTCTGCCACATCATTTGTTTCAAGCATGGCAGCAGAAATTTCCTCCAAGCGTTCCTCAATCGTCTCTAGCTCATTTTCAATCTGCTCTATGCGTCGACTTAGTTTACGCATCTCTTTTTGATTGGCTTTTTGAGCTTGATAATCACTAGCTCCCGCTGAAGCTACTTGGACTTCCTCTGATACTTGATTTTCCTCTGCCTCAAGTCGTGCCAACTCTTCAAGCTCCGCCTTCTTCTCAAGGTAGTAATCGTAATCTCCAAGATAAATGGCTGCCCCATCCTCAGAAATTTCCATCACTTTGGTTGCCACACGGTTGATAAAGTAACGGTCATGGCTGACAAAGAGAAGCGTTCCATCAAAGTCAATGAGAGCATTTTCCAAGACTTCCTTACTATCAATGTCCAAATGGTTGGTCGGCTCATCTAGGATGAGGAAGTTGTTGTTTTCCATTGATAATTTAGCTAAGAGCAGCCGAGCCTTCTCACCACCTGAAAGCATGGAAACCGACTTTTTGACATCATCACCTGAGAAGAGAAAGGCCCCCAGACGGTTACGAATCTCAACTTCTGGAGTTGTCGCAAAATCATTCCACAACTCATCAAGAACAGTGTTCGACGGTGTCAAGGCAGATTGGGTTTGGTCATAGTAACCCACTTCAACATTGGCACCATAGGTTGACGTTCCCTTGATAAACGGCAATTTACCCACTACCGACTTGATAAAGGTTGTTTTTCCGATACCATTAGGTCCCACAATGGCAATGGCATCCATCTTCTTAACATCCAGAGAAATAGGCTCTGAGAGAATCTCGTCGTCATAACCAATAGCAGCATCCCTCACTGTCAAGACCACATTTCCAGAGACCTTGTCCGCATGAAAGGTCATATTTGCCGACTTCTGACCTTCTGTTGGCTTATCTAGGCGTTCCATTTTCTCTAGCTGTTTGCGACGGGCTTGAGCACGCTTAGTTGTAGAGGCACGGACAATATTACGATTAACAAAGTCCTCCAGCTTAGCAATTTCCTTTTGTTGCTTTTCGAAGTTCTTTGCTTCAGTGGCCAACTTTTCAGCCTTAAGGTCCATGAATTTTGAATAGTTTCCGACATAACGATCTAAACTATGTTTGGTCAAATCCAGGGTTACTGTCGCAACCTTATCCAAAAAATAACGGTCGTGACTGACAATGATTAAAGCTCCCTGATAATTGACCAAGTAATTCTCCAACCAGGCAATGGTTTCGATATCCAAGTGGTTGGTCGGTTCGTCCAGTACCAAGAGCTCAGGCTTCTCAAGCAGCATTTTCGCCAAAGCCAGGCGTGTATTTTGCCCTCCAGAAAGATCTGAAATGGGCATCTCCCACATGCTTTCATCAAACTTAAAACCATTGAGAATAGCTCTGATATCAGATTCATAGGTAAAACCACCACGCTGTCTGAAATCCTCAGAAAGGCGATCATAGTCAGTCATTAACTTGTCCAATTCTACCCCAGTCAACTCGGCCATCTTCATTTCCATGTCACGCAGACGTTTTTCATCTGCACGTAAGTCTGCAAAGACATTTAACATTTCTGCATAGATGGTATTGCTAGACTCAAAGCGACTATCCTGAGCCAAGTAAGACAAATTCAAATCACGTTTTGTATTGATTTCACCACTCGTCGGCGCTTCCTCTCCAACCAAGATTTTCAATAAGGTTGATTTTCCAGCACCGTTACGGCCAACCAGGGCAATACGATCACGTTCATCTACCTGAATATTAATATTATCAAAGAGCACATCTCCTGAGAAAGAGCGCTTAATCTTGTTTCCTTGTAAAATAATCATAACGTTTCAATTATACCAAAAAAGCCAAGCTCCTGCTTAGGCTTTCTGACTTTCTTTCAAAATGCTTGCTACCTTAGTATTAATCAAATCGATAGCAACAGTATTTGTGACACCTTCAGGAATCACCACATCTGCGTAGCGTTTCGTAGGTTCGATAAACTGGTGGTACATAGGTTTAACCACACTGATATATTGCTCAATGATACTATCCAAGCTACGGCCACGCTCTTCCATATCACGCTTGATACGACGAATAATACGAATGTCATCATCAGTATCTACAAAAAGCTTGATATCCATCAAATCACGCAAACGTTTATCCTCAAGTACCAAAATTCCTTCAACAATGAAGACATCCTGTGGTTCCTGACGATAAGTCTTTTCACTGCGTGTATGCTGCGTGTAGTCATAAATCGGAATATCCACTGGACGCCCAGCAATCAGCTCATTGATATGTTCAATCATAAGATCTGTATCAAAGGCAAAAGGATGGTCGTAGTTCGTTGACACACGCTCTTCAAAAGTCAAATGTGACTGATCCTTATAATAAGAATCATGCTCAATCATAGCAATTTTCTCATCTGGAAAATTTGATAGAATGGCACGAGAAACACTGGTCTTACCGCCACCAGAGCCACCCGTAACCCCAATAATAATCGGTTTTTTAGGCATGGTAAATTCCTATCTAATATAGTCTTTCCTATCTATTCTACACTAAATCATGATATAATAAAAGCAAATCCATATAGAAAATGAGACTTTTATATTTATGTTTAAAAACTTTCCTGAACAATGGCAAAACCTTCTTAAAGAAAAAGGAATCACGACAGAAACCTCCATTCAAAAAGAACTATTTACACCAATTACTGAAGGGGACAATATCTTAGGTATCAGTCCAACTGGAACAGGTAAGACCCTAGCCTACCTTCTCCCACTTCTTCTCTCTCTTAAGCCAAAAAAAGCTCAGCAACTGCTTATTCTAGCACCTAACTCTGAACTTGCTGGACAAATTTTTGATGTAACCAAACAATGGGGTGAACCTCTAGGAATCACTGCTCAACTCTTCCTTTCTGGCTCTAGTCAAAAACGACAAATTGAACGTCTGAAAAAAGGACCAGAGATTCTTATTGGAACTCCTGGTCGTATCTTTGAGTTGATTAAACTCAAAAAAATCAAAATGATGAACGTCAATACCATTGTTCTCGATGAATTTGACGAGCTTCTCAGTGATAGCCAATATCACTTCGTCACAAAAATCAGCCACCATGTCCCTCGCGACCACCAAATGATCTATATTTCAGCAACCAACAAAATTGACGATCAAGATCTTATCGAAAATACTATCGTTTATGACCTGTCTGATCAGGAATTAGACACCATTAAACATTATTATATCAGTGTTGATAAACGTAACCGTGTCGAACTTCTCCGTAAGTTCTCCAATATTCCTGACTTCCGTGGTCTAGTCTTTTTCAACAGTCTTTCTGACCTTGGGGCTACTGAAGAGCGCCTCCAATTTAACGGAGCTTCAGCGGTATCATTGGCTAGTGACATCAACGTTAAATTCCGTAAGGTTATCTTGGAAAAATTTAAAAATCACGAGATTTCACTCTTATTAGGGACTGATCTCTTAGCACGTGGTATTGATATTGAAAACCTTGAAGTGGTCATCAACTTTGATATTCCTCGAGACCGTGAAGCCTACACTCACCGTTCAGGACGTACTGGCCGTATGGGAAATGAAGGTAGGGTGATTAGCTTGGTAACCCATCCAGAAGATCTCAAAAAACTTAAAAAATTCGCCAAAGTTTCAGAACTGGTTCTGAAAAATCAAGAACTTCACGAAAAATAAGGCATGACAAAAGCACTTCAGAATCAACTGAAGTGCTTTTAACATATACAGATTAAGCTTTTTTACCAAAGTCCTCAATCATTTGTTCCATTTCCTCACGACTTGGAGTTGTCAACATATAAAGGAAGTCACCTTGCAACTCTGCAAAGGCTGCAGGCATGATTTTCTTAACTTTAAGTTGTTCACGATACTTATCGAAAAGTTCTTCTTCTGAGTAAGCATAGTGAGAGCTTGCACGACGTGAAGTTGCCAAACAGTAAAGTGGCTCAAACTGAGAAGCTGGGAATGGTTCACCAGCAACGATATCCGCATAGCCCTTGTACAAATCAAACGAATGAGCATAGTTATAGACATCGATTGTGAAGCCACCTGCTGGTCGGTTGTTATATTCAATAGCAATATAATCATCACCATCACGGAAGAACTCAATATGGAAGAAACGTTCCTTCATACCAAATTCTTTGACAATTGCCTCACCATACTTACGTAACTTAGGATCCATATCCTTAAGAACGTAGTAAGAATTGTCCATCTTGTAAATCATCAAGTCAAGTGGAGTGTGGGCATAATCGAAAGTTGTTGAGAAGACAATATTACCATCATGATCAATCAAACCATCGAAAGTACAGATTTCACTTGAAGTTACAAATTTTTCAAAGAAATAAACGGTTTCACGGTCCCACTCAGCTTTGAAGTGATTGATATCATCTTCTGTTTCGAGTTTGAAAGTTGCAGCTGCACCAACCCCGTTATCTGGCTTAGCAATCATTGGAAGACCGATTTCTTTCACAGCTTTATCCACATCTTTGTCAGTTTTAATGACAGCACCTGGCACAACTGGAACACCAGCTTTTTGGAAGAGTTTCTTCATTTCAGACTTGAATTTAGTCTTCTTAAGATCTTCTGGCTTAGCACCAAAAACATTGAACTGTTCACGAAGTGCAGCATCTAATTCCAACCAGTATTCGTTATGAGATTCGATGCGGTCGATTGGGCCATGTTTGTAGAAAAGAAAGGCTACCGCACGTTTAACTTCATCCAAGTTTTCCAGATTATCTACACGGAAGTACTCTGTCAAAGCATCTTTCAAAGGTTGATCTAACTGTTCATAAGGCTCTTGACCAATACCAAGAACGTTAATACCCTTATTTGCAAGTTCAACTGTAAACTGTTGGAAGTTTTGTGGATAGTATGGTGAAATAACAAGATAATTCATTAGTGATTCCTCTTTGATAGTTATTTAGATAGTTTAGATACAATATTATAGATTCATGTTATCAAGGAAATAAGGCATTTGTTTACGCCACCATTCCCAATCGTGAGCGACATCATGGCCCCACTCAGAGAACCAGGCTGGAATATTCTTTTGTTCAAAGGCTTCCTTAAGTTTATAGTAAGAAGGAAGACCATCTTGTTCCCAGGCACCAAGACCTGTACACACAACAATTTCAGCTTGACGATAACGATCAATAAACCAACCATCGTTTTGATTCCAAATATAATCTGATGGTGAATTTTGGTAAATAGCCTCATCTCCTCCAAACTCTCCAACAAAGAAACGAGCATCATAAACACCACTAAGTGCCACTACTTTATTGAAAACATCAGGGTGTTGCAAGAAGAAATTAAGCGCATGGTAAGCACCCATTGAACATCCTGTTGTCATCATTGGATCAAACCAACCAGTTTTGTGTTTGATAAATGGAATAGCTTCTTCAATAACATAGCGTTCATAGGCACGGTGCATTTCAGCACGATCGTGTGGATTTTTCCAATCGCAAAGCCAACTTTCACTATCTACACTTGAAAGTGTAAAGAATTGTAAGCGTCCTTCTTCAATAAAACGTGCACAGGCATCAATCATACCAAAATCATAGTATTCGTTATGGCTACCACCTGATGAGGCAAAAACCACAATAGGGATACCAGCGTGCCCATAACGGTTAACATACATTTCACGATTAAGCTGACCACTCCAGTGGCTAAGATGTTCGGTATTCATATTTTAATTCCTTTTCCTTTATTACAATTTAAATAGTTATGGCAAGGATGACTATTCCCAGTTTTCAGCGAAAAAGCGAAGACAGTCAGGTAGATTCTCGGCCCAGGCCTCCTCATTATGTTCAGCTCCAGATTGAATGTGAATCTTAATATTCTCCAAATCAACCCCACGATCAATCAAATCATGATAATATCTCAGAGACGAATCAATATAAGCCTGCTTAATATTACCAGCCATCAAAGTTTTGTCTGTATCATCGGCTTCTTCTGTGCCTACATAGATATAGACACGTTGATTAGCATCTAGATCTTGACGGGATATATATCGATCAAAGGCCTCCTGATGCAACCAGTTGGCTGAAGAAAATACCCCTAAACAGCCAA
>OHPC01001308.1_pt1 | contig 10942 bp, 10 predicted proteins | sample 1577631 | NCBI WGS metagenome assembly OHPC01 (sample SAMEA3879560, study PRJEB24766) | human gut metagenome | biome: human-associated habitat; feature: feces | place: USA | collected 1985/1987 | reverse complement strand
CCGTCGCCGTCTACTGTAATCTTTGTCGGGTCATATTCCGGTCCCAGCACCAGTTCATTACCGTCTGAGCTTAATACCGGAAGACCTTCTGATGTACAAAGCATATAGCCTTCTGTTGCAATTGAGAATCCAAAGTTACCGTTTCTTGTGTAATAAGTCTGTCCATCTTCACCGACTACACCGAAAAAACCATTTCCTACGATTGCAAAATCCGTGTCACTATCTGTTTTGTTGACAGAACCCTGTACATACTGTGATGTTACAGCAGATACTCTTGAACCTAAACCAACCTGTGCATTAACCGGCTTTGTTTCACCGTTTGCAGATGTGGTCTTTGCCTGTAACTGCTGATATAAAAGGGATTTAAAATGTGTTGTTTCCATCTTGTATCCTGTTGTATTTACATTTGCAAGATTATTGGAAATCGTATCTACATTTGTCTGCTGTGACGTCATGCCTGCTGCTGCCGTCCATAATGATCTTACCATATTCTTCTCCATTCCGTAATCAATACCGGTGATTTTACCGGCAGCTTACTACCATAATATTAATGTCTTTTAACCCGGACCTTATTATAATTCTGACATTGTCACCATTTTGCCAAGCATTTCATCAATTGCCTGGATGACTTTCTGTCCGCTTTCATACTCTCTTGCAACCGCAATCATGTCCACCATTTCTGATACGACATTAATATTAGAAGCTTCTAAGTAGCCCTGCTGTACGGTTGCCGTACAATCCTGTTCGGTTGCACCATCCACCGCACGGTACAGATTTTCACCGTATTCTTCCAGATAGTTATAATCTTCAAAATCAACCAAGGCAAATGTATCTACATACTGTCCGTCTGCAAAAATATTTCCCTGTGAATCAACAGATAATTCATTCAAATCTGTCGGAAGCTGGATTCTTCCGCCTTCACCTAAAATATAATCGCCGTCTTTTGTCACAAGATAGCCTTCTGAATTCATCTGAAATGCGCCATCTCTGGAATACATTGTGCTTGTTACACCGTTCTTATTGGTGAACTCTACCGAGAAAAAGCCCTGTCCTGCCAGTGCAAAATCATAGGTGTTGTTCGTTGCCTGTAACGAACCCTGCTCCCAGTTTCTGTATGTTTCCCCAATCTTTGCACCCAGACTGACTGAACCGATATTCTGGTTTAAATGTCCGACTGTTGCATCTTTAATCTTGATGGCATACATGGAATCAAATGCCTGTGTTGTACAGCCCTCTGCTTTAAAACCTGTCGTTGTTGCATTTGCAAGGTTGTTGGAAATCACATCCAGTCTTTTCTGGGAATTCACCATTCCTGTGTACCCTGTGTAAAGCCCCTTTACCATTTCTTTCCTCCTCCGCTCACTTCTTATTTTGCTGATAATTATTTATCATCTCTGTATCCTGCAAGGAATTCAATAAACTTACCGGTTCCGATTGCAACTGCTGTCATCGGGTCTTCGGCTGTCATTGTATGGATTCCTGTCTTTGATTCAATCAGTTCTTCAAGTCCCTGTAAAAGGCTTCCGCCGCCTGTCAGGACAATTCCTCTGTCTGCAATATCGGAAGCTAATTCCGGTGGTGTCTTTTCCAGTACACTGTGTACGGCTTCAACAATCTGGGATGTTGCTTCTTTTAATGCTTCCTGTGTTTCTTCTGACGTTACCTCAACCGTCTTTGGAAGACCTGTTACAAGGTTTCGACCTCTTACGTTCATTGTTGCAATCTCAGTTCTCGGATAAGCTGAACCGACTTTTATCTTAATATCTTCCGCAGTTCTTTCACCAATCAGAAGATTGTGTTTCTTTCTCATATATCGGACGATTGCTTCATCAAAATCATCACCGGCAATCTTAATGGAGGTGCTGACTACTGTACCGCCTAAAGAAATAACCGCGATATCTGTTGTACCACCACCGATATCAACAATCATGTTACCGCACGGTCTTGAGATATCAATACCTGCACCGATGGCAGCTGCAATCGGTTCTTCGATAATTGCTACTTCTCTTGCGCCAGCCTGAAGTGTTGCATCTTCTACAGCTTTCTTTTCTACTTCTGTAACACCTGACGGTACACAGACACTGATTCTTGGCTTCTTTAACATTCTCTTGCCGATTGCCTTCTGGATGAAGTACTTTAACATTTTTTCAGTTACTCTGTAATCAGAAATAACACCCTGTCTTAACGGTCTTACCGCTACGATATTACCCGGTGTTCTTCCTAACATCAGACGTGCTTCCTCACCGATTGCCTTAATCTTGTTGGTATCTCTGTCAAATGCTACTACGGACGGTTCTTTTAAAACAACGCCTTTTCCTTTTATATAAACCAGAATACTGGCTGTACCCAAATCTACTCCGATATCGGTTGATAACATATGAATCCCCTTTCCGATGTTCTTCATTCTATCTATGTTCGTTTTTCTTATTTTCTTCATTTCTATATATATGTAGACAGTATAACGCAGTCTAAACATACATAGTAGAATACCATTATATACAACATTTTCAAAATTTAAAAGGGGTTGACTGAAATTTTTTCAAAAAATCTTTAAACATCCTTTTTCTGATTAAATACAATGTCAAAAATTTCATTAAACCGCACTTCAAAATTATGAAACTCTTTTACTTTTCCATAACCATTTGCTGCAATCTGTGTTCTGCATCATGAACCAGATAGTAATTGCACTTATCCATCAGGTCATCATGAGATTCATACAACACCAAATCCTCACCCGGTACAAAATGCCTGTAAAAATCCGCCTGATAATTCGACATTAAAAATCCCCCTGCACCCATAATATCCATTGCGCGCAGTGGAATTCCTGTTTTAATACTTCGCAATGTGATATTCAGATTAATGTCGGAGCATTTAAAAACGTATGGCATCATATCATAATAATCAACGCTCCCCATATTAATCACGTTCGGTAATTCAGGTGTCGGATTTTTAGTATATAGCTTTACTTGATATATTTCAGAAAGTCTTTTTAATATCTGCGTTCTTTCTATATTTGCCATTTTTTTGCATAGAATACCGTCTGCAAGTACATCCTCTAAATCAATCAACAAATTTTCTGTAGGTTCCAGCTCTTTTAGATTCAGTTTTTTTGTTATCTCTGGTAGAAAATTATAACCATATACTTTAATTTGTGCATTCATAGCCGCATCTAAATATCCTCTTGTATAAGATGTCATTGCTATATTATCATATTTACGCTGTCCTTGTCTTTCATTATACATGCTCCCCAAAAAAGATATCTGAGATGAAAGCAGCTGAATGAGTTCTTTTACATCTTTATTGTCCCTATATTTAAACACTTCGTTCATCCTCTCCAACCTCACCATATTGACCGGCAACGGCATATAGTAAATATGTGAAGCTCCCATATTTATCAGCTGTTCACACAATTGTTCATCAAATATAAAGCAATAATTACATTTATTATAAATGGACTTCGTAAATAAACGATACATCGGACTGTCATATACAAAGGAAATGTATGGTATATTATATTTCACCATGCAATCTGAAATAATACTGCTGTAATTAAATGTAAACACACAGTCATAATGTTCAATTTCCAGCTCTCTATCAAGCAGAACACAAAAATCTTCATCTGATAGTTCTACGATAACATTTGCTTCTATACATTTATAGGAATGTCCCATTCTTGTCAGACATTCCTCTAAGTCTTTTATCAAAAAGCTCTGATAATAAACAATTAATATATTCATTTGTACTCTCCCACACTATTTTTTCCTATTAAAATACTCTTTAAATTCGTCCAGCGCTTCGCCAAACTTATTAGACGTTGCGGACGGGAAGCTGTTTAACATGGAATTTTTGAATTTGCCGACCTTTTCCTTTGCCGCATCCAGTTCCAGTCTTAAGCGTTCCGCACGCGCTTCCTGCATACTGAAAAATTCACGGCTTCTTTCATTATTCTTATCCGTAAATACTTCTTTTGCATCGTTTAAACGCTCTGTCAGTTCTGACAGTTCATTTTTAATTCTTGTTTCATACGTGAGCAGCTTCTGGAAATCCAGCGCCTTTTTAAACGCATCAACCGTATCCACGGATGCCACCGCAATGATAAAAAATAATCCAACTCTTAATATATTTGCCGGAACGGAAGCCACCAGTGCCGCAACCGGAATATGCACAAAACAGACCAGCAATACCGTCAGCACGCCCCAGAATAAGGATGAGGTCAGACAGATATAGCCGTGAATCTGAAACTTTTTATTGCTGTAATCCCAGTAGCGCATGTTAAACATCATTTCCATCAGTACCCCTGTGACATATTCCAGCGCCGTTGCACCGATTGTACCACAGATGTATACTAAAACATAATTATCCTTTGCCCAAAGTGTTGATAACAGCATGATTACCGCTCCCGAACCGTACAGTGGCAGCATCGGACCTTTTAAAAAGCCTCTGTTTGTCAGTTTGCGCTTGTTAAAGGATACAATGGCGGATTCAATGCACCACCCTAAAAAGCTGTAAATAAAAAAGAACGCAATCCACTCTGTAATACTATAATTTTCAATCATACAATTCCTCATTTCTTCATTTTTAAATGCATTTCTATCAAATTTATACAGGATACGGCAAGGCGTACTCCGTAAATACAGTTTCACACCTGCCCTGCGGCAGCTTACTTTTTCTTAAAAAACACACTTTATTTAAAAACAGTATAAGCCGACAATGGATGGTTTGTCCATAGCCGGCTTATATCTTCCCTCTGGCTTTCTTTATTCTTCCAGAATTTCCCGTTGTTTATTCCTGGATTTCAGGATATTTTACAAATACATTTTTAATGCATCTACACGGTCAAGTTTTTCCCATGGCAGATTCAGGTCGTTGCGGCCGAAATGTCCATAGCTTGCTGTCTGCTTGTAGATCGGTCTTCTTAAATCAAGCATCTTGATAATACCTGACGGTCTTAAATCGAAGTTTTCACGGATGATTTCTACAATCTTATCTTCGCTTAACTTCCCTGTTCCGAATGTTTCCACGCGGATAGATGTCGGCAGTGCAACACCGATCGCATAAGATAACTGGATTTCACATCTGTCTGCAATACCTGCGGCAACGAGGTTCTTTGCTACATATCTTGCGGCATATGCTGCGGAACGGTCTACCTTTGTGCAGTCCTTTCCTGAAAATGCACCGCCGCCGTGTCTTGCAACACCACCGTAAGTATCAACGATAATCTTACGACCTGTCAGACCGCTGTCACCGTTTGGTCCGCCGATTACGAAACGTCCTGTCGGATTGATATAAATTTTCGTGTCATCATCTACCATACTGTTGTCTACAATGGCATCAATAACATACTTCTTGATATCTGTATGAATCTGTTCCTGTGAAACTTCCGGTGCATGCTGTGAAGATACAACGATGGCATCCAGTCTTACAGGCTTGTTGTTTTCATCATATTCCACTGTAACCTGTGTCTTTCCGTCCGGTCTTAAATAAGACAGTGTACCGTCTTTTCTGACCTTTGTCAGCTGTCTTGCAAGCTTCTGTGCAAGTGCTGCTGAATATGGCATATATTCTTCTGTTTCATTGGTTGCATAGCCAAACATCATACCCTGATCGCCTGCACCAATGTCATCTGCATCCGGATCAATGCCTTCTTTTGCTTCAAGTGCCTTGTCAACACCCATTGCAATATCCGGTGACTGCTGGTCAAGCGCTACCATAACTGCACAGGTATTTCCGTCAAATCCGGTTTTTGCATCGTTGTAACCAATCTCGTTGACTGTTTTACGAACGATTGCAGGAATATCTAACTGTGCTTTTGTAGTGATCTCACCGGTTACTAAAACAAAGCCTGTACAGCTTGCTGTTTCACATGCAACACGGCTCATTGGATCTTCTGCCATACATGCATCTAAGATTGCGTCAGAGATTGCATCGCAGACTTTGTCAGGATGTCCTTCTGTTACGGATTCGGATGTAAATAATCTTTTTTCCATTTTTATGCTCCTTTTTCTGATAGTGTTTTTCGTGTTCTTTGCGTAATTCTCCATTACACAAAAAAAATCCACTTGCGAAAAACAAGTGGAAGTGATAGCTGTAAATCAATCATCAAATCCTCTTATTGTTCGAACATATATGTACTGTCAGGTACGATTCGCTCAGGTTGGCACCTTCCGTAGAGGGGTTGCCGTGACTTCACAGATCCTTTGTATCTCCATCACTCTGAATAAGAAAATTCTAAAAATATTAAGTTGAAAAACTCACAGTGGCTAGAATACACCTGTTTTCCCCAAATGTCAAGGTGTATTTTCTTAACCTTTTACACAAACCCGATTGACTTTCAAATGTGAAAATTCTATACTATACTTAATTATGAACGTGACAGACGTACAAATGAAATGGGGTTTTTTATGAAGAAGGTAACAGTCAATAAACTTGAACCAGGCATGGTCACTGCCGAACAGATCCTGACAAAAAACGGACAGATGATCGTTGATAAGGGCGTCACACTTACAAGACCGCTTATCATGCGTCTTTCCTTTTATTGTGTTTTAGAAGTGGGTATTGAAGATCCGGATGAACCAAAAGATCCTGAAACACCGCATTTTATCCCGGCTTACTCCCAAAAAGTAAAAGCATCGAAAGAGTTTCAGACGTTCCAGTTTGATCATTCATTCGTACTGAACTCTTTAAAGTCCTCCATGGAGGGATATGTTTTTCACAATCAGCCGCTTGACACTGATGATCTTCTCGAACAGACAGTCAAACTGTTCAATTCCTGCAAGACATCACTGGAACTTTTTGATATGCTGCATAATATGCGCGCCTACGACGACAGCACTCACGCACATTCTTTAAATGTGGCTCTGATCTGCCGCCGTATCGGTAAATGGCTGAAAGTAGACGCCGCCACTTTAGACACTTTGACACTCTGCGGTCTTTTGCATGATATCGGCAAATTAAAGATTCCGGATGAGATTTTAAACAAACCGGACAAATATACCGACGAGGAATTTGATCTTGTCAAAAGGCATACAAAATTCGGCTACGAATTATTGAAAACTTTAAATATTGATCCACATATCAAAAAAGCTGCTCTGCTCCATCATGAGCGCTGTGACGGATCCGGTTATCCGCTGAAAGCGACCCAGAAAGACTTAGATGACTTCTCGATGGTTGTTGCAATCGCCGATGTTTACGATGCCATGACTGCCGCGCGTTCTTACCGCGCTCCTCTTTGTCCTTTCCAGGTCATTGAACGATTTGAGCAGGAAGGTCTTCAGAAATACAAACCAAAATTTATCCTTACCTTTTTGCAGCATATCGCATCCACTTATCAGAACAACCGTGTTCTTTTAAGCAACGGACAGAGTGCCAATATTGTGATGTTAAACCAGCAGCATCTCGCAAGACCGATCGTACAGTTAAACGACAACTCCTGTATTGATCTCTCTACACGTCTTGATCTGCATATTCAGAGTATTCTGTAAGTAAAAACGCAGCACCGCAGAGGTTCTGCGGAGAACGATCACAGTTTCTGATCGTTCTCCAGCAGATTTGCCTCTTCGAGTGCTTCTTTTGCTTCTTCTTCCGTTTCTTCCGGTGTACCATTCTCTACCGGTATCTTTCCAATGTACATAAACAGGCGTGCCACAATCAGTGGTACAAATCCTATAAAAGCACCATATGCCCCATATGTATAGACGGATACGCAGCCAATGCATGCACCAACAAAAAATGAGAGTACCGTCATCGTATACATGATTCCTTTTCTCCGGAATTCCGGATCTTTTGTCAATACAAACTGTGTCCATGCGAGCAGCGACTGTTTAAAATTATTCGTAGTAAAAATGCTTGCACTGTTATACCCCGATGCGCCGGAATAACTGCCCCACTGAAATGCCGAACAGAAAAATATCGGGTAAAGGCTCACAACCGCAGACATCCCCTCCGGCATCATCGCTGTTACGGTGAGTCCCGCTGCGTCTACCCAGAGCACCAGCTTTCGCATATCCAGTTTCGTAAAATTCGTCAACAGATAAGAAATCACAATCGCACTTCCGAAAATAAGAAATGCTAAAAATCGTATCCCCACTTCTGCAAAATTTTTTCCGGTGAGCGCCGCCGCCATCTCCATGACATTTCCGGTCTGTGCGGAACCAAAATTTCCTGCATGCAGCAATATCGCATAGGTTCCCAGAAATCCTCCAACCAGTGTAAGATTCCAGTGAAGGATCATATCAAGTTCTTTTTGAAATATTCTTCTCATCGTTCTCCCTCTTCCCTTAAAACGCTATCATCATGAATGTCTGCGCGCGAAAAATGCCATGGTAAAAGACGTCTCCCATACCCGGAAACGCCCTCTCCATGGCAGCTTCTACATCGTAGTCCCTGCATAACAGCTCTTGCTTAGCAGCTTCTACATAATATTCCCTGCATAGCAGCTCCTGCATGACAGTTTTCCCTGCCATGTTTTCAACTGCTATGACACTTTCAGTGTAAACTTCTGTATCTCTTTCTCTGTGCTTACTTTCTCGATCACAGCCCCCAGTGATGCGAGTTTCTTTTCAAATTCTTCATATCCACGTTCAATATAGTAGATATCGTCTACCACCGTGATGCCTTCCGCCGCAAGTCCCGCGATCACAAGAGCCGCTCCGGCACGCAGATCCGGTGCATTGACACGGGCTCCGGTATAATTCTCAATACCACCGATGATCGCTATATTGCTCTCTACTTTAAAGTTGGCACCCATGCGCGCCAGCTCACCGACATATTTAAAACGGTTTTCAAAAATGCTTTCCGTTACCATGCTTGAACCGTTGGCAAGTGCAAGAACAACTGCCATCTGTGGCTGCATATCCGTTGGAAATCCCGGATACGGGAGTGTCTTTACATTGGTAGATTTTAATTCTTCACTGCCAATAACACGTACGCTGTCATCACCTTCAATGACCTGACATCCGATTTCAAGCAGCTTTGCAGATAAAGATTCCAGATGTTTTGGAATGACATCTCTTACCGTAATATCACCTTTGGTTGCTGCTGCCGCAAACATAAATGTTCCCGCTTCAATCTGATCCGGAATAATCGAATACGTCGTACCGTGCAGACGGGAAACGCCTTTAATACGGATAACGTCTGTTCCGGCACCTTTGATATTCGCGCCCATTGCATTTAAGAAGTTCGCTACATCTACGATATGCGGCTCTTTTGCTGCATTTTCAAGAATCGTATCGCCTTCTGCCATGCAGGAAGCTAACATCAGGTTAATTGTTGCGCCGACTGTCACGACATCAAAATAAATGTGGCTGCCCACAAGCTTTTCTGCCTTTGTATGAATCTTTCCGTAGGAAATATCCACTTCCGCACCCAGAGCCTTAAAGCCCTTGATGTGCTGGTCAATCGGACGGCTTCCGATATTACATCCGCCCGGAAGAGCCACCTGGGATTCCTTGTACTTTCCAAGCAGTGCGCCCAGTAAATAATATGACGCCCTGATTTTCTTAATATATTCGTAATCTACATTAATATCACTGATAGAACCACCGTTAATCTGAACGTAATTATTGTATACATAAGTAACCTTTGCACCAATCCCCTCAATTGCCTGTAAAAGTACACGAATATCCCGTACATTCGGCACGTTTTCTATCGTTACCGTTTCATCTGTCATAATCGCAGCAGCGAGAATGCCGAGTGCTGCATTCTTTGCTCCACCTATGGAAACTTCTCCTTGAAGGCGTACTCCACCCTTAATCACATACTGTTCCATTGTTATGCACCTCTATCTTATCTATATCAACTTCATTATTATTTTCAACATATTCTGTTAAATTATAACATAAACATCACATTTGTAAAGAGCACAGCCAAAAAAACCTTGCGAAAATAGCTTTGTTTTGCAAAGGCGCATTTACAGTATATGCTTTATCTGATACATAAGAACTATCTTTTACTGAATAAAGCGCAGTGGATTTACGGTGCTGCCGTTTATCCACAGCTCAAAATACAGACACGGTTCATCGCAGTTTCCGGTACTGCCGCTGTTGGCAATCAGCTGTCCTGCTGTCACATTCTGCCCTTTTACCACACCAATTGCATCAAGGTGTCCATATCTTGTTACGGAGCCGTCTTTATGTGTAATGTCAATACAATATCCGTAATCTGCATACCATCCGGTACGTGTCACCGTACCCTCTGCCGCCGCATAAACAGATGTCCGCTCTTTTGCAAGCCAGATGACACCGTTATTTACATTTCCGCCAAACTGTCCGGAAACCGGTAACCCATACGCACTGTCTGACTTCGTACCCACTGAAATCACCTGTGGCTGCGATTCTGTCTGGACTTTTTCATCTATAATCTTCGTATCTGTCCGTCTTCCATTAATATAGGAAACCTCTGCCGTAACCTTTCTGGTTCCTGTGCTTCCTTCTTCCTCTATCGTATTCTTACCCTTCTGTGCTTCCTCATCCTGTATATACTGCGGTGTTGCACGATACGCCTCATCATATGTTTCACGCTTTGTCATCACAACAGACAGCAGGGTTTCCGGTACAGAAAGTGTTATCATCTCACCCTCTGCAAGCACCGAATCCGTATCCAGCTGCGTATTCCATTCGTAAATCTGTTCTTTATCAATTCTGTTTTTATTGCTTTTGCAACGACAATGGGAGTAAAAGCAATGAAGTTTTCTAAAAAGCAGTTTGTCGATAAAGACCGTGAGAAAACCGTACAACGTATTGTATATTCTATTCTGCTCCTTACAATGACACCGAGCGTGATCATTACCTATAATATGATACGTCAGAATTACTTCGAGACATCTGCATTCCAGTTTGTGAATCAGCAGTTTAATTTACCTGATATTCAGGTTTTAAGTAAAACGGCTTCATTTGAGAGCGGACAGAAAGTTATTCGGGTTTCTCTTATAGGACAAGAACTTTCG
>OHPC01001306.1_pt1 | contig 10954 bp, 9 predicted proteins | sample 1577631 | NCBI WGS metagenome assembly OHPC01 (sample SAMEA3879560, study PRJEB24766) | human gut metagenome | biome: human-associated habitat; feature: feces | place: USA | collected 1985/1987 | reverse complement strand
TGTGGAAAAAGAGCTGAAAAACAGAGCGTTTGGTGGATTACCTGTCCAGATCGGATATTGCAATGGTCACAATAAAAAGCTGAATGCCCTGGAATATCATCGGAATTCCGAGATCAATGTAGCAGTGACAGATCTTGTACTGCTTATCGGACATCAGCAGGATATAGAAGAGGATCTTACATACGATACCTCAAAGGTGGAGGCATTTCTGGTACCGGCAGGAACCGGGATCGAGGTTTATGCCACAACGCTCCACTATGCACCGTGTCATGTGAATGAGAGTGGATTTCAGTGTGTAGTTGTTCTTCCGAGAGGAACCAACACAGAGATTGATTTTCCGATGTCAGGGGACGGAGAGGACGGTCTGATGACAGCCAGAAATAAATGGCTTATCGCTCATGAGGATGCGAAGATCGAAGGCGCATTCAACGGACTGAAGGGTGAGAATGTCGGAATCGATTAAAAAGGTCGGAATTGACTGATCGTGAACTAAGAAACGAAACATAAAATAAATATCTACTATATAATATGGAGGAATTTTTATCATGAATAACATGCCAGAAGTAAAAGTTGGAATCGTTGCTGTAAGCCGTGACTGTTTCCCGGAAAGCCTTTCTGTATCAAGAAGAGAAGCACTTATGAAAGCTTACAAAGAAAAATACGGAGAAGACCCGGACATCAAATATCATCCCGAAATACGGAGTGCAGAAGCCTGTATGCATTCTTCTTCCCTGGCAATAAAACTAGCCGAAGAAACAGGAGCACGCCTGCACATTCTACATGTAAGCACAGCCGGCGAACTAGATTTGTTTGAAGACAAACCATTGAGTGAAAAGCAAATAACATCGGAGGCATGTGTTTCACATCTCTATTTCTGCGATAAAGATTATGAAACGCTGGGAGCACGCATCAAGTGCAATCCAGCCATCAAGACTGCAACCGACCGTGAAGCATTACGACAGGCTTTGGCCACCAACCGTATCGATGTAATCGGCACCGACCATGCTCCCCATTTGCTGAAAGAAAAACAAGGTGGTGCTTTAAAGGCCGTTTCGGGTATGCCGATGATACAATTCTCACTGGTGGCTATCATGGAACTGGTACGGGAAGGAGTGCTGACCATTGAACAATTGGTACAGAAAATGTGTCATGCTCCCGCTGAATTATATCATATAGAAAAGCGGGGATTTATCCGACCGGGGTATTATGCCGATTTGGTTTTGGTAAACCCCGATAGTCAATGGACGGTAACTTCCGACTGCATCTTGAGCAAATGCGGATGGAGTCCCATGGAAGGACAGACATTCCACTCACAAGTAGAAAAAACGTTTGTTAACGGGCATTTGGTCTACCATAACCACCAAGTAGACAAAGCCCACAGAGGAAAAGAACTAAGATTTAAGCGATGATCGTACATTACAAAATACATCAAGTCAGTGAATACATAAACTGGATTTATTTTTTTCATGCATGGGGTTTCCAGCCTAAATATGCTGCCATAGCCGATATACATGGGTGTGACTCGTGTCGTGCCATGTGGTTGGCCGGTTTTCCCGAAAAAGAGCGACCGAAAGCTGCAGAAGCAATGCAACTGCTGAAAGAAGCCCACAGAATGTTGAATGAATTGGATGCCGACTTTGAAACGCATGGTGTTTTTCGCCTGATGGATGCCAATGCCGATGGCGACAACCTATACCTGGACGGGAGCACACGTTTCCCATTACTGCGCCAGCAGGCAGTCAAATGTAAAGCAGACGAACCGTTTCTCTGCTTAAGTGATTTCGTACGTCCTCTGTCTTCAGGCATCAAAGATAAAGTAGGAGCATTTGCCACCACCGTGGATGCCGATATGGAGCATCTTTATGACAAAGATGACTATAAACGGATGCTGGTACAGACTCTCGCTGACCGTCTGGCAGAAGCAACCGCTGAAAAATTACACGAAGATATCCGCAAGACGACATGGGGATATGCACCCAATGAGAATCTCAGTGTAAAAGATTTGCATAATGAGAAGTATCAGGGAATCCGCCCTGCCGTCGGCTATCCTTCATTACCCGACCAATCTGTCAATTTTGTGTTGAATGAATTGCTGGACATGAAGCAGATAGGTATTTCTTTGACCGAAAATGGCATGATGAAGCCTCATGCCTCTGTCAGCGGACTGATGTTCGCCCATCCTGCCTCATGCTATTTCTCCATCGGAAAAATAGGTGAAGACCAACTGACCGATTATGCCAACCGACGTGGAATGAACATAGAAGAAATGAAAAAGTTTCTGGCTGCCAATTTATAGATTTCATTTTTTATAAAGACCAATTGCCATGATGCTAATAAAACTCTTTATATTTTTCTTATTACTGTTGATATTGCCCGACTGGTATATATACAGAGCTTATATCCATCGTGTATCACAAAAATGGATTCGCCGGGCTTATTGGATACCAACATTATTCCTGGTTACAGGGATGACGGTGATTTTCTCTATTCACGAGCCAATGCCCGATTCCATGTACCGGCTCAGCAATTTTCTGTTGATATTCCTATGCTTTGCCGTACCTAAAGCCATATTTGTCATCGTCATCCTTATCATGAAACTGCTTTTCCTCATTTCGGGACGAAGACTCTATGGAGGATATATTGCAGGTGTAGTGGCACTGGCATCATTGGCATACGTCGTATATGGTGCCACCGAAGGAAAACAGCATTTTCAAATCAGAGAAGTGACTATAACTTATAAAGATTTGCCGGATGCTTTTGACGGCTATCGCATTCTCCAACTTTCGGATATCCATTCGGGCAGTTGGACACGAAATGGAAAAGCAATACAAAAAGCTGTGGATATGGTCAATGCCGAACAAGCAGACCTGGTGGTTTTTACAGGTGACATTGTCAACAACATAGCCACCGAACTGGATGAATTCATACCTATACTCAGCCAAATAAAAGGAAAAGACGGAGTCTACTCAGTACTTGGAAATCATGACTATTCTCCCTATATCAAATGGAATACAAAAGCAGAGCAACAAACCAATCTCGACAGCTTATTAGCCAAAGAAGCACGCATGGGCTGGCAAGTGCTGAATAATGAACACACCATCATTCATCGGGGACATGACAGCATTGCTTTAGTGGGCGTAGAAAATAGCGGTAATCCTCCTTTTCCCAATTATGGCGATCTTCCCAAAGCCTTAAAGGGTACAGACGGAATATTTAAAGTATTACTCAGCCATGACCCGACACACTGGCGCCGCGAAGTATTGCCCGAAAGTGATGTGCAATTAATGCTATCGGGACATACCCACGAAATGCAATTCAGCATCTTCGGATTCTCTCCGGCTAAATTTGTTTACCCCGAACACAACGGATTATACCGGGAAGGCAACCAGGCTCTTTTTGTCAATGTAGGACTGGGATATCTGATGTTCCCCATGCGCCTCGGAGCATGGCCGGAAATAACAGTCATCACTTTGAAAAAAGAATAATCAAATGTTTTCCAATTATAAGTTATTACTGTTTGCCTGATAAATTATCTTTTTTTTCTATCTTTGTATGATTTAAAAATTGAGAACAATGAAAGCACTCTATATTTTATATCAGATTTTTATAGCACTTCCCATACTTCTTGTATTGACAATACTTACGGCCCTTGTCACTATTGTAGGTTCATGGATAGGCGACCCGCATGTTTGGGGATATTACCCCGGAAAAATCTGGTCACAACTATTCTGTTATGTATTGCTGATTCCCGTAAAAGTAGTAGGGCATCCCGAAGTACTGGACAAAACTTCATATGTCTTTGTTGCCAACCATCAGGGCTCATTCGATATATTCCTCATTTACGGCTTTTTGGGCCGCAATTTCAAATGGATGATGAAGAAGAGCCTGCGGAAAATGCCTTTTGTTGGTAAAGCATGCGAAGCGGCAGGTCACATTTTTGTAGATAAATCCGGACCGAAGAAAGTAAAAGAGACAATCGAACATGCCCGTAATGTATTGCAGAACGGAACTTCACTGGTCGTATTTCCCGAAGGGGCACGCACCTTTACAGGACACATGGGATATTTTAAGAAAGGAGCTTTCCAGTTGGCGGATGAGTTACAACTGCCGGTCGTACCGCTTACTATTGTCGGTTCATTCAATGTTCTCCCGCGTACCGGAGGTTTCGTCTCATGGCATCCGATGACATTGGTCATTCATAAACCCATATATCCCCAAAGCCAGGGAATAGACAATATCAAAGCAACCATGGAAGAAGCTTACAAAGAAATAGAAAAATCATTGCCGGAAGAATATCAGGGAAAAGTGGACAACCCCGATCAATAATCTTTAATCGAGGGGAACAGGTTGTGTACTCTTCAGTTTCTCCATATTGGCACGAGCTACCGTGATATACTCCTTCACCATCGGATTATTTTTGAAGCTGTCGGGAGCATCTTTAACGATTTCCTCAATCATCGGAGTCATGACCGGATAATCAAAGTTACTGCATATCATGATAAATACCCCCGGTCCCAATACATTATCATAATTCTTTTTAATGAACTGCTTTGCCAAGTCATTCATCTCAGCAGCCAGTTTCTCACGTTCTGTCATAATAACATGGTGAATCTCATTGGGGTCTTTTCCATCCATAATCATACGGCTTTCCTTACGCTCTAACTCGTAGGCACGGTCATCAAGCGAAGTTTTCTTTCCCACAAAATCATAAAGACGGTCATTGAGCGGAGTTCCGCTTACCACGATGCGGGCATTGTCTATGTTAATGGCTATCTTCCCTTTTTCGATAACAAAAGGCATGATATTTATATCATCCATATATAAAGAAGCAATAACGGACGAATCCAAAACTCCTTCCATTTTAAATATCCCATGAATAACCTCGGCAGAATCAACCTTCACCATGCGGTCACCATCGGGAACTTTTATAAACAGCATCTTTCCATCCAACCTCGAAACAGAAGAACTACCTTCTATTTTATATTCGCTGGCACACGAGGTCAAAGTCAATAAAGACACTACAGAGAAAAAAAGTTTATTCATGCTCATCTACACACCCTTTACTACTTTTTGGTGAGCAAAGGTACAATCTATAATCCACTGACAAAAATTTTTTATTATAATTTAAAACTTAATATAAGATTATCACTGTGATTGAGTTTTTTGACTGATACTTGCCGTTTTTTTTCTATTTTTGTAACCGATATAAGTATAAAGAAATAACATTTAGTACACAACATGAAAAGATTTAAACTCTTAATGCTCGCATTAATGTGCGTGGCATTCTTGCCATCAAAGGCAGACGAAGGTATGTGGTTGTTGCAACTCATGCAGGAACAGCACTTGGCAGACCGCATGAAAGCACAGGGTCTGAAGCTGGATGCCGACGACATCTACCACCCCAACAAAGTTTCGCTGAAAGATGCAGTAGGTATCTTTGGCGGAGGATGTACCGGAGAAATTATTTCTCCCGACGGACTTATCCTGACCAATCATCATTGCGGATATGCTTCTATCCAACAACACAGTTCAGTAGAACATGACTACCTGACGGATGGTTTTTGGGCAAAAAGCCGTAAAGAAGAACTCCCTACTCCGGGCTTGAAGTTCAAATTTGTAGAACGTATTGTGGATGTCACAGATAAAATAAATGCAAAGGTAAAAGCCGGAGAAGTGAAGGAAGAAGAAACATTCGGTCAGCCTTTCTTACATAAATTTGCCAACGAGGAACTGAAAGCAAGCGACCTGAACGGAAAGCCGGGTATCAGTGCACAAGCGCTTCCTTTCTATGCCGGAAACAAATTTTATCTGATTTATTTAAAAACATACAGTGACGTACGTATGGTTGCCGCACCTCCTTCATCTATCGGTAAATTCGGTGGGGAAACCGATAACTGGATGTGGCCCCGTCATACTTGCGACTTTTCTGTATTCCGTATCTATGCAGACGCTAACGGTGAACCGGCCGAATACAATGAAAACAATGTTCCTCTCAAAGCTAAGAAACATTTGGCTATCTCACTGAAAGGTATCGAAGAAGGTGATTATGCCATGATTATGGGCTTCCCCGGAAGCACCAGCCGCTACTTGACTCAAAGCGAAGTCAAACAGCGAATGACCGCCAGCAATGAGCCCCGTATCCGCATTCGCGGTACCCGTCAGGATGTACTGAAAAAAGAAATGGCAGCCAGCGACAAAGTGCGCATTCAGTATGCCAGCAAATATGCGGGAAGCAGCAACTACTGGAAGAATTCCATCGGTATGAACAAAGCTATCGCAGACAATAAAGTACTGGAAACGAAAGCGGCTCAGGAAGCCCGCTTTGCCAAGTTTGCAAAGGATAACAATCGGGCCGACTATGCAAAGGTGGTAGGAGAAATCGATGCCATTATCGAAAAGAGCAACCCTGTTCTTTATCAATTCACTTGCTTCAATGAAATTTTGAGAAGCGGCATTGAGTTCGGTACTCCTTATATTGTAATGGACAGCCTGAAAGTAGCGGTAAAGAACAAAGATAAAGCCGGTATCAAAAAATATACCGATATGATGAAGAGCGTTTATGAATCCGTTCACAACAAGGATTATGACCACGAAGTAGACCGCAAAGTAGCCAAAGCCCTGTTGCCCCTCTATGCCGAAATGGTAGAAGCTGACGCGTTGCCTTCTTTCTACCAGACAATCCAAAACGATTTCAAAGGAAACTATGATGCATATATCGACAATTTATATGATAATTCCATCTTCTCCAATGAAAAGAATTTCAATAAATTCATCAGCAAGCCCAATGTAAAAGCTCTTGAAAAAGACCCGATGTATGCTTTTGTCAAATCCAAATATGCACTGGGTGATAAATTGGTTAAGGAATTGTCAACTGCACTCAATGGATTGGAACTGCTGCACAAAACGTATGTACGCGGCTTATGTGAAATGTATTCTCCCGAACCTAAAGCACCGGATGCCAACTTCACCATTCGTCTGACTTATGGTAACGTGAAATCTTATAATCCGAAAGACGGTATACACTACAAGTATTATACGACATTGAAAGGTGTAATGGAAAAAGAAGACCCCACCAACCTCGAATTCGTAGTTCCCGCCAAACTGAAAGAGCTTTATACTGCCAAAGACTTCGGACGTTATGCATTGCCTAACGGTGAGATGCCGGCTTGTTTCCTCACGACCAATGACATTACAGGTGGTAACTCAGGTTCTCCGGTCATCAACGGCAGCGGTGAACTGATTGGTACTGCCTTTGACGGCAACTGGGAATCACTGAGTGGAGATATCAACTTTGACAATAACCTCCAACGCTGTATTGCCGTAGACATCCGCTATGTACTCTTTATTATCGACAAACTGGGTGGTTGCGGTCACCTGATTGACGAAATGACAATAGTAGAATAATGAAAAAGACAATCATATTATCACTTCTCAGCTTCACCACCCTTGCCGGCCATGCCGACGAGGGTATGTGGATGTTGACAGACCTGAAAGAACAAAATGCCGCCACCATGTACGACATGGGACTGGACATCGGCATTGACAAAGTATATTGCCCCGACAGTATCAGCCTGAAAGATGCCGTGGTACATTTCGGCGGAGGATGCACCGGTGAAGTTATTTCAGCAGAAGGACTGGTGCTGACCAATCACCATTGCGGATACGGATATATCCAGCAACACAGTTCGGTGGAGCACGACTACCTGACAGACGGATTCTGGGCGATGACCCGCAAGGAGGAATTGCCTTGCGAGGGGCTGACCGTTACTTTTATCGACAAAATTCTGGATATCACTCCTTATGTAAAAGAACAGTTGGCTAAGGACAAGGACCCGGAAGGCCTGAACTACCTCTCTCCTTCTTACCTTGGCAAAGTGGCCGAACGCTTTGCCAAGCAGGAGAACATAGAAGTCACTCCCTTCACGGCCTTGGAGTTGAAACCTTTCTACGGAGCAAACCGTTACTATCTTTTTGTAAAGACCATCTACAAGGATGTCCGCATGGTGGGTGCTCCCCCTTCTTCCATCGGAAAGTTTGGAGCCGACACAGACAACTGGATGTGGCCCCGCCACTGCGGTGACTTCTCCATGTTCCGCATATATGCCGCCCCCGATGGCAAACCGGCCGAATACAATGAGAATAATATCCCCCTGAAAGTGAAGAAACACCTTACGATCAATCTGGGCGGTGTGAAAGAGGGCGACTTTACTTTCGTAATGGGATTCCCCGGACGCAACTGGCGTTATATGATTTCCGATGAGGTGGAAGAACGTATGCAGACTACCAATTTCATGCGTAAGACAGTGCGTACGGTACGCCTCAACAATCTGCTCGAAGAAATGCTGAAAAGTGATAAAGTACGCATCCAGTATGCCAGCAAGTATGCATCTTCTGCCAACTACTGGAAGAATGCCATCGGCATGAACGAAGGACTGATTCACCTCAATGTGCTCGACACCAAGAAGCAGCAACAAGAAAAACTTCTGGCATACGGCCGCAAAACGGGAACAGATACTTATCAAAAAGCATTTGATGCCATCCGCGAAATCGTAAGCAAACGCCATGACGCTGTTTATCACCAGCAAGCCATCTATGAAGTTTGCAAACTGGGAACGGAATTCTATAAAATTCCTTCCACAGACCAAGTGCTGGAAGCACTGAAACAAGGCTACAAAGTGCCCCACGCTACCAAAGAAATCAATCCGCTGGATCATGCATTGAGCCGGTTGGGTAAACAGGCCGACAAGTTCTTTAATAAAGATTACAGTCCCGAAGTAGACCGCAAAGTCTCAAAGGCACTGTTAAAGACTTATGCCGAACTGATTCCTGCCGAACAGCGCATCAGCATATTCCGGGTGATAGACAAGAAGTTCAAAGGAGATATCGATGCATTTGTAGATGCCTGTTTCGATACTTCTATCTTCCGCAGTCGTGAAGCCTTTGACCGGTTCATGGCCAAACCGGATGCCAAAACCATAGAAAACGACTTGATGGTGCAATATGCCAAATCCGTAGACGAAGGGTATGAAAAGACCGACCAGGCTATGAAAGCAGAAACGGATGCATACAACCTTGCACACAAGACATGGGTGGAAGGTATGATGAAACTGAAACAACATGAAGGCACGCCCATTTATCCCGATGCCAACTCTACATTACGTCTCACTTACGGAAAAATCGGCTCTTACAGCCCGAAGGACGGAGTGGAATACAGTTATTATACGACACTGAAAGGCGTAATGGAAAAAGAAGACCCGGATAATTTCGAGTTCGTGGTGCCGGCAAAACTGAAAGAATTGTATAACAACAAGGATTTCGGCCGTTATGCCATGAAAAACGGAGAAATGCCTATCTGCTTTGCCACAGCCACCGATAATACGGGAGGTAACTCCGGTTCACCGGTCTTCAACAGTAAAGGCGAATTAATCGGTACCGGATTCGACCGTAACTACGAAGGTTTGACAGGTGATATCGCCTACAATCCGCAGTTACAACGTGCCGCTTGCGTAGATATCCGATATACTTTGTTTATCATCGATAAGTTTGCAGGTGCAAAACATCTGATAGATGAAATGACTATTGTGGAATAGTGGTAGTTTGTTTTCATTTTAGCACACTCCCTTCCTCGTCTCTAAAAAGAGGCTGTCAAAACGTGGATAATGCTGTCGTTTAGTTTGTAGGGGCGAGGCTCGCTCGCCCGAAAACAGTTTGCTTTGTGTCTTCGGGCAGGCAAACCCTGCCCCTACAGCTGACGATGGGATAGACCGGTTTAGTTTTTTTTTACCCTCCTTCCCCTCGAAATCCGGAAATTATACAATACGGGGTGACCGGTCATCTACTTTTTATCTGTAAACAAAAGGAAGATTAAGTTATTTCTTACCACTGTCTAAGACCTTTTAAGCGGAAGATTATTACAGTCTGTTATAACAGACTGTACAGTCCACCGTAACAGACTGTACAGTCCATTGCAGCAGACTATACAGTCCACAGCCGAAGACTATAAAAGTTTGCCGTACGCGAAGACTTAACCTAAAAGGAAAAAGGAGTTAATCCGACTGATGAAAGGACTTATCATCCGGTCATTCTTGGCTTATGTGCGGAGATGAATCAAAATAGAACAAAACCGGCATTTTATTCAAAAGATGAGAATGCTCTACTTGTTCTCTTTATCCAGTTCCTGCGGAATGCGGAATGCTGTATACAGTTCGAGTATGGCAGCAATGGAAAGACAGACAATCCACTCATTACGGTTCATCGTAAACATCAGTACTCCCGCAAAAACCAACGCAATGGCACCAAAGATTTGCTGCCTCCTCAATCGCTTGACGATAAAGTTCTTGCCATCATACCGATTTCCCATCACCTGTACATAGCCGAACATCACCGCACCCACTGTGTACATAAAAGGAGCAAAATCCCAACGGGTTATTTGCAATACTGCACCAAGCAGCAACAGCCCGGCACCTGCCATAAATATTATATTATAAAGATTCTTCATTGTTCAAAAACGTAAACATCCTCATTTGGTTTCTTCATCAGATACTTCTCACGGGCTATTTTCTCCAAAGCCTCGGGATTGCTGGTCAACTCTTTCAGCTTCTCGGTATCCTCCTCATATTGCTTTCTGTATTTTTCTATTTCACTATTTAACGTACTTATTTCATTACGGTGCTTTACGCGCTGAATCAGACTGTTTTCATCCAAAAAACCAATAACCACAAGAAATACCAGCAGCGTAATCATATACTTATGGTGCCGGATGTAGTTCCAAATAGTCAGCAATTTACTCATATCTAACGTTCTTTTTTCTCCTTTGCGCAAAGATAGAAATATTTCAGGCAACCATACATAAAAACACCGATAATTTATGTACTTTTGCAGAACTCATATTTAGTAAAGGAACTCCGCTTATGGAAAATTATATCGTATCGGCACGAAAATACCGTCCCGCTAC
>OHPC01001291.1_pt1 | contig 11106 bp, 7 predicted proteins | sample 1577631 | NCBI WGS metagenome assembly OHPC01 (sample SAMEA3879560, study PRJEB24766) | human gut metagenome | biome: human-associated habitat; feature: feces | place: USA | collected 1985/1987 | reverse complement strand
ACATTATTATACAAAATATCTACAATAAAATAGAATAATAAAACAAAGGAGAGTTTAGAGTTATGATTCAACAGAGAAACATTGCAGTATGTATTATTTTATCCATCGTTACATGTGGTATTTACGGTATTTATTGGTTTATCGTTCTTTCTAATGATACCAATACAGTATCCAATGCGGAGAATGCCACATCCGGAGGAGTTGCTTTTGTTTTAAGCCTGATTACCTGTAACATTTACGGTTTATACTGGGCTTACAAGCAGGGAGAGAAGATCGACAAGGCAAAAACTGACAGAGGCATCCCATCAAGCAATAGCGGAGTTATATATTTAATTTTATGCTTTGTTGGATTAGGAATTGTTGCAGAAGCATTAATGCAGAATGAATTGAATAGCCTTGCATAAGGGTTAGAAAAATAATAAATCCCTGATAGTCTGGCAGAACGTCAGATTGTCAGGGATTTATTATTATGCCGTTTGTTGGAAGTTCAGGGAGCGTATGTGTGAGCAGGCGTAAAATATAAATGCCAAAGACAATGATACCGAGCAGACAAGTGATGAACGTCAGATAAGGCGGCTTTTTTTCGAATATATATTTATAAAACCAAAGATAAAGAAAGTATGGAATCAGAAGAAAGATGCAGGGGTTCATCTGAAAAGCAGTTGAAAAATGGGCTGTGAGAAAACTGATCCCAGCCCGCGTGAGACCACAGGCAGGACATGGAAAGCCAAATAAAATAGCAATTGGACAGACAGAGTGAAAGAGATATTGAGTAACGCTCATGTATATAATAATACAAAGGATTGCAATGCGATTATGGTATAGATCGGATAAAAAATTTTTAATTCCTTTTAAAATGAACATATGATCTCCAAAATATAAAAAACGATAGACAAATTATAAGTAGTACTCTGATTCATCATAAATGAGGGACAAAATATCTCTTGACCCTCATATCATAATATAACATGAATGGATATTTAAGGCAAAATTGTATGTGATTTTATACATCGGGAAACTAAATGAACAAAATTAGTTTCTTTAAAATATGTGCAAATTGAATAAAAAAATCGATAATGGAAAATAATAGTAGTAAAAATAGATAGTGTAGTTTTTTAAGAGACGTGAAACCGGAAAAATTAGTTCCTTATCTCCGGAATTTTACAAAAAAAATGATGAAAAATGACGGAAAATGGCGGAATTTGAAACAATGACGGAAAATTGACAAATGAAGAAAATGATGTCATAATGCGTTTCTGAAATAGGAAGTAAGTGTTTTTGATAAGAAAGAAAGGATGTTTAAAATGATTGAAAGAAAAATCAGATTGACTGACACAGAAGAGGTTAAGGATTTTGTAAGAGCTGCCGGAAAATGTGATTTTGATATTGACGTCTGTTATAATAGAGCAGTAATTGATGCAAAGTCGTTACTTGGCATGCTGTATCTGGGAATCTGCAAAGATCTTGTTGTAAAATATGGCGAACAGGATGAATGTTTTGAACATATAATGAACAAATATGCGGTTGCATAACTTCCGCTGTTATTAATTTCACTCATAAGTGATGGGTTCCGGCATAAGAAAAGGACTATGTGGGCAAAGGTATATTTGAAATATTTGTCTGCATGGTCTTTTTCTTTTTTTCTATCAGAAAATCAGTTATAATGGACAGTATGAGTAAAGAGAAAAAAGGGAAAGAGACAGAAAATCAAATAGAAGAAAAAAGAAGCCAGATCAAGATCTCAGTACGCAATCTTGTAGAATTTATTTTCCGGGAAGGAGACATTGACAACCGGCATGGTCAGTCTGTTTCACCGGAAGCAATGTTAGCAGGAAGCAGAATGCACCGCAGGATCCAGAAGCGGATGGGCAGCGATTATCATGCAGAAGTGCCGCTGAAATTAGTGATCGGGGAAGAAAATTATGACCTTGTATTAGAGGGAAGAGCGGATGGAATCCAGATCACTTCGGAATCAGAACGTGAGATTGATTATTCCAGTAATTTCAATTCCATGACAATTGAGGAGGATATGAAGGTTGTCATTGATGAGATCAAGGGTGTATATAGAAACGTTGCGGCAATGGAACAGCCGGTCTACGTGCATAAAGCCCAGGCAATGTGCTATGCGTATATCTATGCGAAACAGAACCGTCTGGAGCGGATCGGCGTGCAGATGACCTACTGCAATCTGGATACGGAAGAAATTCGGTATTTCCGGGAAATTTTCGATTATGAGACACTGACCGTGTGGTTTGGCCATCTGATCGAAGATTATCGGAAATGGGCGGACTGGCAGATTGCATGGAAAAAACAGCGGCAGGAGAGCATTCATGGACTGGAGTTTCCATTTCCGTACCGGGAAGGGCAAAAGAAGCTGGTTGCAGATGTTTATCGTACAATTTTGCGGGGAAAGAATCTGTTTATCGAAGCACCGACCGGTGTGGGCAAAACAATTTCCACAATCTTTCCGGCGGTAAAAGCAGTGGGAGAAGGGCTGGCAGACCGGATCTTTTATCTCACGGCAAAGACCATCACAGCAACTGTGGCAAAAGAAACGTTCGCACTGCTGGAAGAACAGGGCTATCGTGCCAAAGTGATCCAGATTACAGCAAAAGAAAAACTCTGCCTGTGTGAAGAGATGGACTGCAACCCGGTAAACTGTCCATATGCAAAGGGACATTTTGACCGGGTGAACGATGCGGTGTTTGATCTCTTGCAGAAATCCAACCTGTTTACCAGAGAGGAAGTTTTAGCGCAGGCGAAAGAATATCAGGTGTGCCCGTTTGAGATGAGTCTGGATGTGGCAACCTGGGCGGACAATATTGTCTGTGATTACAATTACGTATTCGATCCGAATGTATATCTGAAACGCTTTTTTCAGGAGGGGATAAAGGGAGACTATCTGTTCCTGGTGGATGAGGCACATAACCTCGTGGATCGCAGCAGGGAGATGTACAGTGCCGATCTGTACAAAGAAGATGTGCTTGCAGTGAAGCGGATCATGAAAGCGCACAGCCGTACGATCTGCCGTATCCTGGACAAATGCAACAAAGCCATGCTGGAAATGAAACGTGAGTGTGAGCACTACCAGATTCTGGACAGTGTGGGAACGTTGACCTTCCACCTTATGCGGCTGGCCTCCCAGATGGATGAATTTTGGGAAAAACCGCGGGAATTTCCGGAGAAGAAAACGGTGCTGGATTTTTACTTTGCGCTGCGCAATTTCCTGAATATCTATGATCTGGTGGATGACCATTACGTGATCTACAGCCAGATGACGGAGGAAGGCCAGTTCCGGATCCGGCTCTTTTGCGTAGATCCGTCGGTCAATCTGCAGAAATGCATCGATAAAAGCAATTCTACGATCTTTTTCTCCGCAACGCTCCTGCCGATCGGATACTACAAGCGGCTACTTTCCACGGACGAGGATAACTATGCCATTTATGCGCAGAGTACGTTTGCCCAGACACAGAGACTTCTCGCATTTGGCCGGGATGTGAGCACAAAATATACGCGGAGGAACAGAAAAGAATACGAAAAAATCGCGGACTATATCGGTGCAGTCACAGAAGCACAGCAGGGAAATTACATGGTGTTTTTCCCGTCTTACCGGCTGATGCAGGATGTATATGAGGTCTTTGCCGGGAAGGCGGCCGATTCGTGCGAGATTCTGATGCAGCATAGTAATATGAAAGAACACGAAAGAGAAGCGTTTTTGGAAGAATTTGAAAAAGAGCGCCAGGGGACACTCGTTGCGTTCTGTGTGATGGGTGGAATTTTCGGGGAAGGCATTGATCTGAAAAACGACCGGCTGATCGGTGCCATCATCGTGGGAACCGGACTTCCGCAGGTCAGCGATGAACGTGAAATTTTAAAGAATTATTATGATGAGCGGGGATTGTCCGGATTTGACTATGCGTTCCGCTATCCGGGAATGAACAAAGTCCTGCAGGCAGCAGGGCGCGTGATCCGGACCAGCGAGGACCGCGGCGTGATCCTTCTGCTGGATGAACGTTTCCTGCAGCGCGAATACGGAGCGCTTTTTCCGAGAGAATGGGAAAAGAGAAGCGTCTGTGGTCTGCCGCAGCTGCGGGAAGAAGTGAGCCGGTTCTGGTCAGACGTCCGGGAGGAGCTTTAAAAACTCTTCGGTGGAGGCAGAAACCGGAAGGGTAGGGTTTAACGAAGCCACCAGCTGCCGCTGCGGGATCGTTTCCTGCGTGCGGACGAGAAAGAGATCCTCCGGCTTGTGTTTCAGACAAAAATCCGGGATAAAAGCAATTCCAAGACCGATGCGAGCCATGTCAATGAGCAGATCGTTGCTGCTGAGCTCTACCTGAGGCAGCAGTTCCAGCTGATGCTGCAGGAAAATGTGGTGCAGAAACTCACTCGTTGTGCTCTTGCGGTCTAACATCATGAGCGGATAGGTGCCAAGCTCCGAGAAAGGAACGATGCGGTCCGCCAGATCAAAATATGCCGGATTGGCGACGAACACATCCGAGAAAGAGCCAACCGTTTTCTGAATATAGGAAGGATTCAGATGCGGGTTTGGAAAATTTGTGATAATCAGATCTACCCGGCGCTGCTCTAACAGGTCTACACAGCCCATCGAGCTGGCATTGGTGATTTTAATCGGAACATCCGGGAATTTCCGATGGAATTTCTGCAGATACGGCAGAAGAAAATAGCGGCAGATCGTGTCGCTGGCACCGATATGCAGCTGTCCTAAACCAAGAGAGCCGGATTCTAAAAGCTGGCTTTCGCCGCGTGAGATCAGATTCATGGCAGGTTCCACATGTTTCAGAAGCAGAGCACCGGCAGGAGTCAGCTGCACTTTTTTTGTGCTGCGGATAAAAAGCGGCTGTCCCAGCTTGCGCTCTAATGTTTTGATAGACTGGCTTACCGCTGACTGGGAGATAAACAGCTTCTTACTTGCATCCGAAAATGAGAGAGAGCTTGCAACATAATAGAAAACCTTGTATAATTCATAATTGATATCCATCGATCATATCCTCAGTAGTATAGTATAGTATAGGATATATTATATACCTTTCACAAAGGAGAGAAAAGGAGATTATCATGAAAAAGGGAATTTTGAAAACCTTATGCGGATTGATGGCGGCACTCATGCTGCTTGTGTTCGCAGGAACACCCGTTACAACTCAGGCAGCAAAACTGCCATATTACATTAAAATCAATCGTCAGCAGAACTGTGTGACCGTATATGCACTTGATTCCAAAGGCAAATATACCAAACCGGTCAAAGCATTTGCCTGCTCTGTCGGTGTCAACAATGCCACCCCGACAGGAACCTTTGCGATTCCGGCAAAATACCGCTGGCATACACTTATGGGCGGTGTGTACGGACAGTATTGCAGCCGTATTCACGGTGGTGTGCTGTTCCACTCTGTTTTTTACAGTTCACAGGACCCGAGCAAGCTGGCATACAATTCTTATAACCGTCTGGGACAGACGGCATCCCACGGATGTGTCCGTCTGAATGTGGAAGATGCCAAGTGGATCTATGACAACTGCCCGGTAGGAACCAAAGTAACCATCTATGACAGCAAAGATCCGGGACCACTCGGAAAGCCAACTCCGGTCCGCATCGATGTAAACAGCCCATACCGCGGATGGGATCCAACCGATCCGGATCCGAGAAATCCATGGCTGAAACTCCGTCCGACGATTAAGGGAATCAAGAATAAAACCATCGAGAGAACAAACAGCAAAGTAGATCTGAAAAAGGGTGTGAAAGCTACCGATTACAGAGGTAAGACACTTAAATTTACCGTTTCCGGAAAAGTCAATGCGGCAAAGACCGGAAAATATAAGATTACATACACCGCAAAAGATGCCAAAGGAAACAAGACCCAAAAGAGCATCGTAATTACCGTAAAAGATACGAAAGCACCATCCATCAGCCTGAAGCGAAAGACACTGACCTACAATAAAGCCGTTTCCAAAGAAAAACTGGTTTCTGCAATTAAGGCAGATGTAGTGGCAAAAGATCTGGGCAAAAAACTTGCGTCAAAATATGTTTTCGTGGATGCCAGAGAAGCACATAAGGCAGTTACCGCTATGGAAAGAGGAACCTATGGAACTTATAGCGTGACCGTATATGCCAAAGATACGGCAGGAAATAAATCCAGAAAGCTGAAAGTAAAGATTAATTTTGTAAATCCAAACCCGGGTACCGATCAGCCGGATCAGCCGGAACCGGACACTCCGGGCGTTGTAACGGACAGTGCAATTACCGTACAGTAATTTCATAAGAACAGGTAATAGATATCGTAAGCGATATTAATTTTACTTAATTGTCAACCCATGATACAATAACATAAAGATCAATAGAATGCCCCCAAATGCAGGGGGCATTCCGTTTCGCAAAAGAAGGAGGTAAATCCAATGGGCAATGTACGTCGTGTGTACGTAGAAAAGAAACCGGATTTTGCCGTAAAGGCAAAAGAATTAAAACATGAGGTAAAGCATTATCTCGGAATCGCTGCAGATCAGGTGCGTGTTCTGATCCGTTATGATGTGGAAAATGTATCGGATGCCACTTACCAGAAGGCATTGCAGACGGTATTTTCCGAGCCGCCAGTGGATGATATTTATGAGGAGAACTTTGACGCAGAAGGCGGAAACGTATTTTCCGTAGAATTCCTGCCGGGACAGTTCGACCAGAGAGCGGATTCCGCAGAGCAGTGCGTGAAGCTTTTAAATGAGGATGAGGAGCCGATCATCCGCAGCGCGACGACCTATGTGATCAAGGGTGACATCACAGAGGATGAGTTAGAGGCGATCAAAAAGTATTGTATCAATCCGGTAGATTCCCGTGAGACCGGTATGGACAAGCCGGATACCCTCGTACAGAATTTCGATGAGCCGGCAGACGTGGCAGTTTTCGACGGATTTATCGACATGGCAGAAGCACACTTAAAGGAACTGTACAGCTCTTTAAATCTTGCCATGACCTTTAAGGATTTCTTACATATCCAGAATTACTTCAAAAATACCGAGAAGCGGAATCCGTCCGTGACAGAGATCCGCGTGCTTGATACTTACTGGAGTGACCATTGCCGTCATACCACCTTCTCGACAGAACTGAAAAATGTGAAGTTTGATGAAGGATTTTACCAGGCACCAATCAAAAAGACTTACGAAGAATATCTGGATACCCACAAGAAACTGTATGCGGGACGCGATGACAAGTTTGTCTGCCTGATGGATCTGGCACTGCTTGCCATGAAACGTCTGAAAAAAGAAGGAAAACTTGCAGACCAGGAAGAATCTGACGAGATCAATGCATGTTCCATCGTGGTACCGGTGGAAGTAGATGGAAAGACAGAGGAGTGGCTTGTAAACTTTAAGAATGAGACACATAACCATCCGACCGAGATTGAGCCGTTCGGTGGTGCTGCTACCTGTTTAGGCGGAGCCATCCGTGATCCGCTTTCCGGAAGAACTTATGTGTATCAGGCAATGCGTGTGACCGGAGCCGCAGATCCGACCGTATCTGTAAAAGATACGATTGAGGGTAAGCTGCCACAGAAGAAGATCGTGCGCGAGGCAGCCAGAGGTTACAGCTCTTATGGAAATCAGATCGGACTGGCAACCGGATATGTCAAAGAAGTTTACCATCCGGATTATGTAGCAAAACGTATGGAGATCGGTGCTGTCATGGGTGCCGCACCGAGACGTGCCGTACAGAGACTGACCTCTGATCCGGGAGATAAGATTATCCTTCTGGGCGGACGTACCGGACGTGACGGTATCGGTGGAGCAACCGGATCTTCCAAGGCGCACAATACAGAGTCTACATCGGTATGCGGTGCCGAGGTACAGAAAGGTAATGCACCGACTGAGCGTAAACTGCAGCGTCTGTTCCGCAGGGAAGAAGTCAGCCATATCATTAAAAAATGTAACGATTTCGGTGCCGGCGGTGTGTCCGTAGCAATCGGTGAGCTTGCAGACGGACTGCGCGTGAATCTGGACAAAGTACCGAAGAAATATGCCGGTCTGGACGGAACAGAGATTGCAATCTCCGAGTCCCAGGAGCGTATGGCAGTCGTTGTCGCTCCGCAGGATGTCGAGCAGTTCCTTGCTTATGCAAAAGAAGAAAACCTTGAAGCAATCGAGGTGGCAGTTGTTACCGAGGAGCCGAGACTGATCTTAGAGTGGAGAGGAAAAGACATTGTCAATATTTCCCGTGCATTCCTCGATACCAACGGTGCGCATCAGGAAGCAGATGTCGAAGTCGAGATGCCAAAAGAGGAAGACAACTTCTTTAAAAAGATCGAACTTCCGAAAGTTGCAGATGCATTACAGAAAAACGACAACAAATCAGCATGGCTTGCCATGCTTGCGGATCTTAATGTATGTTCCCAGAAGGGACTTGTCGAGATGTTTGACGGTTCCATCGGTGCGGGAAGTGTCTACATGCCATACGGCGGCCGCTATCAGCTGACCGAAACACAGAGCATGGTTGCCAAACTTCCGGTTCTGAAAGGAAAATGCGATACCGTAACCATGATGTCCTACGGATTTGATCCGTACTTATCCTCCTGGAGTCCATACCACGGATCGGTATATGCCGTACTGGAATCCCTTTCCCGTATCGTGACCGCCGGTGGTGACTACAAGAAAGTACGCTTCACCTTCCAGGAGTATTTCCGCAGAATGAACGAAGATCCAAAGAGATGGAGCCAGCCGTTTGCAGCACTGCTCGGTGCATTTAACGCACAGATCGGTTTTGGACTGCCGTCCATCGGTGGAAAAGATTCCATGTCCGGAACCTTCAACGATATTGACGTGCCTCCGACACTGGTTTCTTTCGCAGTCGATGTGGCAAGAGAAAAAGATGTCATCACACCGGAACTGAAAGAAGCAGGAGATAAGCTGGTACTCTTTACGATCGAAAAGAACGCGTATGATCTGCCGGTATATGAGCAGGTGATGAAACTGTATGACAAGATTCATGAGCTGATCGGCAAGGGAGCAATCCGCAGTGCCTATGCACTTGACGGAAAAGGTCTGGCAGCAGCAGTCAGCAAGATGGCATTCGGTAACAAATTAGGTGTAACCATCGCCGATGATGTGACTGCAGAAACCTTATTTGCACCGGGATTCGGTAATATTGTTGCAGAAGTAAAAGAAGAGTTTCTTCCTATTATAAAAGAAGCATCCGCAGTCGTTGTCGGAGAAGTCAACGACGCACAGAAATTCGTATACAAAGACATGGCTCTTTCCATGGATGAAGCACTCGATGCATGGCAGGGAACACTCGAGCGTGTATTCCCAACCCGCGCAACCGAGGATAAAGAAAAAGTACAGAGTGACGTATACGATACAAAGAACATTTATGTATGCAAAAACAAAGTCGCAAAACCGACCGTATTCATTCCGGTATTTCCTGGAACAAACTGCGAGTACGACAGTGCGAAAGCGTTTGAGCGTGCAGGTGCCAATACAATTGTAAAAGTATTCAAGAATCTGAGTGCAGCAGACATCCGTGATTCTGTCGATGAATTTGTCAAGGCAATCAACCAGTCACAGATCATCATGTTCCCGGGTGGATTCTCCGCAGGAGATGAACCGGAAGGATCTGCAAAGTTCTTTGCAACAGCATTCCGGAATGAAAAGATGACAGAGGCAGTCAACAAACTGCTGTCAGAACGTGACGGACTGGCACTTGGTATCTGCAACGGATTCCAGGCGCTGATCAAACTGGGACTTGTTCCTTACGGACAGATCCAGGCACAGAGTGCGGATTCCCCGACACTGACCTACAACACTATCAACCGCCACATCAGCAAGATGGTATATACCAAGGTCGTAACAAACAAATCCCCATGGCTGCAGCAGGCAAAGCTTGGTGCAACATACTGCAACCCGGCATCCCATGGAGAGGGACGTTTCGTAGCTCCGAAGGAATGGCTGGACAAGCTTTTTGCAAACGGACAGGTTGCCACCCAGTATGTCAATGAAGCCGGCGAGCCAACCATGGATGAAGAGTGGAATGTCAATGGTTCGTACATGGCGATCGAGGGTATCACCAGTCCGGATGGACGTGTACTCGGAAAGATGGCACACAGCGAGCGCCGCGGTGAGGCCGTTGCCATGAACATTTACGGAGAGCAGGATATGAAGATCTTCGAATCCGGAGTTGCTTACTTTAAATAGAATTGTTTATCTTCACGCGTAGTTTCACTCGAACTACGCGTGAAATAGTTTTAATAATAGAAAAAAGTGAAAAAACTCTTAAATGCTTAAGAAAATATTAAAGAATTTTTTCAATAAAATGTAATTTTGGTGTTGCAAAGATACAATACTTGGTGTATGATATGCACGTAGAGTAGTTAAAAGTGTACTATAAATAGTACGACTAGCGATGAACTACTATCGAGGCTATGGAAACTGGAAGTTATTCCAGACAGACCTTACAATTGCAGATACATATTAGAAATATAAGTCATCGGAACTTCAGCTTGCTGATCTTGATGCTGGACAATCAACGTTGATATCACACTCTACGCCGACGTCTGATGCACGAAAGTTTCTGGTCAATTTTGATTTATGTGTCTGTAGATGAAACTGACGATGGACTTAACAGTAAGACCGAGGAAGGTCAGTGGAGGCAATTAGCGAGAACATTGGATTGGAAGAATCGTCCGCAGCGGTTTGGAAGAGAAGATGAAGGAACTTAAACGTGCAGGGTTAAACGAGTAGAAGAGATGGAAGTTAGTCAAAAAGAAAGAGAGGAAAAAAAATGAAATCAAGCAAAAAAGTGTTAGCTTTTGCTCTCGCTGCAGCTATGGTTGTAACAGCAGTTCCTGCTACAAACGCACAGGCAGCTTCTACAGCAAAGCTTAGCGCAAAAAAAGCCACAGTTTATTCTGAGGGCTACAAGACAGTTACAGTTAAAACTCCAAAGTCTTGGAAGTCTGTTAAAGTAACTGCAACAAGCAACAAGAAGTCTGTTGCAAAAGTTAAGAAGACAGCAGCAAAGAAGATCAAGGTTACAGGTGTTAAGCCAGGTACCGCTAAAGTTACGGTTAAGGTAACTTACAAGACTTCTACAAAGAAGAATGCTAAGGCAAAGACAAA